>Ga0209594_1000172_pt1 | contig 48388 bp, 39 predicted proteins | sample AshMeaCrysSpring_FD_184126 | JGI IMG/M metagenome (GOLD analysis project Ga0209594, IMG submission 184126) | Groundwater microbial communities from Big Spring, Nevada to study Microbial Dark Matter (Phase II) - Ash Meadows Crystal Spring... | ecosystem: Environmental > Aquatic > Deep subsurface... | reverse complement strand
AACATAACTATTCTTTTACTACCAGTTAATTTCTGGGCGATGGATACTTTCCATTTGTGGGGCAATATTTGGGGCTGGTTAACAGTGGCGATCGCCTCCTTTCTTCTCACTATTATTTACTTATCACAAAAAACAAACAAACCATTACCATTACTCCTCACTTTCTTAATTTTATCCTATCTCCATTGGGGTTGGAATATTCCTGATTTTCCTTTAATTGCAGTCACAGGAGGAGCAATATTATCTGCTCTTATTTCCCTCCGTTTTTCTCAGGGAAATTTTATCATTTATACTTTATCAGTTTTGCTAGTAGGAGCAATTTTTGTTGCACATCTCCCTATTCAACAATTAGGTTTAACTCTTGGTATTTGTGGTTGGTTATTAAGTAGAAATGGGTTAACCCCCCCCAGCCCCCCCTTGGTAAGGGGGGGAGCTACTACTCCCCCCCTTACCAAGGGGGGGCTGGGGGGGGTTAATTCCCCAGCATTAACTGCTCAAGTTTTCCAACTGCTTGGAGCAATTTTATTATTATTAGGTTGGTTAGTTTCTGTGGGGGAAAAGTTTCCTTTGCAAGCAATTATAATCAGTGGATTTGCCTTACATATTTCAACAAAAAGATTGATTATATATTGGTTGAAAAGAGATTTATTTGCTATTTTTCTCATAAGTTTTCAGGGGCTTTTCTTACTGCGGCAATTAATCCCAACTTCCTTATTACAAGGAGTAATAAATTTTTCTCTTGAAATTACTAACTCAGAAGCTTTTTCTTACTCTCTATATAGTATCACGCTTTTTCCTTATCTCATTGGTTGGTTATTTTTCACAGAATGGATTTATCAAAAAAACCAACCAAAATTAGCCCGTTTTGGCGAATTTTTAGGATTAACACTGGAAATAATTCTTACTTTACTCAGTTTATTTAATCCTACTTGGCGCTCATTAAATCTTTTCCTTTCCACCATCACTCTTACTTATTTTACCCACAAAAGACACTCCCATAACCTCCCTCTCATTTACTTTACCCACATTTTCGGTTTATTTACTATTACTGCTACTCTTGACTGGTGGTTTTCCCCTCTTTCTCAGTCTATCTGGGCAATTATTTTACTCCTCTTAATGATAGTAGAATGGGGTATTAGTACCCTAAACACTCCAAACTCAGATTATCTGAAAAACTGGTATAACAGTTGTTGGTATCTTGGTTTTATTTTAGCAGGTATAAGTTTTGTTTTCCTCTATCAAACTAATACCTTTACTTCCCTCTTTTGGTTATTAACTCCCCTAACTTTAACAATAGTTGCTAGTCGTAAACATACCCAGTTAGCAGCATCTTTTAGTTGTGCAACTTTAATTTTAGCACAATATTTAACTCTTCCACAACCAGAATTAAGAATCATTAGTTTAGCTTTTGCTACTGGGTTAATGTTATTTAATACCTACTATTTACCTAACTTACTATTAGCAGTAATTAATATTGGTTTTGCTGTGAGTTTTATAGGAGCATTCCTCTGGGGAAACATAACTGATAGTGGTTGGTTATTAGTAGGGGCGATCGCTCTTTCTTCCCTCTTCTTTTTCCCTAACTTCCTCCCAAACAAAACCCACCCCTTATTCATTTTATACACTCAAGCAGCTAAAAGTTGGGCAATTTTTCTCTGTATTTTTGAATTAACCATTTTAACCCTTACTCTAACTCCTAACTGGGCATATTTAGCAGCATCCGCTATCATAACAACAGCAATTATTTATCACTTTAAACAAAACCCACGTAACTTAACAAGTTATGGCATAGGTTGGGCAATAGAAATCACTTTATTTCAGCTTATTTTCCTAGCAGGTGGCTCAAATTTAACCCTAGCAACTGGCAACATTATTTTAGGTTTAATTTTGCTTCATAATAACCCGTTTCTTAGTAATCGCTTAACTCCCAACTCCTTAAATATCCTACCATTAATATATGCCATCATCGCCATAATTTGCCGTTTAAATCATTTTACCCCTTACACTGGTTTAATCACCTTTGGAGCAGCATTAATTGGCATTGGAATAGGATATAAAAAGAAAGAATGGAAACCAATTAGTTATCTTTCTCTGATAGGTATTTCCCTCGCTGGTTATGAAATAGTTATTTACCAAATGCTCAAACAACCTTCTGGAAACTCAGCCGATGGTTTAACTATTTTAGCACTTGTTGCTGCAACTTTTGCTCTGATTTATCGTTTACTTGCTTGGGTAATTAAATCACACATATTTCCCCCTTTACTCAGCTTGACTAGGGAAAATAATACTTTCCTCAACTTCAGTTTAACAGAAATAAAAACCACCGCCCATATTCATTGGGCAATTGGCAGTATTCTTAAAGTATTAACTGCTGGAATAGCCATAGAAAATAAACCAAGTCTAACCCTACTTAGTGTTGCTGTTAGTTTGATTTTAGCAGCTTATGCTTTAATACAAGGACGTGATGAAACACTCCCCCCTAACCCCCCCTTAGCAAGGGGGGAAAAGGGAATATTAACAGCTTCTGACTGGTGGGTATATGTGGGGTTAGTGGAAATTTTAGGCACATTTATTTATGCTCGTTTAATTTGGCAAAAATTAAGTTTCTTGGATACTTGGCAAGTAATTGTTTTCTCTATGTTTGCTCTCGCAATTTATCAAATTCCTTGGCAAAGTTGGGGTTGGAAATTAACTCCTTGGCATCGTACTGCTTTGGTAATTCCAGCCTTAACTGCTATGGTAACAATTGAGGAAATATCTTATTTGAGTTTATTGGTTGTTGCTGCTTTTTATGTCAGAATAGCTATTAAACAACAAAATATTCGTTGGAGTTATGTAAGTTTAGCATTTGTTAATTGGGCGATCGCTCGTTGGTTATCTACCCAAAATTTAACAGATATCCTCTACAATACTTCTCTTATTAGCTTATCTTTGCTCTATATTTCTCAATTAGATCCCATTTTAAAAACCCAAAGAAAAAACCGTCACTATTTGCGAATTACAGGAAGTGTAATTATTTGTTTAGTAGCCTTACTCTTCCATCAAAAAACAGGAATTATTCCAGGTATAATTAGTTTAGCTTTTATTTTGGCGGGTTTAAGTTTACGCATTCGTGCCTTTTTATTTGTGGGTACTTCCACTTTTATTCTGACAGCTTTTTATCAGTTAATAGTGTTGATTTTTACCTACTCTTTCTTAAAATGGATTATTGGGTTAACCACTGGCATTTTATTAATTACTATTGCTGCTAATTTTGAACGGCGACGACAACCAATTATTCCTGTTTTGCAAAGGTGGTATGATGAATTAAATCAATGGGAATAAATTAGTTATTAGGGAGCACAAAGGGGTGCATCTTCATTATGTAAATAGACATTTTTCTATCACAAACAGTTACTTAATAGCATAGAGAAGGGGTTTTAACCTGGGGTGTTGATTATTTATCAAGTTACAAATTTTAAAATCAGACAATTTTTCTTTGTAGGGTGGGCAATGCCTACCCTACTTCAAATAAAAAGTGTATGAAATTACGTTGTTAAATTTGAGCCAAAATCAACACCCCAGGTTAAAACCCCTTGTCTATAATTCTTCTCTAGATTAAACATAGTATAAATGCTTTTTAACATCAATTTTTCACAACAACAGACTAATAGTTATTCTCTTACTGCAATTTAGGAATAAATACTTTACCTGGGCTATGATTTGGTAAAATTTCGATTACTAAGTTAGTGAATTTTGAGTTTTTGGTGAGGGGAGTAATGAATAATTCGGGATGGAGAGCGCACCAAAAATACTCGACAAAACGGTCAATTTCTCCATCATTCATGCCTGTTTTTCCTGTGGCTATCATTTTCTGTTCTGCTTCTTTACGCCACTGTTTACTCAAACGATAATCAATGGGATAAAGTACAATTAATCTATCTAATTTTTCCCAAAGAGGTAAATACTCTTTTAAAGCCTTATTCATATCTTTGGCAAAGGCTTTATCTTCTGAGGTAATAATAGGATGAGGTGGGTTATCAAAAACAGTATTTGCTACTGGTTGTACCCCAACAAACCAACCTTCAAAGAGAATAATATCTACTTTTTCTACCTTTTCTGGTTCTATTCTATCTCCTGCACCATGATGCAATGATTTATCAAAGCGAGGAACAAAAACTGGTGTTTTCCTGTTAGGATCTCTCAAAGCATTTAAAACTTCTATTCCTAGTTGAATATCATGGGTTTTTGGTGGTCCGCGCCAAATTAAACGGGAGTCTTTTTGTTTGAGTTTTTCTCTTGCTTCATAAGTTTTATAAAGATCATCAATTGATATTCCTATGGTAGAGTAATCTAGATGACTAAGAATTAAACTAATAACCTTTGTTAGGGTGGTTTTTCCTGTTCCTTGTCCGCCTAAAATACCTTGTATCAGAGGACGATCTAATTCTTTTTTTGCTCTTGCTAACTCCATGGTTAATGGTAGCCATAAGTTCCAGAGAATTTCATCTGGAGGGTTTTTAAATCCTAATTTTTGGCAAAGTTCTACCACATTGGGATAAACTTCTTCAAAGAGTTGTTTTCTCGCTGATAAATTCTCTGGAAAAGTGGTAAATGCTCCTACTTGTTCTGGGTTAGTTTTTGGTAGTTTCATGGGAATTAATGAGCAATTATCGGTTAAAACTATAAGGGCGAGTTTAGGGATAATCTATTAGACCTTTTGCGAAAGTAGTGTTAACCCCCCCCTAACCCCCCCTTAATAAGGGGGGGAAAATTACCAAAAAACAGACATTTCCCCCCCTTATTAAGGGGGGGTTAGGGGGGGTTTAAAAATTTTCGCAACAGGTCTATTAATTAAACCCATAACCTTTATATCAAAACTCGCCATTTAAAATTATCAGTTGGACTCATGACTTAAGAACCTAGTTTGAATGCTTCAAGGTAAAGACTGTAAACTAAACCTATTTTAAAAATATTCAAAACTTCAAAAAAGAGTAAGCGACGTTTCTGGGGACGACGACTATAGACAAAACGGCTGATTATTTCCGTAAATATGAGTAAAGAAGCAGCCATAGTCACATCCCATTGGGCTGCTTGTCCTACTGTAGTAGCAATTGATCCACCTACAAAAAAGCCTAAAAGCAAACTGATTAAAATTAGGGAAATTTTCCGCCAAGGATTGGAAAAAAAAGTCTGTAGCCTTTCACCAAATAACTCCAAAAGGGTATTAAAACGGGTTCTTTGCATAATTATTTAGAGATGCTTTTCAACAACAGCAAGGCTGTAGAAATACCTGTAAAATGTGCAAGAATAGTGTGGGTGTTGGCAAAAATAATTAATAAGTCGGTGGAGTTGACAAACTCGGAAGAGTCGGAACCAATAACTCGGTTAGAGAGGGCTAAAGACTTACCCACAACCAGACCTAAAAATGCTTCTGCTCCCATAATAGAAAGAAACATCCCCACTAAATTACAAATTAGTCCAAATTCGATAATTCTAATGGTATCGGCTTTTTTGGGGCGAAGGGAAGCATCAGGGAGACGGAGCTTTTTTGACATTTTCATGTAACGGAAAAATAAGAAAATGCTCATGGTAAGTCCCACCAGTCCGCCTATAGCTGCAAATACTCCGAAACTACTACCTTGATTAGTTTGTTGTCCAGCTAAGAGACTAAAACTGGCAATAACCAAAATTACGGCTGAAATTATGCCTAATACTAACTGAATCCAAAAACCAATCATCCCATATAATCTCATATTGGATGAAACTTTCTGGACTGCTGGGGGTAGGGAACGGGTGATGTCAGAATTTCTCATAGTTATTTAAGATAATTTGCGTGGCTATTCTTTTATTTTCCCCTTTTTTCCCCCTGATTGCCAATTCTCTTGATAGAGAGTTAATAAAATAGCCCTAAATTTAATTATCAGGGCTATTTTTTCTACTTAAAACTAAGAAAGAATTGATGAGGAAAATTCTCAAAAATTATAGCATTAGACAAGGGGCGATCGCCCCTTGTTTCATGTCATAACTATAGACCAGGGGCGATCGCCCTTTGTTTTCTCTCATAACTATCTTTTTTTTACTTATAAACCTACTCTTATTGTTCTGCTATTTGTTGGCGCATATATTTAGCAATGGAGGCTTTTTGTTCATCAGTTAAAACATCTCTTATTGCTATTGTTCTTTCAAAGAGTAAGTCTTCAATTATTCTTTCATTATCTAATACCGCTGTCCTTCTTTCCCGAATATCTTCATTACTGGGGTTAGTTCCAATTAATTCTTCAAAGGATATTAAATTATTTTGATATTCCCCAAAAGCTGCTTGTATTTGTGGTTTATATTCTGCAAAAATTGCTTTTATTTGCTCTGTTTGCTCTGGAGTAAGACTGGGTTGAACTTCAAATGTTTCTTCTTCTGCTGCGGATGGTTCTTGAGCTATTAATTGAGTTGTATTAACTTCTTTAGTATTAATATCTTCTACAAGAGGTTTTGCTATGGCAGAAGTTGCGCTTACAGTTGAGATAACTAACAGACTAATTGCCGTATAAATTGCACGCATTTTTGTTCCTAAATAAATGGTCACAGTAAATTATAGAGATAGTCAGGCAATTTGTCAATTATTTTTTTTTCATCAGGATAACTGATTGGGATTTACTTGTTTTTTGCCCATGAAAAATTGGATTAATTTCCAACTGACAAAAAGCAGCAGAATAATTACACAAAATCCTGCAATTACAGGAAGAGTTAAGGCCGCAATTGAGAGAAATGCGGCAAAAATTAGTTCTACAGTGGATAAAATCGGATTGGTTAACCCTCCTGTGGTAGCAGTAGAAGTTGCTCGAAAAATAGTAGTAAATCCTTTAATTAAACCTGCAGATCCACCCCCCGCAATCACTGCTAAAGTCCATTGAATTAAAGGATTCATATCTTCAGAAATAGATGCGCCAGTAATAACTGTTCCTGCTGTTGCTGCTAAAGGAGTTGCTAAAGTATCTAATAAATTATCTAACCAGGGAATATAATAAGCTAAGACTTCTAAACCACTGGCTATAGCAAACATTAATAATGCTTGATTTGTCTCTAACCATTCAAACCCTGAAGGCAGACTAAAACCGCTAAATACTCCTACTGCACTCAAAATTAAAAAGGGAACAAATACTCTAAAACCACAGGCTGCGCTTAATGTTATCCCTAACATTAAACTAATTATGTTGTTAATGATCGCAACATTATTTAGGGTTTCAAAACTAAAAGTGTCCATAAAATTTATCTTTTTTTTAGGGTTTACTTTGGTTAGTAATAATATGTTTTTAGTTGACATTTTTTTCCCATCACTGACGATTATACTCAGCAATGCTCAATTTGTCAAGTGGGTTATTTAGAAGTTAGTTTATCATCAAAAATCTAAATTCATTTTCTCTTAACTTTATCAACATACTTTGACAAATAAAACCAGATACCTCTGCTGCGTAAGGCAGAATATCTTCGATAATCTTATTATGACTTGTTCTATCTAGTTAATGTTGTCAATGTTTAAGTTCTAGCAATAATCAAGCTTAAACAAATTAAAGAGCAAATATTATTTTTATTGGCTTCAACAATAATAACTTTAATCAGTAAATTTTTAGGCTGTGAAGGTTATTATCACCTAAAGCTTTTTGTTTGATTTTGGTAGCAACTAGATCATTTCTTCTTATGATCCTTTTTTATCCCTTATAGCACTACGTTTTTAGCTAAAATTTTCCCTAAAATTCCACCCAATCAGATTTAAACATTTTGTTAAATATTTTCAACATTTTTGAACTAATGTGCTATAATGTTGATATTAATATTAAATACTAAAGAACACACAGATAAAAAATAAATTTAGGAGAAAAAAAATGGATACTAACAATCCAGCACATGCATTAATGAGGCGTCACCAGTTAGCCATCAGAAATTGTCAAGCAACTAAGTAGGTAAGCAAAATTAATGGCATATTTGGTTTAAGGGAAAAACTAAGCAGACAAGGGGCTTGAGCCCCTTGTCTCTTGGACATTAATTTTGCATAAATACTTATGCTCAACCGCGCAGCAGCACAAATAGGTATGGATACTGATGGGACAGGAATATTTAGGCACAATTCAAGGGAAAGTTCATCCAGAACAAGTTATGATCGCAGTGGCCTTTCTTTAAGTTAGCTTTTGAAAAAGATAAAATTTAAATCATGGTCAAATTGTTGGGTGTTCTAATTATTAGAAAATACCCTAGTTGTTTTACTAAATAAATAATGAGAAATGCTCGTGAATTAGCTTTTTTTGCTCTTCGACAGATTTATCAAAGAGGAGCTTATACTGATATTGCCTTAGAGCGAGTGTTGCGCAAAGCTGAAATAAGTAGCGCAGAGCGCAGTTTGATATGTGAATTGGTATATGGAGTAGTACGGAGAAAGCGATCGCTTGATACGATAATTAATCAACTCGGAAAAAAGAAAGCGGAGGAGCAACCGCCAGATTTACGGATTATTCTTCATTTAGGTTTATATCAATTACGTTATCTTAATCAAATACCCGCTTCTGCAGCGGTAAATACCAGTGTGGAGTTAGCTAAAAATAATGGCTTAAACAAACTTTCTGGGGTAGTAAATGGTTTATTGCGTCAATATGTGCGTTTAGCAGAAGTGAGTGATCCTTTAAAATTACCAAGAAAAAAAATACAACGTTTGGGTATCTCACATAGTTTTCCTGATTGGATCGTTGAAATTTTCCACCAACAACTAGATGAGCAAGAAACTGACCAGTTATTAGCCTGGTTTAATCAAGTCCCAACTCTTGATTTACGAGTAAATATCCTCAAAAGTTCTGTCGATCAGGTAGAATCAGCATTAATTGAACAAGGAATTAATGTTGAGCGTGTACCCCATTTACCTCAAGCATTGCGCTTGAGTGGTGGGACTGGTTCAATTCAAAATTTACCAGGTTTTAAACAGGGTTGGTGGACTGTTCAAGATAGTAGCGCCCAGTTGGTTACTCATCTTCTCGATCCCCAACCTGGGGAAGTGGTGATTGATGTTTGTGCAGCACCAGGAGGGAAAACTACCCATATTGCAGAATTGATGGGAGATAATGGGAAAATCTGGGCAGGCGATCGCTCGGAAAAACGACTAAAAAAACTCCAAGAAAATGTCCAGCGTCTAGATTTACACTCAATTTCCCTTTGTCCTGGCGATCCCCGCAGTTTAACTCAGTTTACCCAAACAGGCGATCGCGTATTACTTGATACTCCTTGTTCTGGACTGGGTACACTCCACAAACGACCTGATATTCGCTGGACTCAAACACCAGCAAAGCTTAAAGAACTTTCCCAACTCCAAAGGGAATTATTAGCTCATACAGCAACCTGGGTCAAACCTGGAGGTACATTAGTTTACTCCAGTTGTACCCTAAATCCCTTAGAAAATGAAGAAGTAATACAATCTTTTTTAGATGCTCATAAAAATTGGCAAATTAAACCACCACCTCCTAATTCACCAGCAGCGCCTTTTGCTACATCATTAGGTTGGGTTAAAATCTTCCCCCACGAGCATCAAATGGATGGTTTTTTTATGGTGAAATTAACACAAGGACTTTAAACAATGGAAGATAAAACACAAAAAAAACAATTAGTTAAAATTCTTATCGGTGCAGCTTGGATAGATGGCGAAATTCAAGCAGAAGAAAAAGAATATTTAAATAGAATGGTGCAAGAAAATAATCTCGCCGATGATCCAGAAATTAAATCATTATTATCAGAAATTAAGCAAGTAGAACCAAAGGAATGCTATACCTTGCTTGAGGATTATTTCGGCGAGCATCACAGTAAAAATGATTATGAACAGTTACTTTACTCACTTAGTGCCTTAGTTTACAGTGATGGTAATATAGATACGGAAGAGGCAAAACTCCTCACCAAATTGCAGGATATAGTCTTAGAAAATGAGTCCCATTCATCAATTTTTGACCAACTTCTCAAAAGGATTCAAAAGCTTTATCGCCAAGCAATTTAGTCATTAGTCATCAGTCATTAGTCATTAGTCATTAGTATGTATTCTAAAAAATTCTTAATTTTTCTTAAAAAGATCATAACATTTAGCTAATGACCAATGACTAATGACTAATAGACCTGAAGCGAGAAGTTTTAAACCCCCCCTACCCCCCCTTATTAAGGGTGGGAAAATGCCTCTTTTTGGTTAAACTCCCCCCCTTAATAAGGGGGGGTAGGGGGGGGTTTAAAACTTCTCGCTTCAGGTTTAATGACTAATAACTAATAACTAATCTCGCCGATTTACTCAAGAGTTACGATCACTTCTCCCGTTTGACTGGTATCATATCCCCCCAAAGCTTCTAGTTGAGATAAAACTCGTCGATGTCCTAGGGTACTCAATAATTGTTGTATAGGGGCTTCATCTAAATAAGATTTAAGTACCACCAAATCGTAACGAGAGCGATGGAGAGGAATAAAATCTAAGCCAAAAGTAGCTGCTACAGAGGCAGTGCTCACCCCTGCAGTAGCTTTACCACTAGCTACCGCTTGAGCAACCTGTAGGTGCCCATAAACAATATCATGAAACCCCTTAACACAATCAAATTCAATCCCAACTTTTCTAAGACTTCGCTCTAACACCTGACGACTACCAGCTCCCTCCTCCCTATTGACAATTTTTACCCCCGTTTGAAGTAAATCAGCCACACTTGTTATGCCAAAAGGATTTCCCCCTTGAATTAATAATCCCTCCTCCCAAATCCCTAAATTAATCACCACTACGGGAGTATTTCCTAAAACTGCCTTGATAAAAGGTATATTATGTTCGTTAGTAACCTCATCATAAAGATGAACTCCTGCAAAATGAACCTCTCCACGACTAAGACGATACAGAGCACTCATACTATTATCAAAAGTCCAATGCACCCGTAATTCAGGGTGCCAAAGTTCAGCAGCACGAGCCCACAGAGAAATTGCAGGAGTACAACCAGCCAAGACTACTGTCTGATGGAGTTTTTCTAAATCCTCAAGTAATTTAACTCTCATTGGTGCAGAGTCGCCCCGATAAATTCCCTCACCATCTGCGCTCACCATCTCCAGACGAAAGGCATTATTAGCCACCAGAGGGTGCGCTATCCAACGTCCACCAACTCTGGCTAAACTCAAGCGTAATTTTTGATTAATGGGAGTATCAGCTACAGGAATTGTTTCTATTTCAGGAATATCTTGATCAAGCCAGAATAAATCTTCCACTTGACAACCCAAAACCTTAGCTAATCGTAGCGCAACTGCCGTTGAGGGTGCATATTGCCGCGCTTCAATTCCCCCGATGGTTTGTCGAGAAACTCTCGCGCGGGTGGCTAAATCTTGCTGACTCATTCCTAAACGGAGTCGAATTTGTTTTAGGTTGTTATAAAGCTCCTGATCTGGTTTCGTCATCTGATACCATTTTTATTAACTTAATAGATTCTTCAAATTTTTTTCTAATTTTGCATCAGAGCCATCAACCGCCTGGGATTTTAATCTATAGCTAATAGCTAAAGTCCGTCTGATAGGACTAAAATAAGTATTTTGTGAAAATTTAGTCAGTTTTAACGGACTTTCGCTTTTAGCCTGGGGTTTCAACCTGGGGTGTTGATTATTTATCAAGTTACAAATTTTACAATCAGACAATTTTTCTTTGTAGGGTGGGCATAGCCCACCCTACTTAAAATAAAAAGTGTATGAAATTACGTTGTTAAATTTGAGCCAAAATCAACACCCCAGTTTCAACCTATGGCGGTAATGGTCGCTAATCTAATATTTGACAACTTGTCATAAGTTTATTTCAGTTAGCTATAAAATCCCAAATAATCATTACTCTAATGTACATTAAAAGCGATCGCTTTTTCTAACAAAAGCGATCGCTTTTTTTCTAGATCAAGACTAATCTTTTAGTCTACTCCGAACATAATATCACTAGCTTTAATCAAAGCATAAGCTTCACTTCCTTCAGCCAGTCCTAAACTTTCTGCCGAAGCTTTAGTAATAATTCCTGTTAATTCAACTCCAGGAGCAACTTCTAAAACTACCTCAGCATTAATTGCGCCAATTTCCACTTTTAGTACTTTACCTTTTACCACATTACGAGTGCTTATTTTCATTTTTTAAGCTCCTCTTAGACAACGATTTTATTATATCAGTTAAATGGTATTTATTAATTTTATTTTTCCATCATAAACAAGCGTAAAGACTTTAGAGAAACATACCAAGGAGTAGGAAGATTTTTTAACTCTTCCCACCTTTGTTTATAAACTTCTCCTTGAAGATGATAATCTTTTCTACTTTTAGGAGGGTGATGTAATTTCAAAAATAAACTTATGCGATGTTGAGTTTCACTTACTCCAGCTAACCTACATACAAAAGTATTTTTTTTCATAATTATCAGTAAATTGTCAATGATGAGCACGGATTTCCACATAATTTAACTCATTAAAAATAAGATTAATTACATTAAATTCACAATCACAATTTAAAGCTTTAATCCTATTCACATCAATCCGTTGAGCACGAGACAAATTTTTTCCCTCAGTAACTATAGCAACTACGCTACTAGATGGACGTTCAAATATCTCTTCTTTGCGTCCTTTTTGAGCAATTTTTCCCTCACTAAAAACAATTAAATTATTGCAAATTCTATAAGCTTCTTCTAATTTATGAGTAACGAATAAAGAGGCACCGTTATAAACAGATAAAATATCTATTAATGTTTGCTCAATTTGATATAGTATTCCTAAATTAGTTGTGGTAAGGCAAGGGGCTTAAGCCCCTTGCCTATAGTACTAAGTTTATTTTAATTTATCACAACTCAAATAGGATTGCTGTAGGGTAAATAGGTATCTAAAGCAGAAAGAGCCTCATCAAAAAGTAAAACTTCAGGTTGAATAGCTAAAGCTCTAGCTAAAGCCACCCTTTGCTGTTGTCCTCCTGAAAATTGATTTTGTTCAAAGGATCCTAAAACTGTTTTATACATCAAAGGACATGCACCCTCATCATTTTAGTTTAAACCCGTATTTATTAAAAACTATTTGCCCTTCACTACTAGCTAGAAAATCAATAAATTCTTTAGCTATCTCTGGTTGTTTACTATCTTTAATTATTGCAATAGGATAAACAATCGGTGAATGAGATTCTGGTGCTGCTGTACTCACTATTTTTACTTTTTCAGTAGTTTTAGCATCTGTTAGAAAAACCATTCCTGCATCTACATTTCCTGATTCTACATAAGTTAAAACCTGAGTAACATTTGTACCGTAAACCAATCTATCTTTAACTTCCTCTAAAATCCCGTAAAATTTGAGCGTTTCTTCTGCATATTGTCCAGCAGGAACACTCGCAGGATCTCCTATGGCAATTTTTTGAACTTCAGATTTAGTTAAATCTTCAAAACTCGCAATTGTTGCTAGATTTGTTGGTGCAATTAGTACTAGATCATTAGTTAATAAATCGCGGCGAGTTTCAGGAATTATTAGGTTTTTCGATGCCAACCCATCCATTTGTTTAGCTGCTGCTGAAAAAAATATATCTACTGGTGCACCCTGTTCTATTTGTTGTTGTAGAGAACCAGAAGCACCGAAATTATAAACTAACTTTATTTCGGGGTTTTTTTGTTCATAAATTGGTTTAATTTCTTCTAAAACCCTTGTTAAACTCCCTGCAGCTGAAACAGTTAATTCATTGCTAGATTGAGCTAGTAGTGGTAGTGTTATCGAACATAAAAATGTTAATGTAACTACAAATAAGTAAGTAATAAATTTTTTCATATAATTTAAAGTGATTTAAGCAAGTCCACTTTACATCATGCCAACATTTTTACCTTAAATTTGTAGCTAATTTTACAAAATCTCACAAAATCCTATCTGGTAAAATCCTACAAATGTCTTGAATATATAAGACAAGGGGCTTAAGCCCCTTGTCCCCCAACACTTAATCTATACTTGATTAAATCTGACAAAATTATCACAAGCAGTGACAATAATGGTTATTATATAAGACAAGGGGCTTAAGCCCCTTGTCCCCCAACACTTAATCTATACTTGATTAACCCAAAAATAGGTTTCTAGTTTACCACCAGAACGCAATCAGAAATTAAAAATCCCTGGTTACAAGGTAATGTCCGTTAGAATAGACCTTTTGCGACCCCCCCTTAACCCCCCCCTACCCCCCCTTGGTAAGGGGGGGAAATGCTTATTTTTTCGGTCATCTCCCCCCCTTGGTAAGGGGGGGAAATGCTTATTTTTTCGGTCATCTCCCCCCCTTGGTAAGGGGGGGAAATGCTTATTTTTTCGGTCATCTCCCCCCCTTACCAAGGGGGGGTAGGGGGGGTTTTTTACGGTTTTGCAAGAGGTCTAATAGACTAAAACCATTATCTTACAAGCAGTTCATGGGCAATTAACCCCAGAAATGTTCTCCCCATTGTAAATTTTTGTTAATTATTGCCAAAAAGTATAGGCAACTATGTACATATATATTTTATATACTGGTTCATAGGTAAGAAAAAAACCTGACATAAGGATAGTTTTACGCTCGCAACCAACCTCTGAATAAGGAGAAAAACAAATGCCAATTCTCGAAGCACAAAATACTCTACCAACCCTTTCCATTGATGATTTCAAGATTGTTGAAAATAATCCCTGGTTAGCAGTTCCCTTCGCAACTTTCACAGTCAAACTTTCAGGGGTTGCTGGTCAAACCGTCACTTTTGACTATGCCACGGAGGATAATACTGCCATAGCAGGAAAAGATTATAAAGCGAGTGTGGGAAGTCTGGTTTTTAACCCTGGAGAACAAGTTAAAACTATCACTATTCCTATTATTAAAGACGGTAAAGCTGAACCAAGTATTGAGACTTTTGATGTGGTTTTAAGCAATCCAACTAATGCGACTCTGGGTGATGCAGTTGGAACAGGTACCATAGTTGATGGGACTTATGCTTATTATAAAACTACAAATCCGAGTACTTGGACTCAGGCGCAAGCTATAGCCCAGTCCATGGGTGGCAATCTCGTCACAATCAATGAGGCGGCAGAAAACCAGTTTCTGGTGGATACTTTTGGCTCAGAAGCATTATGGATTGGTTTAACTGACGCAGAAAAAGAAGGAGTTTGGAAATGGGTAAACGGGGAAACAGCCACATATAGGAACTGGTATCCAGGTGAGCCAAATAACTATCTGGGTATTGAAGATTATGCTCAGATCAATTTGCCTCCAAATTCTTTAGGGTTATGGAACGATTTCCCAAACAATCCAAATGATTTGGGAAATCCAGACGTCTGGTCACTCATTCGTGGCATTGTCGAAGTAGTAGAAATCAAAGGAACAAACGCTAAAGATACCGTAACAGGAACTGATGATGCTGAAGCAATAGAAGGATTAACTGGGGATGACAAAATACTAGCCAAAGCAGGTAAAGATTACTTGAGCGGAGGAGCAGGAAAAGATACCCTGGACGGTGGAACAGGCGCTGATGTACTAAAAGGAGGCGCGGATAAGGATACCTACATGGTTGATAATGCAAAGGATAAAGTAACTGAAGGAGTAAACCAGGGAACTGATCTTATTAAAGCTTCCGTCGCCCAAACTTTGCCAGTAAATGTAGAAAATTTGACCTTGACAGGTGTAGCCAACATTAAGGGGAATGGAAATAAACTACACAACATTATCACTGGCAATTCAGGCAACAACAACCTCTCAGGTAAGGAGGGAAATGACACACTTGATGGTAAAGCAGGTACTGATATCTTAGTCGGTGGGCTAGGCAATGATAAATATACAGTTGACTCAGCAGATCTAGTAACCGAGTTACCAAAACAGGGAAGCGATGTTATAACAGCCAGCGGAAATTATATGTTGCCAGTGAATGTAGAGGATTTGATTCTGGCAGGTACTGCAGCAAATGGCATGGGAAATGAACTGAACAATATCATTACTGGTAACGCCAGCAAGAATATTCTCATCGGGAATGAGGGGAGTGACACAATTAAGGGTAAAGCAGGAAATGACATTCTCATAGGAGGAGTAGGAAATGACTTCTTTGTGTTTGATTCGTCAACACAAGGACTAGATATCATACTCGAATTCACTTCTGGTGATAAAATTCGTTGCAGTGCTACGGGTTTTGGTGGAGGACTGGTAAAAGGAGCATTACCATCAAGTCGGTTTGTTGTAGGTACAAAAGCTTTAGATGCTAATGACCGCTTTATTTACAATGCTGGTTCATTATTCTATGATGTAGATGGGTCTGGAAGTACTGCTCAAACACAGATTGCTACTCTGATTGGTGCGCCCGCACTGGCTGCTAGTAACATTGTAATTGTTTAAGATATTGGTGAAATACCCCCCCAGCCCAGCCTTTGTTTGGGGGGGGCGATCGCTATTCACCTCATCACAAAATGTTTTTTCATTTGTGAAATAGATTTAGGATTGGATTTATTTTTTTTTCCAATTTTGCATCATATTCAGAGAACGCCTGGGAATTTATTCCCAGGCTCAGAGCTAAAGTCCTCGCGCATAGGACTAAATTTCAAACTTACATAATATTGTTAGTCCGTTTTAACGGACTTAAGCTATTAGCCTGGGGTTTCAACCCCAGGCGGACTTTGGGAAAATGAAACAGCCCTGCCTTCCGAAACCTGAGGCATCTTTTTTTTTTTCTTTAATTTGGGAGTTAGGGCGACAACATCTTTCTTTGCTTCTTTGGTAAATCGAACCTCATAACGATTCACTACTCAATTTCTCCCAATATTTCATCCAGAGAAAAAGTCTCGCCATCAGCAATTTGCTGTTGGGATTTTTGGATACTCTCTCGAAATCCTGGTACTGAAAGGAGTTCTAAAGTTTCCAGTAAACCTTCATAATCTTCTTTAGACAAAAGTACCGCAGAACCACTGGTGTGCTGAATCTGATAAATTGTATGTTCTTCTGCTACGTCTTTGACTAGGTTGAAGAAATCACGTTTTGCCGCTGTCGTACTTAAAATTTTCATACTTTTCTTTCTTCTATGTAGCCTATTCCAATAATAGCTTGGTTCTTTTCCCCTAGCTAATGGTTTTAAATTAAGCTGTGGGATAATATCAAAAGAAAAGTTAATTTTCTGCGACTTCTTCTGGTGTTCCCACTGCAATTATTTCTCCTCCCAGTTCACCTCCTACTAGCCCTAAATCTATTACCCAGTCAGCACAACGAATCACGTCTAAATTGTGTTCAATAACCACAATACCTAGTATAATTTCCTCAGCATAACTTTTTCTCCAGGCTCAATAACAGTTTTCCCCACAGGTAAAACAGCTAAACTATTAGTTTGTGCGAGATTAATTAAATTACCAGAATTTTGACCCCCAGCAGCTTTGCTAAATTCATATTTACCATCTTTTAAAGTAACATTGCCCCAAAAATAGGTTTCTAGTTTACCACCAGATCTCAATTCAGTAAGAGTTATTCCTTCAACAAAATCAGGCAAACAATTACCCAAAAAACCAGACATTTTTTTAAGAGCACTTTGAACAAAACGCCAACAACTAACCAAAGCAGAAACAGGATTTCCTGGGATACCAAAATATAAACAAGAGTTATGAAAGTTATTAAAATTAGCCACAGTTAGAGGTTTACCAGGTTTAATTGCCACACTTTTAACATGAATTTCACCGCCTAACTCAGCCAAAATTTCCTCAACATAGTCATAATCTCCCACAGAAACTCCACCCGTAGAAAGTACCAAATCAGCGCTATTTATTGCTTGAGAAATAGTTGATTTTAGAGCTTCTTTATCATCAGGAATAATCCCCATTTTTATAGGTATTCCACCATTTTGAGCCACAAAAGCAGCCAAAGCATACTGATTAGAATCTACAATTTGTCCAGGTTGTAAAGTTTGCTCTGGGGTAATCAATTCATCACCAGTGGAAAAAATCGCCACACGCGGACGACGAAAGACAGTTATTTGGGTACACTGAGCAGTAGCTAAAACCGCAATATCAGCAGCATTTAGAGCAATTCCTGGCATTAATAAGGGATTACCATGAAGATAAAAAGAGCCTTGTTTTCTGACAAACTCCCCTGGTGTTTGAGGAGGAGAGAAAATTTTTACTAAATTGCCTTCTCTTTGGCTATTTTCCTGGATTACAATAGTATCAGAGCCTTTTGGCAACATCGCCCCAGTAAAAATTCTGGCAGCTTGACCTGGTTGTATTTCTTTTTGTGGTTGATAACCTGCGGGAATTTCTTCCACAACTTCTAAAATTGCTGGATTTTCCTGATTACAACTTTGAACATCAGCAAATTTTACAGCATAACCATCCATTGCGGAGTTATCCCAGTACGGGAAATTCAACTTACTGGTGACAGGAGTTGCCAAAATGCGATCGCTCACTGTATCTAAATCCACTATTTCAGTATCTTTAATTGGTTGTACCAAGTTTAAAATAATAGACTCCGTTTCTTTGACAGACAACATCATAATTCTCAGTAATTAATGTAATTTTTCAAGGATGCTGTGAAAATTTTTTTCTAAAATAATATATTTAGTCCGCGTAGGCGGACTTCGTCTCTATAGACGCGATTTCAATCGCCAGATATAATTAAAACCATCATGTATTTAGAAAAACCAGTAAAAAGACGTTTTCCCAAAGTGCCCTTTGATAGAAGAGCGTATGCTTTTCTCATAGATTTTGTCACGGTTTGGTTAATTAGTTCAATAACCAGTAATCCATTTTTACAATTGTTGACATTTATGGGAGCTTGGTTTGGGTTAAGAGTAATTTTAGTACAAACAAATCAGGGACAAAGTTTAGGGCGTTGGGCTTTAGACATGAAAGTAATCAACGGTAGATATAACAGAATGCCTGGGTTAGTATCTTTAGCAAAAAGAGAGGGAATTTTAGGTTTTGCCGCCTATTTAAGTATGATTGGGTTAAATCTGACCTTTATCAACGCCATGTCAACCCTGTTACTAATTTGTCCATTATTAGCAGATGGTTGTTTTGCGTTAGCTAATGAAAATTATAATGAAGCCTTTCACGATCGCCTTGCTGAAACCATAGTCATTCAGACTCGTAGGGGGTTTTCCCTAGATTTAAGGTTAAAAAAAATAGTTGCCGAAGTGAGGAGAAATATGAGAAAATAGTTGTTTGTGTCTAAAACTATCAAAAAGAGCAGACTATGGCAAGTAAAAAAGATGTACGACTTATTATCACCTTAGAATGCACCGAGTGCCGCAGTAACCCCAATAAGCGATCGCGCGGTGTTTCCCGTTATACAACCACAAAGAACCGTCGTAATACAACAGCCAGACTAGAACTGAAAAAGTTTTGTACCCATTGTAATAAGCACACCGTCCACAAAGAAATCAAATAATAATAAATAAAGTCAAGAGAAAAAGAGAAAAAAATATGGCTTACTTTCGTAAACGTCTTTCACCGATTAAACCAAGTGACCCAATAGATTACAAAGACAAAGAACTGTTATCAAGGTTTATTACCGAAAGGGGAAAAATTCTACCCCGCAGGATAACAGGTTTGACAGCAAGACAACAACGGGACTTAACCATTGCAATTAAAAGAGCCAGACTTTTGGCGATTTTACCATTCATTGATAAAGAAGGTTAAAAAAACTAAAAACTCAAACAAAGTAAAACTCAAAAAGAAGAATTTTCTTTTTGAGTTTTAAGTTTTAACTTTGGTGATGGTTGGTTGCGATAAACTGAAGAAAAAGTAGTTATATTTAAAAGCATAAAGCTGGTGGAAAAGGGAACCCTCATAGAATTTAGAGTAAATGGAAAGCGTCGTCTTGCTGTAACAGACCGTCCTGAAGGAAAAAAAGATTGGATTGTAGTAGATGAAAGCGGTCATCCACACAAACTTAAACCCCAAAAGGTAGAATATCAAATCAATGGGAATGGTTACACAGCTAAAGATATACCCAGTTTTGTTAAAGAAGTAGAGCAATATCTAGATCCAAGTAGTCTAGAAATAGCCTGGGAACTATTGGTAGAAAAAGGAGAAACTGTAAACCCAGCAGAACTGGCAGCATTATTATTTTCAGAAGACAGTCCGCAGTTGTGTTATGCGGCGTACATACTTTTAACAGAAGATAAAATCTACTTCAAGAAAAAAGGAGATTTATATGAACCAAGACCAGAAAGTCAGGTTCAGGAAATAAAACACCAACTAGAAGTAGAAGAACAACGCAAGCGGGAAAAAGAAGAATTTAGCTCCCGTATAGAGCAAGCAATAGCAGGGGAAAAAGTAAAATGGAGTGAAAGCGATCGCCTTCGGTTAGAAGCGATCGAAAAATTAGCTCTCTTTCCAGAAGAAAAATCACACCTAGCAGAAGAAATTCTCCAATCTTTAGGACGAACACAAACAGGTCAAGCTGCGTTAGAGTTACTTGTAGGAATAGGTTGGTGGACTGAACATGAAAATCTCTTTCTCCGTCGCAGCTCATATCCTGTAAACTTTCCCAAAAAGGTACTTGAAGTGGCTCAATCTTGCTTAGAATCGCCCCCTGAAGATGAATATGTGAATCGTTTAGATTTAACCCATCTCAAAGTCTATACCATCGACGATGAGAGTACAGAAGAAATAGATGATGGTTTAAGTATCGAATTTCGTGGTGAGGGTGAGTCACCTCGTGTTTGGATACATATTGCAGATCCAACCAGGTTAGTTACTCCAGGGGATGAACTAGATCTCGAAGCGCGTCGCCGCAGCACTAGCTTATACTTACCTACGGGAATGATTTCCATGTTTCCCCCAGAACTGGCAACAGGACCCATGAGTTTGGTACAAGGTCAAATATGTTCAGCCCTCAGTTTTGTAGTGGTATTAGATGAAACAGGAGCGGCAAAAGATTACAGTATTCATCCAACTCTCATTAAACCAACCTACCGTCTAACCTACGATGACGTAGACGAAATGCTCGCAATGGGGATTAAAGCAGAACCAGAAATTGAAATCCTGGGAAATTATGCCGCTTTAAGGCAAAAATGGCGCAAAAATCAAGGTTCAATCAATATCCAAATGCCAGAACCTTCTATTAAAGTTAAAGCAAATGACGAAGTGGTAATAGAATTACTCGATAACTCCCAATCACGTCAGCTTGTAGCAGAAATGATGATTTTAGCTGGAGAAGTAGCAGGGCGTTACTGTAAAGAAAACAACGTAACTGTGCCCTTTCGCGGTCAACCTCAACCAGAACTACCCCCAGAAGAAGAACTATTACTCCTTCCCCCAGGACCTGTGCGCTACTGTGCCCTACGGAGATGTATGCCAAAAAGCGAAATTGGGACTACACCAATACGTCACGCGAGTTTAGGATTAGATATCTATACCCAGGTGACTTCTCCCATTCGTCGCTACACAGACTTATTGACTCATTTTCAAATTAAAGCCCATCTTCGTGGAACCCCACTGCCTTTTTCCCAAGTAGAAATGCAGGAAATTATCTATAGTGTCACCACAACCGCTCAAGAGGCAAGTTTAGTAGAGCGTCAAACTAATCGTTATTGGAGTTTAGAATATCTCCGACGTAATGCGGAGCAAGTATGGCAAGTTCAGGTATTGCGCTGGTTACGAGAAGATGAAAATCTGGGGTTAATTTTGTTGGAAGAGTTGGGGTTAGAGTTACCTCACCGCTTTGAACGTTCAGTGTCACTAGGCGATCGCTTAGAAATGCAGGTGAGTCGTGCGGATCCCCATCGGGATGAAATTCGTTTTCGAGAAATGATTAATCCCCAAGCCGAAATGACCGCAAGTTAGGATAGCTCTAAAAACCAAAAATACTTTGAGCGAGAGTTAGCCACGTCCTTTTAAGGCGTGGCTGTGGAGTGAAAAAAGGTTTTAACCTTTTGGGTGCTATACTTAATTTATCAAAGGTCGAGTTGTGAACAGCTCCAAATGAATTACCATTGCCAACAAAATTTAATAAATCCTAATGATGAGCTAAAAGCTGTTTTAGAATATGTTTGTCGAGAAGCAAATAATTTAATCAATTGCGGAATTTATTATTGCAGACAACTTTATTTTAAAGCAAAAAGTTACGTTACTGGCTATCAGCTTGACTTCATCATGAAGCGCAATCTCCATTTTAAAGCGTTGCGTAGCTCCGTAGCGCAACAGGCTTTGCATAAAGTAACAGACAGCTTTAAGTCTTTTAAGAAGTTAAAAGACCTTTATTATCAAGGAAAATTGACCGATAAGCCTAGACTTCCAAAATATAGAAAAAGTGGCGGTTTAGCACCAATTGTTTATTCAGCTAGATGGGTAAAATCAACTGGAAAGGGGATAAAATGCCCGCTAGGAAAACAAGTTAAAGCCTGGTTTGGAATTGATTGCTTTTATTTACCAATGCCAGTTAATCTCAAGTTTTCTGATATTAAAGAAATAAGAATAGTTCCAAAAAATAACTGTTTTTATGCAGAATATGTAACAGAAGCTTCCGATATTAAAGTGGAGTTAAATAATGATAATGTTTTAGGAATAGATCATGGTTTAGATAATTGGTTAACTTGTGTTAGTAATATTGGTAAATCTTTTATTATTGATGGCAAAAAGATTAAGTCTCAAAATCGATGGTACAACAAAAAGGTTGCTAAGTTAAAAAAAGGAAAAGACCAAAATTATTGGGATGATGAACTAGCAGCAACAACAGAAAAGCGTAATCGTCAAATGCGGGATAACATCAACAAGGTTGCCAGATTTATTATCAATTGGTGTATTAATAATGATGTAGGCGTAATAGTATTTGGCTGGAATGATAGACAAAAAGATTCTATTAACATTGGCAAAAAGAATAACCAAGAGTTTGTTCAAATTCCTACCGCTAGATTAAAAGAGAGGATAAAGCAGTTATGTGAAGAGTACGGGATTCGGTTTGTTGAGACAGAAGAAAGTTATACGAGCAAAGCTTCTTTTCTGGACAAAGATGAACTACCAAAATATGGTGAAAAACCCAACGACTGGACAGCATCTGGAAAAAGAATAAAGCGAGGTTTCTATATTCCTAAATATCAAAAAGGAATTAATGCAGATTGCAATGGGGCTGCAAATATTTTGGCAAAAGTAAGCATACAGCTAGGCATTAGTCTAGTCAAGGTGTGTAGGGCGTTTTTGACTGCGCCACACCGATATTTTCTACATGAAGATTTATGTAAAAAATATCGGAAAAGAGTGGAGCAATTTACGGCTTTAGCCTAAATTGCTCCACTCTTTTAAGAATCCCCGTCTCTTTAGAGCTCGGAGAAGTCAAATTGGGCATCATGATCGTGAAACCAACAAGATTTAGTGATTCTGTAACTCAATTGAAACCTTGCCAAATTGTTTCTTTAAACTATCAAAATACTTGCCTTTATAGTGAGGTAATTCAAGTAATTACCTCACGAAGATTGTGTTGGGTACGTCCCTTATTACTTTTTTCTCAACCAACTCAGATTGTAGATTTACGTGGAACTTCTGACTTACTCTGGCCGCTTCCTTTATTTCAGCCAGCTCTTGATACAGAAATTATCCCGTTATTAAGTCAATTACCAGAACCTAATTTTGTTGTAGAAAACCCCGAAGCTCCCCCTCAACTAAGAAAATTCATTCATCAAGTGTGGCAAGCACATCGAGATATTTTTAATTAGTCCTTGGCTATCAGGGATCGCAGCACAATTAATGTCTAAGTGACAAGGGGCTTAAGCCCCTTGTCTTATTATTTTTTTTCAAGTATTATTTTCAAATACCTACTTAGTATGCAACCTAAGATTATGCGTAGCGTATTCCTGCTTCTTTCATACGCTTAATAGCTTCGTGCATCCGTTCATCTGGTACTGTGAGAGCGATGCGGAAGAAACCCTCACCAGAGGCTCCATAACCATTACCTGGGGGAACAATAATACCGCACTTGTCTAACAACAAAGTTACAAAATCAGTAGAAGTGTAGCCAGAAGGCACTGGTATCCAGACATAAAGAGTAGCCTTTGGTGGTTCAATAGGCCAACCCAAAGATTTTAAACCATCAACAATAATATCGCGACGACGTTGATAAACAGACATCAATTGTTGTAGATCAGCCGAACTTGTTTCAAAAGCAGCGATACCAGCTCGTTGAATCGCCTTAAACACACCAGAGTCTATATTAGTTTTAACTTGACCCAACCCTTTAATGCCAGTGGTATTTCCAGCCACAAAACCTATCCGCCAACCAGTCATATTATAGGACTTAGAAAAGCTGTGAAACTCGATCGCCACATCTAACGCCCCTGGAACTTCCAGCACACTGGGTGGTTTATAGCCATCATAAGCCATTTCCGAGTAAGCGTGGTCGTGGCACAATAAAATGTCATATTTTTTACAAAACTCCACCAGTTTTTCAAAATCTCCCAAACTTGCCAAGCCACCAGTAGGGTTATTCGGATAATTTACCCAAAGTAACTTAGCTTTTTTTGCCACATCTTCAGGAATAGCATCCAGATCGGGAAGAAAATTATTTTCTGGGGTGAGTGGCATTGTGTAAGGATCACCCCCAGCAAAAATAGTAGAAGTCCTATATACAGGGTATCCTGGGTCGGGAATTAGTGTATAATCACCTGACTCCACAAAAGCCAAAAAAGTGTTGTGAATTGCTTCTTTAGAGCCAATAGAGGAAACTATTTGAGTATTAGGATCTAAACCTTTTACCCCAAAACGACTAGCCATCCAGTCAGCCGCAGCTTGACGATATTCTTTAGTTCCTTGATAAGGTGGATAATTATGAGTTGAAGGGTCATCAATAGCTTGGTGCATTGCTTCTACAATATGACTGGGTGTAGGTTGGTCTGGATCACCCACTCCCATATTGATAATATCAACCCCTTTAGCTACTAACTCATCTCTTTTGCGATCTATTTCAGCGAATAAGTATGGTGGTATCTTCTCTAAGCGTTTGGCGAACTGCATAACTATTTTTTTAAAGACTCAATCTTCTATCATACACCTCAGTTTGGTTCCACAGTTTTTTTTCTTCATTTTGAATAACAATATTAATATTTTAAGATTATGTAACTTTTATTTTTTTTTTATTTTTATTGAAAACCAGTTGATCAAGGTTGATTGACTTGAGCTTACTTTGAAACAAGTAGACATTTAATACAACAACTGTTGATTTAGTTCGCTAATAGCGTAAACACTTATATATCAAAAAAAATAACAAAATTAATTTCAAAGTGTAAATTAAAATAATATTTTAATACAACTTTGAGTAAGATTAAAATATAGTTAAATATTGCAGAAAAAACCAAAGATTGTATAAAGAAGTACTTGACAAATGCAAATTATATGCTAGAATCTTTTGGTGAACAAAAGCTGAAACTAAAAAATAACCCCAAAAAAACCAAGAAATATAAGAAGATTAAAAGCAATGAATCTATCAATAGACCTCTTGCGAAACCGTAAAAAACCCCACCCCAGCCCTCCCCGCAGGTTCGGGGAGGGAGCCCTACAAACTAGGCATTTTCCCCCCCTTACCAAGGGGGGGTTGGGGGGGGGTTAACACCACTTTTGCAAGAGGTCTAATATTTAAAGGGTTTTTAGTGGCAAAAGAAAAACATAGGATCAGAAAAAAAAATGAACAAATAAAAAATTAGCAAAGGAGTCTAAGAGGAAAAACAGTAAAGAAAATATAAAAAATAAGATAAATTTAGTGGAAAACGTCCCCGAAAGCTCAAAAAAAAAGAGAAAAAAGGGAAAAGATGATGGTGACATAGAAAAAGAAAACAACTAAAAAAATCTACCACCAGAAGAAAAAAAAGGTAGAATCAAGGCTATAATAAATGGAATAAAAACATAACAATGAAAAATTGGAGAAGGAAAAATGAGGAGTGAACTAAAGATAACAAAAATAGGAACAGTAGAACCTGCTGGATATCTAAGTGCTGTTAATGCTGATGAATTTAAACATCAGCTAACTCAAGCAGTGAAAAACAAAAATAACAACATTATTGTTGTTGATATGAAAAAAGTGGAGTTCCTCGACAGTGCTGGTTTAATGGCGCTAGTAGAAGCATTGCGTCTAGCTAAAAGTCTAGGAAGAAGACTGGTACTTTGCTCAATAGATCAATCTGTGCGCATGGTTTTCGAGTTGACTCAATTAGATAAAGTATTTGAAATTGTAGAAAACCGTAGAGAAATTGAGTCAGCATTTAGTCAACTATTGGCAGCCTAAAAGAAATAAGTTGATTATAACCATCAAAGGCACTGTTGTTTAACAGTGCCTTTTTGTTAAGCTACTAAAAAGAATCAGATAAGAAAGGTAATTTAACTGATGGTAGTAGCAATAGAAGAAATATTGACAGCGGAAATAATGAAACCCGCGCGTTATTTGGGAAATGAACTAGGAGCAGTACATAAAAACTGGGAAAGTGCTGCAGTGCGTTGGGTGTTAACTTATCCAGAAGTTTATGAGGTTGGGGCTTCTAATTTAGGGCATATTATTCTCTACAATATTTTGAATGCTCAACCTAGTCAATTATGCGATCGCACTTACTTACCCGCCCCAGACTTAGCAGCAAAACTGCGCTCAACTAATACTTTTCTCTTTGCATTAGAGTCACGGAGATATCTCACTGAGTTTGATATTCTTGGTTTTAGTCTGGGTTATGAGTTAGGGGCGACTAATATCCTAGAAATGCTTGACTTAGCAGGTATTCCCCTTACTTGGAAAGAAAGAGCTAACAGTAATTATCCCTTAATTTTTGCAGGGGGACAAACAGCCACCTCAAACCCCGAACCTTATGTAGAGTTTTTGGATTTTGTAGCGCTAGGAGATGGAGAAGAGTTACTAGCAGAAATTGGCTTAGTGGTGGAAGAAGGAAAAGCAGCAGGTTTAACTAGAGAAGAAATATTGTTAGACTTAGCCCAAGTACCAGGGGTATATGTACCGCAATTCTATGATATGGCAGAAGATGGCTCAGTACACCCCAACCATCCAGATGTACCAAAACGCATTTTAAGACGGGTAGCTACTCCTATTCCAGCCTATTCTATTGGTTTGGTTCCTTATATTGAAACAGTACACGATCGCCTGGCTATTGAAATTCGCAGAGGTTGTACCCGTGGTTGTCGTTTTTGCCAACCAGGGATGTTAACTCGCCCCGCAAGGGATGTGGAACCAGAAAAGGTGATAAATGCGATCGAAAAGGGAATGAGAGCGACAGGTTATAATGAGTTTTCCCTCCTTTCCCTTTCTTGTTCAGATTATCTCTCACTTCCTGCAGTGGGAATGGAAATAAAAAACCGCCTCAAAAATGAAAATATTTCCCTTTCCCTACCCAGTCAAAGGGTAGATCGGTTTGATGAGAATATAGCTAATATTATCGGAGGTTTGCGTCAGTCTAGTCTAACTTTTGCCCCAGAAGCAGGTACCCAACGGATGCGCGATGTGGTAAATAAGGGTTTAACCAATGAAGAGTTACTGCGGGGAGTAAAAACGGCAGTAGAGCAAGGTTGGGATAAAATTAAACTCTATTTTATGATTGGGTTGCCAGGGGAAACTGATATTGATGTGATTGGTATTGCAGAAACAGTGCGCTGGTTGCGTCGAGAATGTTGGATGCCAAAACGTCGACGACTGGAGTTTAATATTACTATTTCTAACTTTACTCCTAAACCCCATACTCCTTTTCAGTGGCATTCTGTTTCCACTTCTGAGTTTGTAAGGAAACAAGAGCTGTTGCGCCAAGAGTTTCGTGGGATGAAAGGGGTTAAGGTAAATTATACTGATGTGCGCATCTCCGCCATGGAAGACTTTGTAGGAAGAGGCGATCGCAAGTTAGCTGCTGTGGTGCGTCGTGCTTGGGAATTAGGCGCTGGGATGGATGCTTGGTGGGAAAACCTCGATCGCGCTTATGGTGCCTGGGAAAAGGCGATCGCTGATGCAGGTTTAACTTGGAAATACCGTTTAATAGAAAATGGGGAGTGGAATGTATTTGAGGATAAAAATGATCCCCCCCAACCCCAAGTAAGGAATGGGGGTTTAGATGCTCCTTTACCCTGGGACCATATTAATACAGGAATAGATAAAGAGTGGTTAAAAGCAGATTTACAGAGAGCATTGGAGGCTGCAACTGTACCTGATTGCGCATTTGAAGGTTGCTCTCAATGTGGGATTTGTGGGACTGACTTCGGTCATAATATTGTGGTAGAGCCACCACCAATTCCTGAATTTGCAGGTAACTTTCAACCGCCACATGAAAGGGTGCAGCGTTTGCGGGTATGGTTTGGGAAACAGAAAGATATAGCCAAAGTAAGTCATTTGGATTTGGTACGTTTGTTTGATAGGGTAGTGCGTAGGGCGGCTCTTCCCATTTCTTTTACTGGCGGTTTCCATCCAGGACCCAGAATTTCCATTGCAAGTGCGCTAACTCTGGGGGCGACTTCATCAGGGGAAATTGTTGATTTTGAGTTAAGTGAGCGGTTAGAAGTGGCTGAGTTTCGTGAGCGGTTGGTGAGTTCTTTACCAAGTGATTTATCCGTGTACTTCGTTGAGGAAGTAGATATGAAAGCTCCCGCAGCTACTCAAATTTTGGAGCAAGCAGAGTATTTAATTACAGTTACTGGGGTGGAAATTGTCAGCCAGACACAATGGGAAAATTGGGTTGAAACAGTGTTAAGTAGTTCCGAGATTTTCTGGGAGAAAACAACCAAGTCAAAAAAGAAACAACAAGTGAATTTACGATCTCGCCTTTTTGAGTTGAATATAAATCACTGGGAAGATGATGGCGCAGTGGTTTTAAAATATTTGGGCAGTTGTTGCAATGACGGGACAATGTTGCAACCTGACAATGTGGTTTATATGCTAGAAAAAGTTGCAAACCAGGAATTGCAGCTATTACATTCCCATCGTCAACAACTTATTCTCCAAAAAACCAACTAAAAAGGACAAATACTAGGAATAGGAGGCAATATAAACCAAGTGTTCCCAAGAAACTGAAAAAATCTGCGGGAAAAAAGCCTAAAACTCCTGAGAAAAACCAATTGGTGACTACAAATAGGAGAATTGAGATAATTATGATAGGCATAGTGTTTGTTAAATAAATCAGTAAGGTGGTTGAGCGCAGTGGTTTCCACCGCTCTTAAGGTGGTTGAGCGCAGTGGTTTCCACCGCTCTTAAGGTGGTTGAGCGCAGTGGTTTCCACCGCTCTTAAGGTGGTTGAGCGCAGTGGTTTCCACCGCAAAAAATGTAAGTGATATCTTGGTAAATAGGTTTGATAATATTTATTTGACGATGGTTTCGACTTCCCTGAATAAATTATATGTGACAAAGTGGTTGAGCGTCTTCCAAACTCTCTCAAAATTCAGCCGATTTTTTGCCTCCCTTTTGGGGGGTTTTTGTTTATATCTTTTAAATACTTGCTGTTCACCGATCTTGAATTTTTCTTGAGTTTGGTATCTTTTGCTACTAAATTTTATCTACAATTAAAGTAATGAGATTATTTTTTCAGCTACCAGGGAGTTGAACCATGAAAACTAAACTTCAAGTAGATTTCATTCAACCTAACTATCTGACACCATCCCAGTTCTTATTAATTATTTGTACCATGTTAGGCTCTTTTGCCCTGGGATTAATCCCTCTAACTTTGCTAATGGGTAATATCGCCATAGATACAGTTCCCTCCGAAGCTACCCTCTGGAATGTAATCCAGGATCAATAAAATATTCTTGATCCTTCGCCCCTTCATCACTTCAATCTCAGATTAATTCTTAGTATTAAAAAAAACAAAAAAAAATATGCAAATTGAGAGAATTTTGGGTACAATGGATTAAGAGCGATCGTTGTTACGGAAAGTAGAACTAGCTTAAATTTAACCCCCCAGGTTGAATTTTTGTTATATTTGCATCAGTGCATATAAAGTGCATATAAAGTGCATATACTTTTGTCTCCTAATCATATATGAATTTACCAGGACTTATGCAGATAGGCTGAAATAAAACAAAAATTAAGCCAACATCGAGACTGTTGATTTAATCAATTTGCATAAGTTCTGTTTTATTTTTTTATTATTTTTTCTCTCCCAATCCATAGTATCACATTTAAATGAGCTATCTGCAAAGGTAAAATTAAAAAATTTGAGAAGTATGGACATCAGAGAAAGCATAAAAATGGCAACCCAAACCTTGATCAGTAATAAAATGCGTAGTGGGTTGACAATGTTGGGTATAATTATCGGTAACGCTTCAGTAATTGCAATGGTAGGTATTGGTGTAGGTGCACAAAAACTGGCAGAAGAACAATTTCAATCTCTCGGTCCAAATGTAATTTTCGTAGTACCAGGCACAAGAGAAGCGCGTCAAACAACTTTTGACGTACCAAAAACATTAGTATTAGAAGATGCAGAGGCGATCGCCTCTCAAGTAACCAGTGTAACCGAAGTTGCACCACAAATAAACTCAAGACAAGTAATTACTTATCGTAACCAAAATATGGATGCTTTAATCAGTGGTGTAACTCCAGAATTTCTATCAGTGAGAAACTTTGATATAGCAACAGGAAGATTTATTAGCAATATAGACTTAAAACGCAATTCAGCGGTAGTTGTTTTAGGTTCGGAAATAGCAACAAGACTCTTTGGTATTCAAAACCCCATAGGAAAACAACTACGCATAAAAAATATAAGTTTTGAAATCATAGGGATAATGGAATCTAAAGGATCTTTTTTAGGAACTAATCAGGACGAAACAGTATATATACCATTAACAACAATCTCCAATCAAATTGTCGGCGAAACTTCTCCCTACGGTACAGAAGTGAGTTTTATTTCTATTGCTGCAAAAAATGAAAATAGTATTAGTGCAGCAAAATTTCAAATAGAAAATCTGCTCCGTTTGCGTCATAAAATAAGTGGAGAAGATGATTTTGATGTGCAAACTCAAAAAGATATTTTAGAGGTTGTGGGAACAATAACAGGGGGTTTAACTCTGATGTTAACAGCGATCGCCGCCATTTCTCTATTAGTGGGGGGTATTGGTGTGATGAATATTATGCTGGTTTCCGTAACGGAACGCACCCAAGAAATAGGACTGCGCAAGGCGATCGGTGCTCAAGAAAAAGACATTTTAATCCAATTTTTAATTGAAGCAGTTATTCTCTCTTCCGTAGGAGGATTATTAGGTACTTTAATCGGTATTAGTGGAGTTAATATAGTGGCAGCATTTTCTCCCTTAAAAGCTAACATTTCCCCCGTAGCAGTAATTCTAACGGTGGGATTTTCAGGCGCCATTGGTTTATGTTTTGGGGTACTTCCTGCACAAAGAGCTGCTAAATTAGACCCCATTGTTGCCTTAAGAACAGCTTAATTTATTTTTAATTTATTTATTCATTTCTTGCTCACACACCCACTTTTTGACGACGAAGAATTTCTAAATTTAAAGTTAAATTATCATCCTGGCGATGAGCTTCCCACTCTCCAGAAAAAAAATAATTTATTTGCCATTTTCCCTGCATAAAATCACCATCTTCAGAGACAGTACCAGTATATTTAACTGAATGACGAGAACCCGTGAGATAACGTTTAGTAAAAGTTATTTTTCTGCCAATAACTTCACCCATTATATTAGCTTCACCCAAATAATTATCATCCAAAACTCTACCACTAATACTATTTCCTCCTTGAACTAAAGTAAATTCAAAACGGGTGGGTACTCCTTCTTGCCAATATGTTCCTAGCCATGCACCACTTAAGTCTGCCATATGAATAATGAATAATTAATAATTAATAATTAATAATGAATATAACATTTCTCTTGCTCTTGAGCTGCGGACAAGGGCGATCGCCCTTGTCAATCAAGTAAAACTGTACCTTAATTATCCGAAAATTGCTATAATGAATAATTATTCATTATTAATTATTCATTATTAATTATTCATTATTCAATGACTAAGGACTAATAATAATTCCCAACTTTGCGATGGTGGACTGCGGTAAGTGTATCTGGATGGGAAACACGACCATCTGTTACTTTAGAATAAACTACCCAGTGGTCAGAACATTCCATGCGACTTACTGCTTCACATTCTAAATAGGCGAGAGCGTCTATTAAAATGGGGGAACCATTAGTTGCAGTTTGGGTTTTAACCCCAGCAAAACGATCTGCACCTGGGGGAAAACGCTTGAGAAAGTGCTTCATTAACGGTTGATAGTTACCCTCTTCCAGGATATTTAACACAAAGCGATCGCCTACCTGCATCAAAGACTCGATCGCCCTATCTTTAGCAACTGCAACTGTAAACCCTGGTGGATCAAAACTTGCTTGTGTCACCCAAGAGGCTAACATTGCCCCATTTACATCACCTTTGCGGGCGGTTATGATATATAAACCCCCACTAATCCGCCCCATAGCCTTATCTAACTCATTATCAAGGGATTTGCGTTGTTTGATGGAGCGATCGCGGGTTAACATTTGTCCTAAGTCAGTCCCTGCTTCTTCACATAGTTGGTAGGTTGCTTCACTCGGAGTATCTTTTATGCGAATGGAGGGGAATGCTTTAGTTAATCCTGCTTCTGCAAACTTGGTTAATAATGGATCGATCGGTTCATCATTGCCACCATAGGATTCAAACATGCCAATATATTGTTTATTATTAGCTGCAGCTAAAATTGTGCCTATATTAGTAGTTATTTCTTTGAGATTCTTTCCTGAAATTGGAGGCATTCCTAATATAATACCCGCAGCTCGACCTACTAATTCTTGCACATCGTGAGACTCAGCAGATTTTATATCTAGCATTTCCACTGCTATCCCAGTTTTGGTAATTCCTTTAGCTATAGCTTGAGAAAGGCGATCGCTATAACCATAGTCTGAGAGATAAAACACTGCTACTGTTTTTTCTCCTTTGGTTTGCTCAGTACTCCAACTACGATAACGGTCTAATAACTCATGGAGATTATATTTTAACAGTGGACCGTGACCATTAGCAACTGTGGATATTTCTCCGAGTTGTTCCATCCTTTTCATAGCTGAGAGGACAGAACGAGCATTAGGAGCCATCAAACATTCATAATAGAAACGATAGTCTGCTTCTATTGCGCTTAAATTTTCATCAAAGAGATGATCGTTACAGTAGTGCATCCCAAAAGCGTCGCAAGTGAACATCACTTCAGTTCCACGATCATAACTAAAGATGGTATCTGGCCAATGAAGATTAGGAGCATTGACAAATTCTAATATGTGACCATTGCCTAAGTCTAAAGTATCGCCATTTTTTACAATTTTCCGTTCAAAGGGTTGATGGATAAAACCCTCTAAAAACTGAATTGCTACTTTTGACCCTACTACAACTGCTTTTGGTGCAAGTTGCAGTACATCTTTTACCAACCCACTGTGATCTGGTTCTGTGTGGGAGATAATGATATAGTCTATTTCCTGGGGGTTAATTAAACTTGTGAGGGTATCCAGGTAGAGTTGTTTAAATTTTTGATGAGAGGTGTCTACTAAAGCTGTTTTTTGCCCTCGAATGATATAAGAGTTGTAAGTTGTGCCATTTTGCAAACCAAACTCAATATCAAAGCGATCGCGATCCCAGTCTAAAGAACGTATGGCAGTTGTATCCGCTGCTATTTCCTGGGTTTGCATGGTTAACCGCTTTTCAGTTTTCACTTGCGTTGCTACCATCTATCCTCTCCTTGTTATATTCTTTTTTTATCTTTTGCTTTTTATTGTACATATTTTTATGATTTTGGGCAAAAATCTTTTTTCAAGATTATATAGCAATCCTATTTGATTTATGGTATTGACAAGGGGCTTAAGCCCCTTGTCTATAGTGCCTTGTTTATTGTAAATTTATCACAAGTCAAATAGGATTGGTATCCCTCACCTTTAATAATTAACTATTATCCCTTCCATAATTATTTATTATCCTATGAGGAATCACCACAACTGGTTAGCTTTAATGATTGGTAACTCCCGACTACATTGGGCTTTATTTGAAGGAGAGTTACTCTTACAAACTTTTGATTGTGAGCAACTTACCAACCCCACAGAATTACCTTTTTATCAGTCTAATTTACCTTTATATATTGCCTCAGTTGTTCCCCAAAAAACTGCCCGCTGGCAAAATTATTTAAAGAGTAAAATTATCACTTTAGAAGATATCCCTTTAACTGGAATATATCAAACAATGGGAATAGATCGAGCTTTAGCTGTATATGGTGCTGGAGAAAATTGGGGTTTTCCTTGTTTAGTTATTGATGGGGGAACAGCGCTTACTTTTACTGGGGTTTGTGGGAAAAAAAACTTAGTAGGTGGTGCAATTTTACCTGGTTTAAAATTACAGTTACAATCCCTTTTTCTCCAAACTGCTGCATTACCTCATATTAGTTTATCAGAGAAGTTACCCCCACGTTGGGCATTAGATACGCCAGGAGCAATTGAAAGTGGAATTATTTACACTATTTTAGCGGGAATAAGAGATTTTTTAGAGCATTGGTTTTCTGATTTTCCTACCAGTAAAGTGGTGTTTACTGGGGGAGATGGAGAGTTGTTATTAAGTTATTTGAAACTCCAAGATCCTGCCATAGCAACTGAGATAATTTTTGATGCTAATTTGATTTTTTTGGGAATGCGATCGTTGGTCATTCGTCATTAGTTATTAGTTATTAGTTATTGGTCATTTTTGTATTTGATTTTATCAAACAAGTTACCAATTTTTATATAAAATACAATAATATTTACAAAAAACTATTTTATGCTTTAAAAAACCTTCAGTAGTCTGGTGGGAGACAAGGGGCTTAAGCCCCTTGTCTTCTATTCTTGATTTATTACAACCTATTGGAGAATTATTAAGATTTATTGATTTTTGTAAAAAAATGTTAGAGAAATCATCCAAAGCAAGAGGGTTGTGCTAACTTAAAAAAATCAAAAAAACCTTTAAAACACAAAAATAATTTAAAATACAAAATGTTTAAAGAACAAAATGTAATGGAGTTATGGGGCGATCGCTATCTACCAGACTTATCCTCTTTATCATCGGAAACTAATTATTTCCAGTTAAAAGAGTTAATTGAAATGAGTAAGTCTGAAGGGAGAAAAAAAACGGTTACAGAAGTTAACCGTATCCTCGATATCAAATGCAACTTAGCCAAAATAAAAACCAATATTCTCTTTAGTTATGTACCAAATAAAATTAACTTATCAAGAGATCGGGAACTAGCAAAATATGTGCAACAGGTTTATCAAGTTCTCCTAAAAATTTATGAACAACAACCGCCTATTGCGCCATCAAAAATAACAAAGCTTAAAGAAAAAATAGGGGAAAATATAAACATTAACACTCAAGAATTTGAAAAATGGGTAATGCCTGAACTGAAATTACCGAATGTAAAAGCAATAGCAAGAGAGCTTCAACCAAGCATAGATCAACTGCGAGAGCAACATTTATTAGAGAATGGAGGACGCACTATAGGGTTTACTTCTACTCAATTTCATTTTACTACCAAGTTCATTTTTAACCAATTAAAACTAACAGAACAACTGTTACTAAGTCCCTATTTTAAATTTGTAGAGGAGCAGGTTTGTATTCCCTGGGATAAAGTTTACCAAGCTACGGCAAAACACGATGTTACTTCACCTGAGTTAAAGGTTGTGGAAAAACTCTTACCAGCAAGCCATCAAATTGCCATTAATATTCATCGCAAAGCTACTGAGAAAAATCCCTATCATGTCAGTCGTCGTGGTAAACTTACTGTTCCTGGAGTTAAAGCTTCTAGTATCCGAGATATAGAAATGTTTCAAGCTTATTTATTGCTCTGCGTTTTAGAGGGCAATATGATACCAATTAAACAAAGATTGCTGCCTTTGTGTGTAATTGTTTTTCCCAGTATTAATGTCAAATGGGAATTGATAGAACAAATTGTGCCTCTATTAGTTGAAGAATTTCAATTGCGTTTAGACTTAGAAGAGATGAAGGTTTTAGAACCTTATACAACAGCTATGGAGCAACTTTTCTCTAACCCCGCACTTAAGCTGAAAACAGCCTAAGCTAAAATATTTCTTGTTATTAGTCATTAGTCATTAGTCATTAGTCATTAGTCATTAGTCATTAGTCCTTAGTCCCTACTCAGTAGTCCTTAGTCTGTAGCATGTCTTCTAATTCTTAATTTTTCTTAAAAATATCATAATGTTTTACTAAGGACTAAGGACCAATGACCAATGACCAATGACCAATGACCAATGACCAATGACCAATGACTAATGACCAATGACTAATGACTAATGAGTGATGATTCTTGTTTTAATTCATGTAAAGGAACCCAACCAGGTTTCCATAAATAAGTATCTTTGAGTTGTTTGGCATTAAGCCAAAAACGGACAGCAGGATCACAAGATGATACCATCTCTGCAAATACCCATTTACCTTCATTTTTGCGGTTAATCACTTGAAAATGTCGCCAGCCCCAGGTTTTTTGTAAGCTTGTCCATTTGGAACCTAATAAATAAGGATATTTTTGTTTTTTCGGCATTTTTGTTTAGCTGTGACTATAATTAAACATAATTTACTCAAAGTTAGAACTATCCACCAGTAAGTAGCGATCGCGTACCATGACGCTCGCTGCTCACTGGTATAAATGTGAATTGCTACTTGCCTGAGAAAAAAGTTACCCTCAATTATGGATAATTGATGTTGAGAGTCCCTGCGAGCAATCGACATATATTCTAGCGGTTTCTTCAAAACGGGGTTTATCCCCTCTTGAAAAAGTTACGCTGGTTAAAGGGACTCCAATTTAATCCAAGTGTTTAAACGACTTGGTTTTTAAACTCCCATGTTATCTTTGGTAAATTATCCATTATAGTTTTGCATTTTACAGACTTTGAGGTTAGGGTCACAATGATGTTGTCTAAACTTATTATCAGAAAAAACTTGCGTATTCTATTTTTGAGTTGTTTTGTTTTAATTAGTAATTATGGTGGGCTTCAAGCTCAAGGGCAAGAACAACCATTACCCCCTTTGGAAGAACCACTTCCAGCATTAGAAGACCCATTACCCCCTTTGGAAGAACCACTCCCAGCATTAGAAGACCCATTACCCCCTTTAGAACAACCATTACCCCCTTTAGAACAACCAGTTACTACCCCAAATCAAGGTTTTAATCCTTTGGGAACGGAAACTGAGTATACTCTCGGAGCTGGAGATGTTTTGCGGCTGGATGTTTTTCAAGTACCAGAGTATAGTGGAGAATATTTAGTTTTGGTGGATGGCACAGTTAGTTTACCCTTAATAGGGACATTGGATGTTAGGGGACTGACTCTGAATCAAGTAACAAATTTAGTTTCCAATGAATATGCACGCTATCTCAGACAACCAATTGTTACAGTGACTATCTTATCTCCTCGTCCTTTAAAAGTTGGAATTTCTGGAGAGGTAAATAGTCCAGGAGCTTATACACTGCCAACTGAAGGCAAAACGCCAACAATAACAGATTTAGTACAAATTGCTGGGGGAATAACCACAGCAGCAAATATCCGCCAAGTAGAGGTGCGGCGGTTTTTAGATGGACGAGAACAGGTAGTAACGGTGAACTTGTGGGAGTTGCTTCAACAGGGGAACTTGACTCAGGATATTACTCTGCGCGATGGAGATAGTATTTTTATACCGACAGCAGAAACTATTAATACAGCAGAAAATCTGCAACTAGATGATGCTAACTTTGGTATTCAAGGAAATAAAACACTAAATGTTGCTATTGTAGGAGAAGTAAATCGTCCAGGTTCTTACCAGCTAACACCAGAACAAGAAGGAAAACCACCAAGACTGACACAAGCAATTCAAAAAGCTGGGGGGATCAAAGCATTGGCAGATCTGCGTAACATAGAAGTTAGAAGAATGACAAGGACTGGAGTTGAACAAAATCTTCAAGTAGATTTGTGGAGCTTGTTGCAAACAGGAGATATCAATCAAGATGTGATTTTGCAGGAAGGCGATCGGATCCTTATTCCTACAGCAGAAGAGCTACCATCAACAGAAGCAGAAGCACTAGCTCAGGCAAATTTTGCACCAGATGTAATGCGAGTAAATGTGGTGGGCGAAGTAAGAGCACCAGGAGTTGTGGAAGTACCTGGAAATACACCATTAAACCAAGCTCTGTTGGCTGCGGGGGGATTTAATAAGGTACGGGCGAAACAAAGTACTGTAGAGTTAATTCGCTTGAATCCCAATGGCACGGTTACAAAAAGAGACATATCAGTTGATCTCGCAGCAGGACTCAATGAAGAGAATAATCCCATGTTAAAAAACAATGACGTAATCATAGTAAACAGAGGTGGATTTGTGGCTTTTGTCGACTTTGTCGGTTTGGCACTAAGTCCGTTTAATACTATAACTGCAAGTGTAACAAGATTGTTTTAAATAACGTCAGTTATCAGTTATCAATTAATATTTATCGTTAACAGTTGTCAAGTTTGAGCAAAACAAAAACAATAAATAAACAACTGATAAGTGTTAGGCGCAGGAGCATATTTATAGATTCTAAAGAAAACGGCATCTACAACTTTAAACTGATAATATAACTGATAACTGATAACTGAAAAATCAAAGAGGAGTGAAAATGGAAAAGCTTAAAGATTATAAATATGTCCCGCTCAATGGTAATGGTAATGGTAATGGTAATGGTAATGGTAATGGCAATGGCAATGGCTATCATACCTACTCATTACCCATAATCAATCAACCAGTTAAAGAAGAAGAAGATAGTATAGATCTGCGTCAACTATGGACGGTAGTTAGACACAGAATGCGATTGATTTTAGGGGTAGCCCTTGGGGTAACAACTGCCGCAGGAATTTGGATTATAAATCAATCGCCCAAATATGAAGGGAAATTTCAACTTCTAATAGAATCACCCACAGAAACAAATAAGGAAAATCCATTATTGTTAGGGTTGGGAGTTCCTAGTTTAGATTATGAAACTCAAATGGCAGTTTTGAGAAGTCCCAGTGTTCTTGAGGATATAATTAAAGAAATATCTAGTCAATATCCAGAAATAGAATATCAGGATATTATCAAAGAAAAGGAAAGTAAATCACCACTGAAAATAAGCCAAATAGACGAAACTAAAATTCTAGAAGTATCATATAAAGATGAAGATCCAGAAAAGATTAAGTATATCTTAGATAAATTAGCAGAAGGCTATTTAAGGCACAGTCTAGAAGAAAGACAAGGGGAAATAAATCAAGGGATTAAATACGTAGAAGAACAGTTACCAAGTCTGCAAGAAAGAGTAAATGGATTACAAGAAAATTTGCAAAGATTTAGACAGTTGCATAATTTGTTAGACCCAGAAGAACAAGCAAGGGAACTCTCAAAACAACAGGTGATTTTGGAGGCAGAATATTTTGAAACTCAACTAAAATTGAATGAGGCAAATTCATTATATGAAATACTCCAGGAACAAATAGGATTAGCACCAGAAGAGGCGATCGCATCAAGTTATCTGAGTGAATCACCTCAATATCAAAACCTACTAAATCAACTGCAAGAAGTAGAAGTTAAATTAGCAAAGGAATCAGCTCGTTTTTTAAATAATAGTCCTACAGTTACATCACTAACTAAAGAAAAAGAAAGTTTAGAAAATCTTTTGCGTCAAGAAGCACAAAAAGTACTGGGGAATAAATATTCAGATAAGGCGATCGCCTTTTCCACATCTGCTTATAATGGTGCAGAATCATTGCGCTTAGGACTACATTTACAATTCATTAAAGCAGCAAATGAAGTACAAATTTTAGAACAAAGGCGAATTGCGCAAGCAGAGGCAATAAAAAACTTAAATCAACAAATAGAACAAATGCCCCTACTAGCCCGCCAGTACACTGATTTACAGCGAGAGCTGGTTGTTGCCACAGAAAGCTTAAACCGCTTATTAGAAGCCAAAGAAAAACTACAGCTAGAAGCAGCTCAACAAGCTCTAACCTGGCAAATAATCGCTAAACCACAACTGCCAGAAAAGCCAATTTCTCCTAAACCAATTAGAGATTTAGGTTTAGGAATTGTTGGGGGAATGCTTTTGGGTTTAGGAGCAGCATTATTAGCGGAAAGACTCGATCCAGTTTTCCATTCAGCGGAAGAACTCAAAGAGCAAATCCAACTGCCAGTACTTGGTTTTATTCCCATCCAAAAAGACTTAAACTCCGTCGAACAAGTTATCAAAATGGATTTACCCCAATTCCAAATTGGCAATAAAACCATTGGTGGGATAAAACAACCTGTGGAAAATTTTGAGCCTAGTAAAGCTAGTAGCAGTAGCTCAAAAAAAGGTTACAAATCTTCTCCATTCTTAGAAGCATTCCGCTCTCTTAACGCTAATATCCGCTTGCTGGGTTCCGATAGTCCTCTTAACTCCCTCGTAGTTAGTTCCTCTGCACCAGCAGAAGGTAAATCAACTGTTTCCATCAACTTAGCTCAAGCTGCAGCTGCTATGGGACAGCGAGTATTATTAGTCGATGCGGATTTACGACGACCTCAAGTTCATGCAAGACTGGGCTTAGAAAATAAGCAGGGACTGAGTAATGTGATTGCGACAGGGATACAATTAGAACAAGCAATTCAAACAGTGCCTCAATGGGATAATCTTTCAGTATTAACCGCAGGAGATATCCCCCCAGACCCAACTAGACTTCTAGCTTCCAAGCGGATGCAGCAACTTGTGGAGGAATTGAAATCCTCTGGGACTTTTGATTTAGTAATTTACGATACTCCGCCCATACTTGGTTTTGCAGATGGGAGAATTTTAGGTGGATCAACCAACGGAGTTATCCTAGTGGTGAAAATGGGTAAAACAGACCGATCAGCACTCAAACAAACCATTGATCAATTAAAAACATCTCATGTTTCTATACTGGGTATGATTGCTAATAATGTCAGCCGTCATAGTCACGGATCTTACTATTATTACGACCACTATTACCGTTATTATCAAGGTTCAGAAGATAGTGATTAGTGAACATTTGGGAACTATAGATCTGCACGTTTTTGTTAACACTTGAGCGCGTAGCCCTATAACAGTTGACTTTTAGGGGCGATCGCGGTAATGGCTCTAATAGTTTGTAAATACTAGCTCCATTACCGCTATAATATTAATAAGGGCACAAGCTTGTTGTGTCCTTAAAATTGGTTATCAAAAAATCTTCAGTAATTTATTTTTCTTGAGCAAAGTTGTGACTATTCCCATTCTCTCATCTACATTTTTTTTAACCCTATTATTGATGGTGGGTTTGTTTTTCTTTATTCGTGGCTCAATTAAAGAGAGAAAAGAAAAAATACAATTAGTAGTAACAGACAATGAAGAAGTTATTTTGAATAAACTTAAAGAATACTTAGAAAAAAGAGCCTACAAAGTAAATAAAATTGAACCAGAAGCCAATCAAATCTCCTTTCAAGGTTTTGTCCGCCCAAGTTGGTTTTTGGCGATTTTTTTGACTATGTTGGCTGGGTTAGGTTTGGTTTGTTGTTCACTGGTTTTATATTTTCTATATCCCAGAGGCGGTAATTTATTTTATGGTCTAACTTTATTGGCACCAGTTGCTGGAATTTTCTATTGGCAAAAAGCGGGACGGTTAGAAAATGTTTTGTTAAAGTTAGAAACATTTAACGAACAAGCAGAGAAAAAAGAAAGTTTAATCACTATTACTGGACATCGAGATGAACTAAATCAACTTGAGCAAGCATTTGAGAAAATAGCAATTAAGAAGGTTTGAACCAAAAAAATATCTTAGTTAAATATTTGATACACACCTTGCCTTATGATTAATGAGGCAAGGTGTTTTAGTTGGAAAAACCTATGCTGAAGAACGACTACCAGCTACTGCTGCAGTAGTAGTTTTAATCTGAGGTTTGATCGCTCTCAGACTCGGGAAAAGAAAATGATTTTCTTCAACGTATTGAGCTCCAAATAGTCCTTTTTCTGCCCAGAAGTACTTATCAGTGGTATGCTCGTTACGTTTAACAACTAACAAAGCGGGAGGAGTAATTCCTAGAGAATGAATATATTTACGTGCTGCAGTTACTGGTTTATCTTCACCACTTTCTATATTATAATGGGGAACTAACTCGAGAATTTTGCGTCCTTCGATGCGGCGGCGACTTTTGCGTTTGCGTTTTCTTGCCAACTCAAATACCTCCAAGTTTTATCTTATTATAGTAATCTACGTTACAGAATTACTGATCATTGTATCGGTTTTAGCAAAAAAAATCAAGGGGCTCATTTATGAGTTTTCAAAAGCCTCAAGAAGCCTCGGTATAAGAGCACAAGCCATTTGAGCAGCAGTAAAATAGGCAAAAAACCATTTAAAATAATTTACAAAAGTTAATAAAGTAATAAACCCCTAAAAAAGCGACAAAATCAGTACTGGGGGCTTTTTGCTTTAAAATATTAGTAACTTTTATTTCTGTTAAATCTTGATTAGACCCAGTAAAGAATTTGTAACTCTTTGTCAATCTCAGATATCTTTGCTACACCTTGGGTTAGGTGCAGTCTGGAGCGCTGTTTATCTAACTATTAGGGACGAAAATTCTCTGAGTGAAGCTCAACAGACAAAACTGATTCCTGTATTAGTATATCCAATGCAAGATTCACTATGTGAAGTTGAGCAGGTAAACTTACCAAAGGTTTGGGAAGATATACAATCAACACCTCGATTACTTGCAGCCGCACAACCAGAAAAAGCTCAAACAGATTTTTTCAGTTTAATAGAGCAACAAACTCATTGGCAAAAATTGCAAATTGTGGTGCCATTGATTTATCAAGAGATGTTTATGGGTTTACTGGTAACGCGCCGTAATGAAAGACAATGGAATCAAGAAGAGATTGCTCAAATAGAAAAAATAGCTAGAACTATAGCGATCGCTAGTTTTCTTGATAACAGTCAAACTTCATTAAAACAAGAGTTAAAAGATACAGAAACAATGCTCACAATTGAAAGGGAAAAACTAAATGATTTCCTCCATCAATTACGCAATCCTATCACAGCATTGCGCACTTTTAGTAAGCTGTTGTTAAAAACTTTATTGCCCTCAGATCGTAACCAAACAGTGGCAAAAAGTATGTTAAGAGAAAGCGAGAGAATGCAGGAATTAGTACAAGAATTTGAGGCAAATATTCACCAAGAAACAATAATAACCCCCATGGTCTCAGGAGCAACTCAAAATTTCCTTCTTCCCGAAAAGTTAAATTTAGAAACTATTACAGTAAAAGAAGTTTTAGAACCTCTGTTAGTTTCAGCAAAAGCGATCGCCGCTGAGAAAGAAATTGAATTAATAGCAGATATTCCCCCAGACTTACCATTAGTTAGAGTTAACCCCAAAGCACTGCGGGAAGTATTAAACAATTTAATTGATAATGCCTTAAAATATACACCTGCAGGTGGAAAAGTATACATTGAAGTAGGAAGAGAAAAACCAACATCAAATGTCACTTTACAAGGAATAAGTATTAAAGATACAGGGTTAGGTATTCCCGAAGAAGATCGACAACATATATTTAAACGTCATTACCGAGGAGTGAAAGAAAAAGGAGACATTGGAGGTAGTGGGTTAGGACTAGCGATCGCCAAACAATTAATGGAACAAATGGACGGAAAAATTGAATTAGTTAACTCAGAAACAGTAAATGCTGGTACAACTTTTATTGTGTGGCTACCTTTAGCAGTTTAATTAACTGATTGATGATCATTGACAACAAATTGTTTCAAACAAGTTTTTTAAAGCTCATTCAACTAAGCCGCAATGGTTTAAAACTTACATGATATTTTTTAGTATCAAAGTTTTTAGAAAAACTTTGAGGGGTTATTTCTAGGCACAAAATTGCGTTAGGATCTAATTGAGTTGTTTTAATTACTGAAGCAAAGCCAAGATCCAAATCACCCTTTGCGTTAAAATATTGTAAAACATCATTCCTTTTTTCCGACACATTTATCTGCCCAACTGATTGAGAATTAGCAACAATATTAAGTCGGTTAATTTTTAAAAAATCTAAGGTTGAAACCCACCCTTTTAATAATAAATGCTGTTTATCGAGCATTTTTATTTCATCAAGACAGAAAAGAAACTGCTCTTTATTTTGATCGGGGAGAGAGTTATCAGTAGGATAACCCAGATAAGTATCAGAGTTTTGTATCGGGGTAAAATTAATCAAAGCTGAGGGAGCTAGATTTAAAATATTTATAAAGTTTTCATTGGTATAGCGTTTAGACTTACCTTTGGAGTGAGTCAAGACAAATAATAATCTATCTACACCAATAGTTTGAGCGATCTTGTTAGCTTTTGTGATCTCTTCATCAGAGTCATTATGGTCAAACAAAATATATTTCCAGACAACACTGGGATTATTATTTGCGCTCTTCCTCCTGATGGCGTCAGTCATAAAACGGATACACTTTTCAAAAGAACCCCCAGACCGATAGATTTCATATGTTTCTTGAGATGCTCCATCAGAAGAAACAATGATCTCGTGAAGGGTTTCTTCTCCGATACAAGCATTAAAATCATAATTAGCGTTAGTGATTAGTCTCTGCTTGGTGTTGGGCAAAACCTCGGATACAATCTTAAGAAATTGAGAAAATTTAGGGTGACTGAGAGGTTCTCCTTGCCCACAATATTCAATCCACTCAACATTATAGTTTTGCTCCGCACAAGATATCATCAGAGTTTCAAAATTTTTCAGATCTAACAAAAGGTTACCTCGACGTTGCTTAACTTGTTCTCTGCGACTGCACCCCCAGCAATTTAGAGAACAAGCGAGGGAGCTTTCAATTTGAATTTTATTGATATGAAATTGACGGATGCGATTTTCAAAATTTTGGTCTGGGCGAAAAAAAGCACACTTATCACAGATATTTTCCCAAGGTATTGAACTAGATGAAAGTCTCCTTTCTATACTATTAAATTGCTTTGAGGCAATTATCTTATCTATGGTAGGGGACTCATTTAAATTAGTAAGTATAATTCTTTCACCATAGTCATCGTGGCAAGGTATATCTCCATTAGATTTGACATAAAGCGTACTAAGAATTTCACAGTACATAATGACAGCTCGCACTTTCAAATATATAATATATATTATAACAAAAAAAAAGATATACTTAGAAGGTTGACAATGGGCTCGAGGCTCATTGTCTGTGTTTTATATATTTAAAAGTACTAACCTTCCCAATATTTGCTATGTAATTATTATAAAATTTTGACCAAATAACGGCACAGAAATTGATTTGGCTGAAGAATTAGTTGGAGTAATAAAAAAAATGTATTAAGATATATAATTATTGGTTATTATTGTACTGCACGTTATTTTTTCCTTCCTTTTCTTTTTTAATTTTAATGTTCCTATTATTACTGATTGTAGTCAGGCGATCTGGCAAAGAAAAGTTGCTCCTAATATTCAAGAAAGAATTTTCCCCACAAGAAGGATGATTGCATATTCATCTCTTCCATTAGGCTATTTATATATTTGGACCTTTAATGGCTGATAATGGTTTATTAGACCAAAAGCTGCGACCCCCCCTTAACCCCCCCCTAACCCCCCCGAAATCGCGGGGGGGAAAATTACCAAAAAACAGACATTTCCCCCCCGCGATTTCGGGGGGGTTAGGGGGGGTTTAAAAATTTTCGCAACAGGTTTATTAGCCAATAGTGTAGGGAAATTTATTGGTACAGGTCTAGGTCGTGGCATTGGTTTAATGTTTATAATTATGGGATTATTAATTATATTTAGTGTTATTATCTTGTCTCAATATCCACGTCTGCGTTTAGTGGAAGATGAGTTACCAGATGCCATTGAAATTAATTATAATAAGAAGTTATAGAAAATAAAATTGTTAACTATAACTTCGTTTATTTACTGTTAAATAATAATCTGAAGTTAATGATAATTATCGTTGCTGCAAAATAATATTTAAAAAAAAATTGTTTTCTTAATGTTTTCTTAACTTTTGCGAGTTATCCTATTTTTAGTCATTAATTGCTGGTCATAAGTGCAACTTGTGAACACAACTTACAAAAAAAATGGGCGGGTTTTTAATATTCTCATTTGAATCATATCTTGTATTCTTATCGGCACTTACCCAGCGATCGCCTGACTTAAAGTCTCACAACTGACAACCAGTAACTAATGACTAATTAATAAAGAAAATCTGGAAGTTTAAGCAGTAAATTATGACAATAAATTTGACTCCCATCGGTACATATCGCACCAATCAATTTAATGAAAGTGCAGCAGAAATACCAGCTTTTGACCCAAATTCTAACCGTTTATTTGTGGTAAATGCTCAAGCTGTAAGTGTTGATGTTTTGGATATTACTGACCCAACAAATCCCACAAAAATAAATGTGATTGATGCCTCATTATTGGGGGGTGTAGCTAATAGTGTTGCAGTAAAAAATGGGCTTGTGGCGATCGCCATTGAAGCTGAAGATAAACAAGCACCTGGAAGAGTAGTTTTTTTTAATGCTAATGCAGCAGAATTTAACGAACCTTTAAAAGTAGTAGAAGTTGGTGCATTACCAGACATGTTGACTTTTACTCCTGATGGGACTAAAGTAATTGTGGCTAATGAAGGTGAACCTAATGATGAATATACCATCGATCCTGAAGGTTCAATTAGCATTATTGACCTCTCAAATGGGGTTGAACAAGCTCAAGTAACTACCGCTGATTTTAATGCTTTTGATAGCGAAAAAGAAGCATTAATGGCTGAAGGTGTGCGCATTTTTGGACCAAATGCAAGTGTATCTCAAGATTTAGAACCAGAATATATAACAGTTACTAAAAACTCAAAAACTGCTTATGTTTCTTTGCAAGAAAATAATGCTTTAGCAGTGGTTGATCTCGAAACAAACACGGTAACAGATATTGTACCTTTAGGTTTTAAAAACTATAATGCTGCACCAAGTTTAGAAACTTACTTTTTTGATGAAGCAAACTTACCTGTAATTGGCAATACAGAAGCAAGGGGCGAAATAAAATTAAGTGGGTTTTCTGGCTTATATTTTACAGGAGTTAACCCAGAAAATGGCAATTTACAATTGATAACTCATCCAGATCGTGGTCCTGATAATGGCACAGATGAAGCTGGTAATCGCATTTTTTTATTACCTGAGTTTCAACCCCAGATTGTTAGTTTTGAATTGAATCAAGAGTCAGGGGAAATAACAATTACTGACAGAATTTTATTAAAAGATAAAGAAGGAAACCCCTTAACAGGATTGCCTAATTTACCAGAATTGGATCCAGATACTCCCGTTGATGAAGCAGGCAATTTACTCAATTATGACCCTTTAGGTGCCGATTTAGAAGGTATTTATAAAGCAGAAGATGGTACTTATTGGATGGTAGATGAATATCGCCCCTCTATTTATCATTTTCAAGCAGATGGAACTTTAATAGAACGTTATGTACCTCAAGGATTACCAGAAACAGTAGGTAAAGGGGTTTTTCCTGAAGTTTATAATAATCGTACTCCTAATCGTGGTTTTGAAGCAGTAGCTTTTCAAAATGGAAAAGTTTATGCTTTTGTTCAAAGTCCTCTTAATAACCCTGTTTCTGAAGAATCACAAACTATTCGCATTCTTGAATTTGACCCAGCAACGGAAACTATCACAGGAGAATATCTCTATCTTCAAGAAGATATGGGCGGTGGTAGTGATAAAATTGGTGATGCTGTAGCTACTAAGAAAAATGGAGAATTTCTGGTAGTTGAACGGGACTCAAATACAGGTGAAGATTCAAAAAAAGTTGTTTTCCGCATTAATTTAAATCAAGCAACTAATTTACAAGAATTATCTGATGATATTCTCGCTCCAAATCAAACTTTTGAGAGTTTAACTGTAGAAGAATTAGCCGCAAAAGGTATTAATCCTGTTACTAAAGAAATTGAGGTTGATTTAGCAGATTTGGGTTATATCTTTACTGATAAACCTGAAGGTTTTACTTGGGTAGATAATGGGGTTTTAGCTGTCTTAAATGATAATGATTTTGGTGCAAATGATATGAGTATTGGTTTGGGTGTTATTAAGCTTAATAATGCTTTGGATGCTAGTAATGAAGATGGTGCGATTAATATCCGCAACTTCCCTGTTTTTGGAATGTATCAACCAGATGCGATCGCCACTTATGAAATTAACGGCGAAACTTACATAGTTACTGCAAATGAGGGAGATAGTCGTGACTATGATGGTTTTAGTGAAGAAGATCGAGTTGAAGATTTAGATTTGGATCCTAATGTTTTTTCAAATTCTAGTGAGTTACAACGAGAGTATCAATTAGGTCGTTTAAATATAACCAATACTTTAGGAAAAAATAGACCTCTTGCAAAAGTGGTGTTAACCCCCCCCAACCCCCCCTTGGTAAGGGGGGGAAAATGCCTAGTTTGTAGGGCTCCCT
>Ga0209594_1000171_pt1 | contig 48476 bp, 50 predicted proteins | sample AshMeaCrysSpring_FD_184126 | JGI IMG/M metagenome (GOLD analysis project Ga0209594, IMG submission 184126) | Groundwater microbial communities from Big Spring, Nevada to study Microbial Dark Matter (Phase II) - Ash Meadows Crystal Spring... | ecosystem: Environmental > Aquatic > Deep subsurface... | reverse complement strand
TCCCCCCCCTTACCAAGGGGGGTTGGGGGGGGTTAACACCACTTTTGCAAGAGGTCTATTGGTCATTAGTCATTGGTCATTAGTCATTAGTCATTAGTCATTAGTCATTGGTATGTCTTCTAAAAAAACTCTTAAATTTTCAAAAAAATATCATAGTGTTTTACTCAGGACTAAGGACTAATGACTAAGGACTAATGACTAAGGACTAATGACTAATGACTAATGACTAATGACTAAGGACTAATGACTAATGACTAAGGACTAAGGACTAATGACTAATGACTAAGGACTAATGACTAAATTAATCTACTTTTTCTAATTGCCAGAGAATTTGGTTGCCTTCACGTCGTACCCGTGAAACTACCCAATTGCGCCAATTCCAGTTATCGCCTTTACTGGTAACAGCACTAGCATTAATATCCATCAAATCTGCCAATTCCGAACTACTAATTAAGTAACCCTTAGTGGCAATTTCTTCAGCAATACGTAATGTTTGGATTAAGTTATTCAGTTGAGCAACCCTTTCCTCACGGGATAATTGTATTTCCTCTGTTGGATGATTTATTGATTCAACCATAATTGTATAAAAATAAAATTTACTTTAGTATAATTATTTGTCAGCTATCGTGACAAAAATGTTTAAATCAATCCTTGTCTACTCTAAAAGATTGCTACGTCTATATTTAGCTAAAGGGAAATCAGGTTTAATTTCTAGAGCTTTATTGTAACTAGCAAGAGACTCTTTTAAAAGTCCCAACTTTTCGAGACCACAAGCACGATTGTACCAAGCTTGATAATAATCAGGTTGAAGGGAGAGAGCTTTATCCCAGGAGGCGATCGCCCCTTCCCATCTCTTCAAATTATACAAAGCATTACCTCGATTGTTCCAAGCACTGAAGTTATCGGGGTTCAGCTCAAGACTACGCTCAAAGCAAGAAAGCGCTTCTGTTAAGCGTCCTAATTGTGCTAACATAGTTCCCTGATTATGCCAAGCTTCAGCCAGTTCTGGTTCTAGCTCCACTGTTTTTTCCCAAGATGTGAGCGCTGTTTCCCAATCTTGAGCCTCAGCTTGCATTATTCCTAATTTAAACCATGCTTCTACAGGATCTGGAAGATTTTGAGTTTGTTGATCATCATCATTATTCATCTCATTGAGCTGTTTAATCATCTCTTCCATCTCCAAGAGCGTCTCATTCTCCTCCAACTTGACAAAAAACTCATCAAGGGATGATAAATTACTAGATAACTGTTCTTCTTCAACTTCAACTGGGATATTTTGCTCTATTGGTGTGTCTGCATTTTGAACACCTATGATCTTTAATTCTTGATCCCAATTATTTTTACTTGTCCCTCGATTCAGTAATTGTACCCCGATATTGTAAGCAACTTCTCCTAAGTGCTTAATTTCAGGAAATGGTAAAGATTCGGTAACCAGCCCCAAGCGCAGCATTCTTGTTGCTAAATTGCGGTTTGTTGCTGGTGAAGCCAATAATTTGACTTCAAAACTTTTCAGCCACTTGATCCATTTTTTCAGATCCCCACGCTCCCCCAGTCTTTCAAAAAATTTAACTATCCTACCCTCATGCCAACCATTTGCCACTCCTTCTAACAGTTGATTAAATAAAAATTCATAATCTGTATCTGTTAACTGAGGCAGATCTTTGATATTTCCATTTTGTTTTTGGTCTTCGGGTTTGTTTGAACTAAATAACTGCTGTTGTTCCAACCAATCTTTAATTTGTGTGAGCATGATCTAATTGAGCCTTTAACAAAAATTAACTATTATAATTCTGATAATTCTGAAGAAATGTAAAAAAAAATTGAAAAAAAGTGTAAGATATTATTATTCCTGATTTTGTTTTAATTTTATAATTAATTTTTATGTACGAACCTCTCCACCACAAATACCGCCCTCAAACTTTTGGGGAATTAGTGGGTCAAGATGCGATCGCTACTACCCTAACTAATGCTATCATTACCCAAAGAATTGCCCCAGCTTATTTATTCACTGGCCCTAGAGGCACAGGTAAAACTTCTTCTGCTAGAATTTTGGCTAAATCCCTCAATTGTCTCAGTAGTCCTCAACCTACTCCTACCCCTTGTGGGAATTGCGAAGTTTGTAGGGCAATATCCAGAGGTTCAGCTTTAGATACTATCGAAATTGACGCAGCAAGCAATACAGGAGTAGATAATATCCGCGAAATTATAGAACGTGCACAGTTTGCTCCAGTTCAGGGACGTTATAAAGTATATGTAATAGATGAATGTCATATGCTGAGTAATGCGGCGTTTAATTCTCTCCTCAAAACTCTCGAAGAACCACCAGCAAGGGTAGTATTTGTACTCGCAACAACGGATCCTCAACGGGTTTTACCTACAATTATCTCCCGTTGTCAAAGATTTGATTATCGTCGCATTCCTTTAGAGTCAATGGTTGATCATCTCAACAAAATTGCAAGTAAAGAAAATATCGACATTACCGCAGAAGCAATTACAATAGTTTCTCAAATTGCTAATGGTGGGTTAAGAGATGCAGAAAGTCTTCTGGATCAGTTAAGTTTATTATCTGGCACTATTACCCCAGTTATGGTTTGGGATCTGGTGGGTTCAGTACCAGAACAGGATTTGCTACAACTATTAAAGGCGATCGCTGTTGATAATTCTTCTGAAGTTATTGACCTATGTCGTAACATTATGAATCGTGGTCGCGAACCTCTTATTATTCTCCAAAATTTAGCTAATTTTTATCTTAATCTCCTCATTGCTAAAACTGCTCCTTCTCGTCAAGATTTAGTTGCTGTAACCTCTTCTACCTGGAAAGATTTATGTGACCTAGCTCAAACAATAGACACCAATTTAATTATCAGGGGACAACAACATCTTAAAGATAGTGAATTTCAGCTTAAAAATACCACCAGTCCGCGTTTATGGTTAGAAATTACTCTTTTAGGATTATTACCTTCTGCTTTACAAAAAGTCGAATATGTCCCAATAACCACACCAACTCCACAGCCAAGCAAAACTCCAGCAAAAATCACTTACGAAAATTCAAACTTTACTGCTCAAGAAGCTGTTACTATCTCCCCAAATAAACCACAAGAATCAGTAAATTTTGAACAGAAAAAATCACCTCAACCACCTGTTGAACCTGAAATTACACAGCCTGTGGCAGAATTTTCTCTTACTCAAATTTGGGAACAAATGTTAGCAAAACTTCAATATCCTAATAATAAAGCTTTTTTTAAACAACATGGTCATTTAATTTCTGTTAACGACTCATCTGTTAGTATAGGGGTTAAAAATAACACTTTACTTAATATTGCTAAAGGAAAAATAGCCGATGTTGAAGCAGCTTTTGCTGTTGTTTTAAAACATCATGTTAAAGTTATTTTACAGCTTAGTAATCCTGAAGATTCAAAAAAAAATATTACTGAAAATATCCCCGCACAAAATTTAGTTAAACAAGAATATTCTCCTGAAATACCTGCAGAAAATTTAGAAAAAAAAGAAGATTTTGCGGCAAATATCCCTGCAGAAAATTTAGGAAAAAAAGAAGATTCTGCGGCAAATATCCCTGCAGAAAATTTAGGAAAAAAAGAAGATTCAGTTACTCAACCCATAGCACCAAAACATGAAATTGTCAAGCAAGAAATTGAAAAAGATTATACAGATGATGAAGTGAAAAAAGCGGCTGAAGCTATTGCTAAATTTTTTAATGGAGAGATTGTTACGTTGTCTCAAATTAACCAAAATACAAAAATAGATATAGGGCCAAAAACAGAAAAAATAAATAAACCTCTTATTAGCGGAAGACCTAAGATAGAAGAAATTTTAAAAAATAGGGATGGAGATGATATACCTTTTTAAATCTTAAAATTTATCCCCCCTGAATGAGGGGGGATGAATAAAAGTTTAGAACTTAAAATTCACAGAAAAAATCCTCCTCAGTTTTCCACCAGGGTGGTGGTCCATATTCCTGGTCATCAGGATTTTGTAAAAATTCCGCCGCTCTGGCTTCCCCATCAGCTATAAGAGTATTGATATGTTTTGGGGAGCGATCGAGTTTGGAGGCATAGTCGAGACTTTCTGCAAGGGGTTCGCTCATGCGGATAATCCGCAGTTTAGTATAAGTAAGGGGGTACTCAGCGAGAAACTCTTCTTTTAAAGCGCCTCTTTCCAATAATTCATTGATAAATTCCAGGAGGCGCATTTCTACAGCAAGCATAATATTCCCAGCTAGCTCATTTTGGCGATCGATGATGGTTTCTGGGGTGTTGGGTACCTTTTTTTGCTCTTTGGGATTGATTTGGATTACCCACATTTCATCGGGTACTGTTTGCAACAACTTGGTTACGGGTGGATTTTCGGCAAACAAACCATCCCAGTAAAATTCACCATCAATTTCTACTGCTTTAAAAAGCGATGGTACTGCAGCGGAAGCTAGAACAGCATCAACAGTGATATTACCTCGTTTTGAGTCAAAGGTTTTGAAGGCTCCCGAAAGAACATTAACAGCACCGAGTAGCAATCTGGGACTGGACGCTTCTATCAAATTTTCAATTTCTGAGAATTTGATGTGCTTTTCTAGAAGTTTCTTTAAATCAAAATGTTCTTGACGTGGTACTTGAGACATTAATACATTTTGTGACAATTCCCACTGCCAATCATAGGGGTTAGCCTGGTAAGCAGAAATTTGGCTTTTTTCCACCAATCTACGACTCATAATAAACGAGTCGTTGATCAACTGTTCTAGGGGTAAAGTAGCGGTGTTGTCTTTCCAAAAGTCAATTAATGGTTTGTATATGGGATCCGTTGAACCTTTGTTAGCTTTTAATAAACCATACCAAGCTAAAAGTGCGCAGATAGCTCCCCCTGAAGTACCACTTAATCCGACAATTTTGTATTGTTCGTGGACACTTTCTTCTAGAAATTTTTTCAAAACTCCTGCGGTGAAAGCTGTTTGACTGCCACCTCCTTGACAAGCAATCACAAGTCTTTTTTTGTCTGCCATAATTGTTCTTCTTTGGTTAATTTTCCACTAACTCTAACAAATATTTAAGTACTGGGTACTTCTACACTTTCTTCTTCAACACCTTGATGGACAGTTTTTACCCATTTAAGTCGCTTGGGACGCACGGATATACGAAATGTGGTTGCTGGAATTACAATTAACCAATGAAGTAGATAAATCATGCCTCTAGTGGTTTGTAATCCAATGGTGAATAGATCTGAAAATGGCAATTTTTGGTTAACCCTGGTGCGAAGTAACCCTGTTACCATTCCCCAAGAGGAAAGGAAGAAAAATAAGCCACTCATGGGAGCAAAAAGGGGAAAACGATGACGAGTTATAGCCATGATTAAATCTGGTACAGTGGCGGTGGGGAGGAGATATTGCAGGAGGATGAATGAGAATAAATCCAGTTTTTTGCGCCAACATAGGCGATCGCCGATTAAAAAACGCCAGTAGTCCAAATATCTTTGATATCCTCCTTCAGCCCAGCGGTTGCGTTGATGCCAAAGTGAGCCTATACTGGTGACACCTTCTTCTTCTACTGGGGGCTGGAGTAAAAAACCGATATCCCATTGATCTAAATGTAAACGGATGGTTAAATCTAAATCATCAGTTATTGTCTGTTCATTCCAACCGCCACAACTTTCTATTGCACTTCTCCTGACAAATTGACCATTGCCTCGTAGTTCTCCTATTCCTCCTAAAACTATACGCTGTTGTTGGGAATAACCATCAAGTGTCATTTCTGCCATTTGACTTTTTGTCCAGAAATTTACTGATTTATTGGCGATCGCTTTTCTTACTTGTACTGCACCTATTGTGGTCGCTTCAAACATCGGTGCTACTTGTCGCAATAAATTTTTTGATACTTTTGCATCTGCATCAAACACCCCGACTATTTTACCTTTTGTAAACGGCAATACTTCATTTAATGCCCCTGATTTTCCTCCTCCAGCACCTGCTGCTCGGCGTAAAACTTGCAAATTTTGATATTCTTGCTGCAGTTTTGCTAATATTTCTGGGGTTTTGTCTGTGCTGGAGTCATCTATTACCCAGACTTCGTATTTATCTTTGGGGTAGTCTAATTCAAACAGCATCTTGACTAATTTGCCAATTACTGCTTCTTCATTTTTGGCTGCAACTAGAAGCGAGATAGTTGGAGCATTGGTTATGTTATCATCTGTTAACGGTTCCCCTTCAGGTAATGGTTTAACGGTTATGAGACGGATTACTTGAACTGCCATTAGTCCAGTTATACCCAGTACTAGCCAATATCCCCAGGAAAATATATGGAGGGCTATGGTTACTCCCCATACCATCATTAGTGTGAAGGCTGCTTTTTTTCTTCGCCCTTCCAACCCCTCAAAAAAGTCACTTCTAAAGTCTTCTTCTTCCTCTTCTGGGTCTAACCATTCAGATAATATTGAGCTGATGGGGTCAACTTCTCTCTCTGATTTTTTTTCTGACCAATATTTTTTTCCCATAATCCTTTTTGTGTATTTTATTGTAAATATTTTAGCTTACTATTTTTATTGTATCCAATAATGTTAAAATTATTAACGAATTGTTAAATTATGCAAAATAAAGATAAAGAGAAAATTAAGCTAAAATTGGCTTTAAATTAGATTCTAGCTTGGTATTGCCCAAAAATTAGGGGAATGCAAGTTTGTTAAGAAAGGAAAAGATTATAAATATATGATGATCAGCGCAGGGATAACAATAACTGGGATCGCACTGGGAACAGTGTTTTGGGTGGAACTGGTAAGAGATGGATACCACACTCTATCACATTATTGGCAACCCCTATATAAACTTCATGTTTGGCATCATCGGGTTTTTAAACGGGATTTATCTGTAGTAAGTGATACCATCTATCGCCAAGCTCACTGGTATAATGATGTGCCTGAATCATTGGTAATGTTGTTGTTGAGTTTTGTCCCAGTGGTAGTAATCTATACTTGGGGGATAACTTATCCATGGGCAGCTTGGACTGGGAGTATTTATACTTTGACTTTTGTTCTAGGGGCGATCGCTCGTGGTAGTGGGGTACCTTATGTGGATGAATTGACGGATATTACCCATCGTCAAGGTGATTTTACTAGCTTACCAGCTCGCTGGTTTGTTAATCGCCCCTACCACTGGCGGCATCATTTCGATAACCAAAATGCCTATTTTTGTGGGACTTTTACTTTGTTGGATAAACTTATGGGTACCGCTCTATCTCTTAAGGGTAAAAAAGTGGCGGTAACTGGAGCTTCGGGAAGTCTCGGTAAGTCTTTGTTAAAACACCTCTACCTCCAAGGGGCTAAGGTGATAGCTCTGACTTCTAGTAATGAAAATATTGGAATAAATGTGAATGGGGAAATAATACCTCTGAGAACTATTCCTTGGCACTTGGGTAATGAGTCGGCTTTGATGGCAGAATTAGAGCAGATTGATATATTGGTGATTAATCATGGGATCAATGTTCATGGGGAAAGAACACAAGCTGCGATCGCCTCTTCCTATGAGGTAAATGCTTTCTCAGGTTGGCGCTTGATGGAGTTGTTTTTCTCCACCATCCGCACTAATGAGGATATTGTGCGTAAGGAGGTTTGGGTGAATACTTCGGAAGCTGAGGTTAATCCAGCTTTTAGTCCTCTTTATGAGTTGAGTAAACGGACAATGGGTGAGTTGGTTACTTTGCGCCGTCTGGATGCTCCTTGTGTGGTGCGCAAACTTATACTAGGTCCTTTTAAAAGTAATCTTAATCCTATTGGTATTATGTCCCCTGACTGGGTAGCCCAGCAAGTTGTAAGTTTGGCTCAACGGGATATACGCAATATAATAGTAACTATCAATCCTTTGACTTTTGTTGCTTTTCCTCTTAAAGAGTTTTTTACTTCTACCTATTTTCAGTTGTTTACTCGCAAAATTAAAGATGAGAGGGAGCTTTAGACGATCGCATTTTTGGTCAGCTAAGTTAAGCTTGTATTTTACTGCCTAAATAATGGAGCATACTAGAATCTTTACACGGACAAGGGCGATCGTCTTTTGCATGATAGAAGAAAAAGGCGATCGCCTGCTTTTTTGATAACATATACGAAACTATTTTTAATAATACATAGACAATGGGCTTTCATCCCATTAGACCAAAAGCTGCGAAGTAGTGTTAACCCCCCCTAACCCTGCCTTATTAAGGGGGGGAAAATTACCAAAAAACAGACATTTCCCCCCCCCTTAATAAGGGGGGGTTAGGGGGGGTTAAAAAATTTTCGCAACAGGTCTATTGTCTATAATGATTTTAATATATTTAAACGTCCTAACCTTCCAATGGCTATAACCTTTAAGAAAATTAATATACATTGCCTGCTGTGTCAAAGCAAAAAGATAAATTTATCTCTCGAAACAAATAATTATATGGATAAATTTTAAATTCTTTAAATAAAAATTAATTATTGTTGATCATAAAACTGATTACAAAAATTTAGCTGAGATTAAAACATTAAAGAACTTGACTACAAACCTTTTTAAAGTTATATAGGATTTTTTTAGACTACAAGAGTTATAATTGGCAATAAAAAATTAACATATATAAAAAAAATCTTTAAAACATCTAAAAAAACAACAAAAAATAAAAAAAATATAGGCAAAAAGAATTTGCAGCAGGTTGGTTATATATTATATATATAAAACAAAAAATTAATAAAAATAAAATAATCTAGGAAAATTGAGTGCACATAAATTGGATTAATTTTTCTGGAAAAGAGCTTAATAGTCTTGAATTTTTCAATTTCATAATCATTATTCTCAAGTCAACTTACTACAATAAAAGAATTGAACTGAATAACTTGTGCATATAATTTGCATAAGTTGTATGAAAAAACCAACGGTAAAACCTATGTTTTGTATGAACTAAGGGCAATACCCTAATATTAAAATAAGTAGATTAAATGCACAAGAATTTAGGGAAACGGTATACTAGGAGAAATTTAGATGCGCATTTTTCCAAAGGTAATCAACAAAACCTAAAAATTTTTTACTATTAGGAGACAACAAATAGCTATATATTGTGAACTCATCTTGAGGATTTTAGATTTTAAAACCTAGAAACCCTGAAAGTTAACGCCCAACTAAACTTCAGAACATCTAAAAAAAAAATAAAAAAAACCCTTGACATTTTTGGAAAAACAGTTTAGATTAATGACATCAGCCATTTAAATGACATCCGTTCAAAAAGAACACCATGAAAAACAATAAAACAGTTCGTTTAGTATCTGCGATTACAGTCTTGTCTGCTGGAATGTTGTCCAACATCGGTTCAGCACAAGCGGTAGATTTAGCCAAACTTTTCAACTCTCGGTTTGACTTTGGTAGTGAAGGAAACGCAGTATTTGTCAATAACGTTTTTGACTTTACCACTTCCAACACTCAACCACCAACAACAAGTCCAGGAGTAAAAGGCGAAATTAACATAACCAACGCTACTGGTGGTCTTTATGATCTACTCTCAGGAGGCGGAGATACAGTATCTGGTGCAGGCGCAAGCATTTTAGATATTGCTTTTCCAGGTCCTCTTGTAGATGGGGAAGTAGCGACATTTCCAGCAATTGAGGGATTCTATAGCGACTTTATAGGTGCTGATGGAAAGCCTGTTCCCATCAGATTTGATCTCAAGGAGATAGAAGTAAGCTTTAACACTATCAACGATGTGGTTAACTCTGTTACTTTTAACCTAGGCGGTGACTTGGTTGATTTGGAAGGGTCAAATTCACTAGCAAATTACATAGTAGAAGATCCTAACAAAATTGGAGTTAGCTTCAATTTTACAACAATTACAGGTCAAGTACCTCCAGATGGTCAACCAGAGACACTTCCAGTTGTGGACATCAGCGAGGTTATCGCAGGAGATATTCCTGATTTGGCAAATTTCAAACCTCTGTTAAGCACAAGTTACTCAGGTACTGTAGTAGTTGATTCTGCTAAACCAATCCCTGAACCAATGACCATGTTAGGTTCAGCAGCAGCGATCGCATTTGGTTACGTTTCCAAAAAGCGTAATGCTAGCAAGTAGGAATTGACTAAATAAATTAGCTCTATTTGCCCCCTATTTCTTTACTGGGGGTTTTTTTGAGACAAGGGGCATACCGCCTCTTGTATTTTACTGGATGTCTATTTGCCCCCTATTTCTTTACTGGGGGTTTTTTTTGAGACAAGGGGCATACCGACCCTTGTATTTTCATGTAAGTCTATTTGCCCCCTATTTCTTTACTGGGGTTTTTTTTGAGACAAGGGGCATACCGCCCCTTGTATTTCCCTGGAAGTCTAAGGCTATAATCAACCATTTTTCAAGTATTTACTACTTATTTAAAACATTATTGATTCAGCATTTCTTCTGCTGTCAATTGATTGCAGAGTTTAATAGGTTCTTTTGGTAAGACGTTGCCTTCTACCCCTATTTTCTCGCCTCGCATTTGACGTAAAACATCAATAGAATTTACACAGTCGCAGCCAAAAAGTTCGATCGCTTTCAAGCTTTCTTCTTCAGAAATCTCTAAAATAAGATGACCTTCTGGAGTTGTTTCGAGGTTGCTAAATTCGGCTTTATTTGAGCCTTTCAACATTTGGGTCATTCTGCCGAGATGAGCATTGCCTGTGCAATTTTGACGCGCACAGGGAATATTAGCCGATGGTGCTTTTTCAGTTTTCTGAGCTGTGGTTGTTGGTTCCAACTCTGCTGCCATAGCTGGTTTATCTGTTAGAAGCGTTAGCAGTATTGAGCCAAATACTGTGGGAGTCGAAAGGAAAATCAGCGACAGTTTATTCATATTTCTAATCACTCAAAAATTTGGTTCTCTAGTAGTGATTCTTAAACCATAAGTTCCACTTGTTCAGAAAGTTTAGCATTTCTGAGGAAGATATAATTTAACCAATTATTAGCATTAGTCTGTGATTTTTATGGAAAGGCGCAAATTTTTATTTTGGTTTAGTTTAGGTTGGCTGGCAACTTGGTTGCCTGGAATTTTTCGGTTTCATAGTCAAAAAGCATTAGCAGAAGAAGACTTTGTTGGTGTAGGTACCTTAACACAACTCAAAGAAAAGGGTCAAATTTTGGATGAGGAGTCTCCCGCAGGTCCTGTTCTGGTAATAACTTCCCCAGATGACCCTGATGCGATCGTAGCGATCGATCCTACTTGTACCCATGAAGGTTGTATTGTTGAATGGGACTCAAAGGAAAGGGCTTTTGTCTGTCCCTGTCATGGTTCTAAGTTTCAAACTAATGGGGGTGTCATAGAAGGTCGTGCAAACCTTCCGTTAAATATTTACACTGTCAAAGTAGAAAATGATACCGTACTGGTTAAAGCAGTTACTGGTGAAAGTTAACTATTTAGGAATTGTTGCAAGGATTTATCAATAAGCCGAGTCACTTGCCAAAAAGAGGGAAAAGTAATTATGATTGTCAATAAATAGAGTTTCTTGAGAGAACTTTAACATGACTCCCTATACAACCGCTTCACTCAAAGCAGAACTAAATTCGCGAGGCTGGCGGATGACACCCCAGCGGGAGAAAATTCTCCATGTGTTTCAAAATCTACCCAGGGGAAACCATCTCAGTGCTGAGGAGTTATCCTCACTTCTTGAAAGTCGGGGTGAAGCTATCAGTCTTTCTACAATTTACCGCAGTGTCAAATTAATGGCACGGATGGGCATTTTACGAGAGTTAGAGCTTGCAGAAGGACATAAACATTATGAACTTAATCACCCCTACCCCCATCACCACCATCACATGGTCTGCATTCAGTGTAATAAGACTATTGAATTTAAAAATGATTCAATTTTGAAACAAAGTCTCAAACAATGTGAAAAAGAAGGTTATCAACTCATTGACTGTCAGCTCACAGTAATGACCATTTGTCCTGAAGCTTTGCGGATGGGGTGGCCTTCTGCTCTTCCTAGTAATTGGTCTTGCACTCGTTCTATTTCTGAAAGTGAACCACCAGATCCCCTCTAAATATAGCTAGTGGGGAATTATACCCCACTGGGCTAATTCATACAGATGTCCCTAGTTGAAATCCTAATGCTTTTTTCTTCATGGTTTGGAAGATATTGTAAAATCCATTGGCACGGGAAGGAGTAAGACTTACTTTTAATCCTGTTTCTTCAATAAAATCTGGGGTTACTTGTAAAATTTCTTCTGGGGTTAAACCATTTAGCCCTTCAATTAACAAAGCTACAAGCCCTTTCACTAACTGCGCGTCAGAGTCTCCTTGATAACACACTTTTCCCTCTTGTAAATTTGCTGTAATATAAACTTGGGAAACGCAGCCTGTAACTTTGTTTTCTACGGTTTTATCTTCTTCTGCCATTGGTTCTAATTTTTTCGCATACCAGAGTAATTGCTCGTAACGCTTTTTGGGGTCCGATCGCTTTTTAAACCGCTCTACAATATTTTGTAAGTTGGCAGGATAATTACTTGATGACATAAGTTGTTTAATTTAATTAACTGCAACTATTTTAACTAGCCAAAGCAGAACTGCAGAGAAATATCGCTACTAGGATACAAACAAACCATTATAAATAATATGTACCGAGCATAATGGGAGTTTTGCTAGAAAAACACAATCTGAATTAAAATAACATTTCTGAGGAAAAAAAATAACTTGGGAGTAGGGTAGTGCTTGAACAGCGAGAACAGCAGATAAATAGCGAAAAAGATATCTCATGGCCGTTTTGGCCAGTTGTTCCTCTATATCCTTATGGTAAAAGGCGCACACTGCGGCGAGAAGTGGTTAAGGATAAGGTCTGGACTTTTGAGCAGCAACAAGGCATATTTTATGTAATTGTGCCCATTCGGATGACGCTGGTTAAGTTGGTTACAGGTGGGTTGCTAGTGTATGCTCCTGTAGCTCCGACTCCAGAATGTATCAGACTGGTTAAGGAGTTGGTAGCCCAACATGGTGATGTGAAATATATCATCCTACCGACTATTTCTGGGGTAGAACATAAGGTATTTATGGGGCCATTTGCTAGATGTTTTCCTAGTGCTCAAGTTTTTGTTGCTCCTTCTCAGTGGAGTTTTCCCCTGGATCTACCTTTAAGTTGGTTGGGTTTTCCCAGTGGACGGACTTATATTTTACCAGAAGATAGCAGTAAAGCTCCTTTTTCCTATCAGTTTGATTATGCAGTTTTAGGGCCCATTGAGTTGGGCCCAGGAAGGTTTGCTGAAGTGGCTTTTTTTGATAAGCGATCGCGTTCTCTCCTCCTCACAGACTCAATAATTTCTATTCCTGAAACTCCCCCAGCAATAGTTCAACTTGACCCTTTTCCTTTGCTTTTTCACGGGAAAGAAAATGCTTTTGAAAAGATAACTGATACTGAAGCAAACCGCCGCAAAGGTTGGCAACGCATTTGTCTTTTTGCTCTTTATCTTCGCCCCACTTCCCTGCAACCAGTTTCTACTTTTCAAACTATCAAAAATGCTTTAAAAGCTCCTGACAGATCAAAAAAAGCTTATTTGGGTTTATTCCCTTTTGACTGGGCTTCTGACTGGCAAAAATCTTTTGAAGAAGTGCGAGGAGGTGGGCGACTTTTAGTAGCTCCTATCCTTCAAAATCTCATTTTAAATCGAGCACCTGAAGTAACTCTCAACTGGGCTGATCAAATAACAAATTGGAATTTTCAATGGCTTATTCCCTGTCATTTTGACTCCCCGCTTCAAGTAACTCCTTCTCAGTTTCGTCAGGCTTTTACTTTCCTAGAAAAATCGGGAATTACTAATCAACCTGTACCAGAAAAAGATGTTAAATTTTTAAGAGAATTAGATAACTTTCTGGTTAGTTATAAAATAACTCCCCCTCCCAAAGAAAAAGTGTGATTTTACGTGTTGTATTAAAAGAGCGGGCGATTGAAATCGCGCCGCACAAGACGAAGTCCGCCTACGCGGACTATTATTATTTCTGGAAATAACTACAGATAAATTCTCCTGCACCTTGAGGTTGAAAAGGAACAACTGTTTTATCTGTTTTTATTCTCACTTTTTCTCGACAATTATATATTTCTATGGGGCGTTTAACTCCATTAATACTAACACTAGCTCGATATTCCCAATAATTTTTGGCACTGCGTTTAATGCTCAAAATACAAATTAATTTATCATTAAAATTACGGCAAGTAGAAGCATTTACAGGGGAAACAAAAGTAAAAGATAAAATTAGCAATAGCAACAAAAAAAGAGATTTCATCTGAAAAATTAAGATTTGTTTAAATAAGTTAGATTTTTACTCCCCACAGCTCAAAATAAAAATAAATATCTGTTGAACAATTATGGAAGAAAATAACAAATATACTTTAACTATTAAATATCTCAACGGGAACGAAGAGAAATTTGAATTTTTACCACAGATAGATCAAGTAAACATGGTAAGTCGCCTGACAAAAATTCTGGATTCAAACCAAATAATCTTAGAGCTTGAAGATAAAATAGTGCTAATTCCCATACCAACCGTCCAAACTATTGAAATTTCACCATTACCGCCAAAATTGCCAGATACTGTAATTCGGAACGTGCGTCTCTTAAGTTAACAGTTATTACGCAAAGCAAAATATTAAGATTTTTTGCATTAAATAAGATTTTGGCTTGTTTAAGTAGCAAACTAAATTTTAGGAAATAAAAACGCTCCTTCACTGAAAACTAGGCAATTGTTAGTAGCGTTGAGTTGAAAAATATAATATTGGGAGAAAGTATTTATGAAATTGGCTTACTGGATGTATGCAGGTCCTGCGCACATTGGTACTTTAAGAATTGCCAGTTCTTTTAAAAATGTACACGCAATTATGCACGCTCCTCTGGGGGATGATTATTTTAATGTGATGCGATCAATGTTGGAGCGGGAGCGGAATTTTACCCCAGTAACTGCCAGTATTGTGGATAGAAATGTTCTCGCACGAGGTTCTCAAGAAAAAGTAGTTGATAATATTGTGCGTAAGGATAAGGAAGAAACCCCCGATCTCATTGTTTTAACTCCTACTTGTACTTCAAGTATTTTACAAGAAGATTTGGAAAATTTTGTCAGTCGTGCTCAGTTAGAAGCAAATTGTGATGTACTCTTGGCAGATGTCAATCACTATCGGGTAAATGAACTGCAAGCAAGCGATCGCACTCTCCAACAAATTGTCAAATTTTACTTGGAAAAAGCAGCCAAACAAGGCAATTTAGCTACAGAAAAGACAGAAAAACCCTCAGTTAATATAATTGGGACTACTACCCTGGGGTTCCATAACCAGCACGACTGCACTGAGTTAAAACGGTTAATGAGTGATTTGGGAATTGAAATAAATGCCATAATTCCTGAAGGTGCTATGGTAAGTGAACTGAAAAACTTGCCTCGTGCTTGGTTTAACCTCGTTCCCTATCGCGAAGTGGGTTTAATGAGTGCTGAATACCTTAAAACAAAATTTGGTACTCCTTATGTTGATATTACCCCCATGGGTGTGGTGGAGACTGCACGGTGTGTGCGGAAAATTCAACAGTTGTTAAATGAACAGGGAGCAAATGTAGATTATGAAGATTATATCAACAATCAAACTCTCTATGTTTCCCAGGCTGCTTGGTTTTCTCGCTCCATTGACTGTCAAAACTTGACAGGGAAAAAAGCAGTAGTATTTGGAGACAATACCCATGCTGCGGCGATGACTAAGATTTTGGCGCGGGAAATGGGTATTCATGTGGTTTTAGCAGGTACTTATTGTAAGTATGATGCAGACTGGTTTAAAGAGCAGGTGGGTGAATATTGCGATCAGGTGCTCATTAGTGAGGATAATGGAGAAATAGGAGATGCGATCGCCCGAATTGAACCAGCGGCTATTTTTGGCACCCAAATGGAGCGTCATGTGGGTAAAAGGTTAAATATCCCCTGCGGTGTTATTGCAGCCCCTATTCACATCCAAGACTTCCCCATTGGATATAAACCATTTTTAGGCTATGAAGGTACTAACCAACTTGCTGATTTAGTTTATAATTCCTTTACTTTGGGAATGGAAGATCACTTATTAGAAATATTTGGCGGACATGATACTAAAGAAGTAATTCATAAAGGTATTTCTGCTGAATCTGATTTAGGTTGGACTAAAGAAGCGCAAACAGAATTAAACAAAGTACCTGGTTTTGTCAGGGGGAAAGTAAAGCGAAATACTGAAAAATTTGCCCGCGAGCGGAATATTAACGAAATTAGCCTCGAAGTAATGTATGCAGCGAAAGAAGCTGTAGGAGCTTAATTTTAGTAAGTAATAAGTAGGGGCGGGTTTAGGGATAATCTTTGATTCCTAATTACAATCTTTAGCTCAAAACTCGCCCACTTATTAGTGAACAGTGGTAACTGTCATGGTACGTGGTCACTGTTCACTGTTCATTAATTTAAAGGTTTGCTTCAGAAATAGTCTGTAACGACCAAAAGGCAAATGTCATAAGCTATTTAGAGTAGAATGATGATATTTACTTTAAGATAAAGGCTATGTTAATCTATGAATAATTATTGTTAAGTGTTTAGTAAATGTTAAAACAGCGTTTGATGTTGTGAAAAAGGGAAAAGTCGTCTTATGAAAAATGATTACAATAGCAAGTTAAATGAGCAGGAAAACTATATAGCACTCAACTATAAAGCAGAAGAGATTTTTGATGAATTAAAGAAGAAAAATGCAACAGAAGAACAAGAGTATATATATGAAGGAAACAATTATGTAGAAAAAGATGAAAATTATATATATCAGTTAGAGAATAAATTTGTTGAAGAAATTAAACAAGTTTATGATTTTTTCTGGTTAGATTTTGTTGGCTTTTTTACTTTTTTTATCTTGTTTAGTATAACATATTTGAGCAAAAGTAAGAAATTCAAAGCAAAACCACCTCTTTCCTTGCCTTCTTTTCAACCAACCATACCTTGTCAAAAATGTTCTTACTTTGACAATAATCCCTATTTAAAATGCGCTCTCCATCCTCTGGAAGCTTCTACAAAAGAAGCGATTAATTGTTCTGATTTTCAACATAAATAATTTGGTCATTAGTCATTAGTCATTAGTCATTAGTCATTAGCTAAACGTTATGATCTTTTTAAGAAAAACCAATAGTATTTATTTCTAATGACCAATGACCAATGACTAATGACCAATAACCAATAGACCTGTTGCGAAAATTTTTAAACCCCCCCTAACCCCCCCTTATTAAGGGGGGGAAATGTCTGTTTTTTGGTAATTTTCCCCCCCTTATTAAGGGGGGGTTAGGGGGGGTTTAAAAATTTTCGCAACAGGTCTAATGACTAATAACTTTTCCAATCCATAATTTTCCAAGTATCTCGATCCCAGGGAGTTAATTCTACACCAGTGATATTATTACTAATTGCAATAACATTTGCTCGATGAACTAGGGGAATTACTGCAGCTTCATTTATTAGTAAATCATTCATTTTAATAAAGAGTTGTTTTCTGGTTCCTGGGTCTAATTCAGTGGTAGATTTTTGCCATAATTCATCATAAACTGGATTGCAATAACGAGAGTGATTTTCTCCTGTCCAATTATTGTTTTCTTGGGGAATTTCATCACAAGTATAAGTTTTTAAATAAGCACCAGGATCGGGATTATTATTACCAGTGGTATACATCTGCAAATCAGCAGAAAAATGTTCGATGGTATCGTTATTAGCAGGATCACTAGAAAAGAAAATAGTACCATCAACACTTTTTAATTCAACCTCAATTCCTAAACTTTGTAAAGCTTGTTTGATAACTTCTTGGGTTTTTTGTCGCAGAGGATTTACTGATGTTTGAAATACTATTTTCATGGGTACTCCATTGCGATCGCGAATACCATCCCCATTACTATCCACCCATCCTGTTTCATCTAGTAAAGTGGCAGCTTTTTCTAAGTTAAATTCATAACTGGTGTTAGGGGAAACATATTCTGGAGGAGCAACTAAAAAATTGGCTGTTGCTGTTCCCATTAGACCATATAATTGAGAGGCGATCGCTTCTCTATCAACTGCTAATGTCAATGCTTGACGCACTTTTTGATCGGCAAAAAATGGATGGGGAAATGCGAGACTAGAGCGCTCTCCTGTGGCTGTAGTTTGATTAGGGTCTGTTTGATTTATTAAAATTCTTTCCATATCAGCGCCAAAATTAGTGAGTAACTTACCTTTACCTGCAGCTTCCAATTCTTGTAACACTCGCGCCTCTACTTGCAGGTTAAAAGCATAGTCAGCATCCCCTGTTTGTAACACTGCTCTTGCGGCTGAGGTTGCATCTCCTCCACCTTTGATTTCAATTTTGTTAAAAGTAAGTTTATCTGGGTCACGAAAATTAGGGTTAGGTTCATAAATTACAGTATCCCCAGGTTTAAACTCTACCACTCGATATGGCCCTGTTCCCACAGGTTTTTGATTAGCGGTAGCTTCCCTTGCGTTAGCACCATTAAACTCAGTAAAAACGTGTTTAGGTAGGATCATCCCTTCACTCCCAACAAAAGGTAAAAACCAAGGGGGGTTAACATCTTTAAAAGTAACTTTAACTGTGTAGTCATCGATCGCCTCTACACTAGCTATTGTTTGATAGGTTCCTGCAGAAATAGCCCCAACTTCTTTGTTGCTCACGTATTGGTAAGTAAACACCACATCATTAGCAGTAAAAGGAGTACCATCTGACCATTTTACCCCTTGTTTAAGTTTCCAAGTGACCGACTTACCATCTGGGGCTACACCCCCATTTTCTTCTGTAGGTACTTCTGCTGCTAAAAAAGTAATTAACTCACCATTATTATTGAAACTCGCCAAAGGTTCTAAAGTAATCCTAGCCGCTTCAGCATCTTTATAACCAGTAGATAGATGGGGGTTAAGGATGGTGGGAGCCTGCCAGTAAAGTAACTTTAGGGTATCATCGTTATTATTCTGGGTGGTAGCAGTTTGGTTTTGCTGGGGGTTGCAAGCAGCAAATAACAAGGTACAAAAGAGGGAAATAAGAAAAATAGGTAGGAATTTTTTAATATATTTTTTCATGGTTACAAGAAATATTTGAGTTGATATTTTAGCACTTTTATGGCGCTTATAGTCCAAATGATATTTCAAAGGACAATGACTCAAGACTTACAGCCCTAGGCAAGGGGCTTAAGCCCCTTGTCTGTAGGGGCTTGGGGCTTAAGCCCCTTGTCTGTAGCAAAGCCGTTTCATTTTACTATTGTAACGTAATTGTCAACATTAATATTTTTTTTGTAATTAACTAATATCAAACTTGACATACACAGACCAACCTAACCCGCGCTAAAAGAAGCCAAGGAAAAAGTGAATTTGGGGCTTTTGGTTAGTCCAGTTGATAGTTATCTTGTCCAGTTGTGAAAAGCCCCAAATTCACTTTTTCCTTGATTCATTTCTTGGCGGGTTTCGTCTCTGTAGCAACGGGTTTCAACCCGTTGTTACAAGTTAATGATTTAAAAGTTTTGATTAATTGATAGAAATTAAAGTCTAAAAGCCATATCATACAAGGGTTTTAACAATTATCAAATTTTTAAATGAAACAGCCCTGCATTGTCTGTAGGGGCTTGGGGCTTAAGCCCTTGTCTGTCATTATTTTTATTATTTAAACGTTCTAACCTTTCCAATGTTTGTTATAAACAGGATAAAATTAATTTATGTTTGGCTTTTTTAATCTAAAATAAAGAGAGGATGCCCCATACATTTTATTTAAAAGGTTTGAATATGAAACAGATGAATAAATGGTTAACAGCGGTAAAAATTGGAATATTAGGAGTAACTTTTGCTAGTGGTTCAGTTACTGTTAATGCTCAAAATTTAGATGCTAATACTTGTGTTCAAGTTGCTCCCCAAGATGGTATTTATGTTCATCAAAAACCTTCTGTTTATGGTGAAGCTTTAGCTATTCTCCTCCTAGGAGAAAATGTTACTGTTGCTAGTGATATTAATGATGGTTGGGTAGCAATTTCTTCTCCTATTCAAGGTTATGTTTATGCTGATGATCTTACCTTATGTGATGCTGAAGCAAATGTTAGTTTTAATAACTGTCGTCAAGTAACTGAACTTACAGGGGTTAATGTTTTAGAAACTAATGTCCTTGATAGTTTTGTGGTTGGACAAGTTGCTTATGGAAATAAGGTAAAAGTAGAAGATGTAAATATTGAGGGTTGGCTTTTACTTGTGGAACCTATTAAGGGTTATGTTCCTGAAGATAATCTTTCTTATTGTAAGTAATTTTAAATCTAAACTTACTTGGTGCGTTACGGCTGCGCCTAACGCACCCTAAGATGCACTTTACGAAAGCTTAATCTACAGTATGACCTACTGCTATAATCATTTCTTTAATGGAGTCTTCAGAAGCATTGCTATCAACAGTAACAGTTTTTGTTGTTAAATCAATATTGACATTTGCTTCTGGGTCATGGGTTTTAATTTCTTTAGCAATGGTATCCACACAACCTTGACAAACCATACTGGGCACTTTTAATTCTATAGTCATTTTTTTCTCCTGTTAATAGTGATAACTCTTAGGATTTTACCATTTAAGAACTGCGGCATCTATGCCTTTTTCTCGTCTAATTTTACCATCTTTTTCAAACCATTCTACCACATGTTGGTGGGTTAATTCGTCAAGTGTAACTCCCACATCTTGGGCGATGATTTTCAAAAGTCTGAGGGAAGAAATAGTTAAACGAGTGAGGAATTTTTCAGAAGAAGAAAGGAGAGCTTTATCCACATCTGCTGACTCTTCTGGGGTTAAAAATTCAATGGGTGATGGTGTTGAGGAAGTCATAATTATTGTTTTTGTTTTATTAAATAACCACAGTAATGTTTACCATTATTAAGCCAGTGAGTTCTTTCTACAATACAGTCAGGGAAAAGTTCATTAAACATTTCTAATTCATGTCCGCAAACAGTGGGATAGGATGCAGCCACATCAGAAATTGCACAATTATATTCTGCCATAAAAAATTGGGGGGAACTATTCCACCCATTGCCATTTTCATTAATTTGGTGTAGTTCTGCCATATAACCTTCTTGACGACGGAGTTCTACTAATTTTTCTACCCGCTTTTGAAGAGAACTATCACTTAAAAATTTTTTGTATTCTTCTGCCTTACGTTGCCACTGCTTGCGCAAAACTTCCCCTACTTGTTGTTCACCTAAAGTATCAGTTAAAGTATCCAAAACCGAAACCGCAAACTCTCCATAACGATGGGGAAGGCGATCGCCTGTTGTCACAGCTACCTGAGCTCGTCCTGATCCACTTAACTGGTAGACATACTGGGGTCTTCCCAGTTTCGGTTGTATTAATTCATATTCAATCAGCCTTTCTGTTTTTAAGTCTTTTAGATGACGACGAGTAGCCTGTGTGGTAATTTCCAGAATTTCTGCTATCTGTACGGCTGTTGCTTGACCCTTTTTGAGTAAAAATTGCAATATATCTTGTTTTGTGGAATTATGCTGAATAGTTTTCATTTTTACGCTCTGATCCTAAATGATCTTAGGGATAAAGTCCCTTCTCGCTTAAGCTAGAAGATGACTTGGTCCCAAACTAAAATATTTTTTACTTAAACAACAATTTTGTTGCTCAAGTCTATCTTAGATTATTTCGGATAAAAAGAGACAATAAATTAATGAGTATAGGATTTTGAATTTACACACTAAGAGTTTTAACTTTTGCCATTGCTTGTTCAACATTAGGAATATTTACACCATTTTTTTGTGCGGTTTCTAACCATAACTCTTTAACAATCATTAATTCTTCTAAAGTTTCTGTTAAGGTTTCTCCTTGAGCTAAACATCCTTTTAAGGCAGGTATTTCAGCAACAAAACCACCTTCTTCACAGGGATAAACAACCATTGGATAATTCATCTTTCTTCTTCTTCAATTAATTCTATTACTCTTTTGACATATACAGATTTAACTTTATTTCCATGGACAGGAATGACAAAAACTATGTCATTTTTCTGGAAAATGTGATGACTTCCCGTTACTCTATCAAGAATAAATCCTTCTAGATCTAATAATTGATAAATATCTGTAAATTTAACATTGTTAGGGCGATTTTTAAGACGTTTTATTAGCTTTTCTTTTTTACCATTTTCCAGAAAGTTTTTTTTATCCTGTATTTCTTGTTTCTTTATTAGATGATAACCTTAGTCAAAAGGCGAAGGAAGGGGGCACAGCTCTCCTTTGACTAAAAAATAAATATCTAAGCCGCGCCCCCTTCCTTCGCTCTTCACAAATTTTCGGCAAAAAGCTAGGAATGCAAGCCACTTCCCACTTAAGCTAGAAGATAGCTCTCTTCTAAAAAGCCTTACACAAAAATTTTTTTGACTTAAACAACAATTTTGTTGCTAAAGTAGGTAAGATAGACTTAAACAAGAAAACTGTTGCTAAAGTCCATAATATAGTAGTTTAGGGAATTAGTTCCCTAACAGCGCCAGAAAACTTGAGAGAGAACACATTAAATACATGAATACAGCAGTAAAAAACCTAGTCAACCAGCCATATAAATACGGATTTATTACAGATATTGAGACAGAAACAGTACCACGAGGGCTCAATGAAGAAACTATCCGTATGATCTCTGCACTAAAAAATGAGCCAGAGTTTATGCTAGAGTTTCGCCTCAAAGCATATCAACAATGGCTGAAAATGGTAGAACCTACCTGGCCTCATGTCAAATATCCTGCCATTGACTACCAAAATATTATTTACTATTCAGCCCCCAAAAAGAAAGACAAAAAACTAAATAGTCTTGAAGAAGTTGATCCAGCTTTGTTAGAAACCTTTGAAAAACTGGGTATCCCTCTCTCAGAACAAAAACGACTCTCTAATGTAGCAGTTGATGCAATTTTTGATAGTGTTTCCGTTGCCACCACCTTTAAAGAAAAACTGGCGAAAGATGGAGTAATTTTCTGTTCCATCTCCGAAGCATTACAGGAACACCCAGAACTGGTCAAAAAATACCTGGGCAGTGTGGTGCCAGTAGGGGATAATTATTTTGCAGCGCTCAACTCAGCAGTTTTTAGTGATGGTTCCTTTGTTTTTATTCCCAAAGGGGTAAAATGTCCCATGGAACTAAGTACCTATTTCCGCATTAATAACGGTGAAACTGGACAATTTGAGCGAACCTTGATTATAGCTGAAAATGAAGCATCAGTGAGTTATTTGGAGGGGTGTCATCCAGCAGGAGAACAAATTTTAACGCCTTCTGGTTGGACAAACATCGAAAGCATCAAAGCAGGCGATCGCGTTTATGACCATGAAGGGAAGTTACAAAAAGTCCGTGCTGCTATGGTACGCCAACATAAAGGCGAAATGATTACTATTCGTCCTGTGTCCCGTTACAATGAATTTCGCTTAACCCCAGAGCATCCAGTTTATGCCATCAAACGCCAAGATGTTCTGACAAAACGCAAACAGCGCCAAGATAATTGGTTACCAGAAGTAGACACAAACAAGTTACTAAAAGCCGAACCTCAATGGATAAAAGCGGATGAACTCGAAAAAGGCGATTTCGTTTTAGTACCAAAGTTAACACGCCCAGACTCGTCAGCTTTTACCAATGAAGAACTTGAGTTGCTTGGTTACTACTTAGCAGAAGGTAGTACTTATCACAATAAAGCAAACAGGCAATATACTAACCAGTTTTCTTTGGGTTTGCATGAAACTGCATTAATAGAAAGGGTACAGGAACTTGTAGGACAAGTGACAGGGAAAAAAGCCTACTTGACTGAACAAAGCGATCGCAATGGAGCAGGAATTTCTTTCTACTCTCAAGAATATTCTGACTGGTTTGCGCGTCACTGCGGTAAAGGGGCGACAACTAAAGAATTAAGTCCAGAATTAATGAATATTTCAGCAAATCAAGCAAAAATTTTCCTTGATGCTTATTTAGCGGGTGATGGAAATGTAAGCGAACGTACTGGGTCAACAATGGTACGTTTTTGTACAGCTTCAGAAACCGTCGCTCAACAAGTCCAAATGTTGCTCAATCAATTGAATATTTATGCTTGGATTCAAGTGCGTGAGGGGGGTGAGGCGAAGTTTTCTAATAATAGCGATCGCATAATCAATCGTCAACCGCTCTATCATGTAGGTTACACGGAAGAGAAAAAGTGGGACATGGTACGGGAAACCGAAACCCATTTTCTAGTGCCCATTCGTGAAGTTACAAGAGAACCATTTGATGACCTGGTTTTCAACATTGATGTTGATCAATCTCACAGTTACTTAGTGCGAGGTATTGCAGTTCATAACTGTACTGCCCCAATGTACGACAGTAATCAGCTTCATGCCGCAGTAGTGGAATTAGTAGCTTTAGACAATGCAGAGATTAAATACTCCACAGTACAAAATTGGTATGCAGGAGACGAAAACGGCAAAGGTGGTATATACAATTTTGTAACCAAGCGTGGCTTATGTAAAGGAATCAACTCCAAAATTTCCTGGACACAAGTAGAAACTGGTTCAGCTATCACCTGGAAATATCCCAGTTGCGTCTTAGTTGGAGATAACTCCATTGGTGAGTTTTATTCCATCGCCTTGACAAATAATAAACAACAAGCCGATACTGGGACAAAAATGATCCATATTGGCAAAAATACTCGCAGTACCATCATTTCTAAAGGAATATCTGCAGGAAAATCTCAAAATAGCTATCGCGGGCTAGTAAAAATTGGTCCAAAAGCTCAAGGTGCACGGAATTATTCTCAGTGTGACTCCATGCTCATAGGAGATAATGCAGGAGCTAACACTTTCCCCTATATTCAAGTAGATAATAACACTGCAAAAGTAGAACACGAAGCCTCTACCTCAAAAATAGGTGAAGATCAACTTTTCTACTTCGCTCAACGGGGTATTTCTGAAGAAGATGCAGTATCCATGTTAGTCGGTGGTTTCTGCAAAGATGTTTTAACTCAATTACCAATGGAATTTGCCTCAGAAGCAGATAAACTTTTAAGTTTGAAATTAGAAGGTACAGTAGGTTAAAAATTAGTCATTAGTTATTAGTCATTAGTCATTGGTCATTGGTCCTTAGTTCTTAATAAAACATTATGATTTTTATACCAAATCCGATTTTAAAAACCTTTTATAAGAATATACATAGGGTGGTTTCGACTGCGCTCAACCACCTTGATCACAGGTGGTTGAGCGCAGTCGAAACCACCGTTAAACATAAGCAATCTATAAAGGAGTAATAATAATCGAATTTGGTATTAGAAGGCATACCAATGACTAATGACTAATGAATAATGAATAATGACTAATGAATAATGACTAATGATGATTTAGGGAAAAAAATAGGAATTAAACAATGATAAAAGAAGGTAGCGAAGTAATTTTATCGGTTCGGAATTTAACAGCAAACGTAGATGGTACACCAATTTTAAAAGGTGTCAACCTAGAAGTAAAAGCAGGAGAAGTACACGCAATTATGGGCCGTAATGGTTCAGGAAAAAGTACATTTTCTAAAATTTTAGCGGGACATCCAGACTATGAAGTAACAGGAGGTGAGATAATTTATCAAGGAGAAAATATCCTTGATTTAGCACCAGAAGAAAGAGCATTAGCAGGCATATTTCTCGCTTTTCAATACCCCATAGAAATTCCTGGTGTGAGTAATTTAGACTTTCTCCATGCAGCTTATAATGCACGTCGCAAACATCAAGGTTTAGAAGAAATGGACGCTTTTGATTTTGAAGAGTTAATAGAAGAAAAACTTGATGTGGTTAAAATGAAATCCAGCTTTTTAGAGCGGAGTTTAAATGAAGGTTTCTCAGGCGGAGAAAAGAAACGCAATGAGATTTTACAAATGGCACTTTTAGAACCTTCTTTAGGCATTTTAGATGAAACAGATTCAGGTTTAGATATCGACGCTCTGAAAATTGTAGCTAATGGTGTCAATCAATTAAAAACCGAAACTAACGCTTATATTCTCATCACCCACTATCAACGACTATTGAATTATATTGAGCCTGATTTTGTTCATGTAATGCACGCAGGACAAATTATTAAGAGCGGTGGAAAAGAATTAGCAATAGAATTAGAAACTCACGGGTATGACTTTATTGATGAACAAATGCTGTCGGAGGTAGGTGCATAATGAGTACATCAGTTATCACTTTAAAACTGCCAAAAACCACAGAATTTGATGATGTTTTTCTCGGTAAATTTTTAAAAAATACCCAAGAACAAAAGTTATTTTGTCATCCAGAAATAGCTGATTGGTTGCAAAATCTGCGCAACTCAACAGCATCTGTAATGGTAGAGTTAAAAATGCCTTCTACTAAAGATGAAGAATGGCGTTTTACAGATTTAATAGAACTTTTGCAACAAGATTTTAAACCAGCTAACGGAAAATCAACCTCAGATGTTACTCGGTTTATCCTACCAGAAACAGCCCACAGTTGTTTGGTATTTGTAAATGGAGTTTATCGCCATGATTTTTCAAATATTTCTGGGTTACCTCAAGGCGTATATGTAGGGAATTTAGCAGAGTTACCCAAAGCAAAACAAGAGAAAATAGCTAACTATTTTACAGAGGAACAAAAAGAAGTATTTACCGCTTTAAATACCGCCAGTATTACTGATATGAGTGTGGTTTGGGTAGATAGCAATGTGAGGGTAGAAAACCCAATTCAACTAATTAATATTTCGGTGGGAGAAGAGGTGCCCAGTTTTGCTCAACCACGCACCTTAATAGTGGCAGAAACAGGCTCTAGTTTGCACTTGGTTGAGTATTTTGTCAGCGAAGAATGTGGGGAAGGGAAAGGTAATTTTTACTTTACCAATACAGTAACAGAAATTTGGTTAGCAGAAAATGCACAATTAATTCATAACCGCATTCAACAAGAAGCAAATAATACCTTTCATATCGGGAAAAGTAAAGTTACTCAAGCTCGCAACAGTCGTTATATTGGTAATGAAATTAGTTTGGGAGCTAAACTATATCGTCACAACTTAGAAATTAATCAAACAGGGGAACAAACAGAAACAAACCTCAACGGTTTAACTATGATTAAAGGAGAACAATTAGCCGATACTCATAGTCAAGTTTTACTCAATAAACCCCATGGAAATGTTAATCAAATACATAAATGTATTATTGATGACAAAGCCAGGGCAGTATTTAACGGGAAAATATTTGTACCCCAAACAGCACAAATGACAAATGCTACCCAAGTCAACCGCAATTTAATGTTATCTCCCAAAGCGCGAGTTAACACCAAACCAGAATTGCAAATAACCGCAGACAATGTAAAATGTTCTCATGGAGCTACTATCAGTCAATTAGAAGCAGATGAAATCTTTTATTTGCGCAGTCGCGGGTTAACAGAAGAAAACGCCCGCAACTTATTAATTGATGCTTTTGCTGCAGATATAATTGAGCGCATTCAAATAGAATCTTTGCGTCACAGATTAACACAATGTTTTAGTTGTTTAATTTAGTAAAAAACTAAGTAACCGTAGGGTGCGTTAGCGCGCAGCGCGTAACGCACCAACATTACATTTGATGGGGTCAACTTAACATTTACAAATAAAAATGGTTATAACACAAAAAAAAAGTCTCGCTGCTAAAATACGTTCAGAGTTCCCAATTTTAAATCAAGAAGTACATGGTAAACCATTAATATATTTTGATAACGCCGCCACTTCCCAAAAACCCCTAGCAGTTTTAAATACTTTGCGCAATTATTATGAAAAAGATAACGCAAATGTGCATAGGGGGATTCATACTTTAAGTGTAAGAGCAACAGATGCTTATGAAGCAGCAAGAGATAAGTTAACAGGGTTTATTAATGCTGCATCTCGCAAAGAAATTGTTTTTACTCGCAACGCCACCGAAGCAATAAATTTAGTAGCTTATAGTTGGGGATTAAATAACTTAAAATCAGGGGATGAAATCATTTTATCTGTGATGGAACATCACAGTAACATAGTGCCCTGGCAAATTATTGCTCAGAAAACAGGAGCAGTAATTAAATATGTGGAATTAACCGAGACTGAAGAGTTTGATTTACCACAATATAAGTCTCTACTTTCCGAGAAAACAAAATTAGTATCAGTGGTTCATGTTGCTAACACTTTGGGTTGTATAAATCCAGTCCAAGAAATAGTAAAATTAGCCCATGAAAACGGAGCAAAAGTATTAATAGATGCCTGCCAAAGTCTCCCCCACATGAAAATAAATGTGCAAGAAATAGGCAGTGATTGGTTAGTAGGTTCGGGACATAAAATGTGTGGGCCCACTGGGATAGGTTTCTTATATGGAAAAGAAGCAATATTAACAGAAATGCAGCCATTTTTAGGCGGTGGAGAAATGATTTCTGAGGTGTATTTGGATAAATCAACATACAGTGAACTACCCCATAAATTTGAAGCAGGAACACCAGCAATAGGAGAGGCGATCGCCCTTGGTGCAGCAGTTGATTATCTCACCAAAATCGGCATGGAAAACATCCATGCTTACGAAGAAGAATTAACAGCTTATTTATTCAAGAAATTAGGAGAAATTCCTAACCTAAGAATTTACGGTCCAAAACCCAATTTAGAGGGAAAAGGTAGAGCAGCATTAGCCGCATTTAACGTAGAAGGGATTCATGGAAGTGACCTCTCAACATTATTAGATCATGAAGGGGTAGCCATTCGTTCTGGACATCATTGTACCCAACCATTACACCGAATTTTTAACGCTTCTGGAAGTGCAAGGGCGAGTTTATATTTTTATAATACTCGCCAAGAAATTGATGCTTTTATTGTTGCATTAAAAGACACCATTGACTTTTTTACTAACATGATGTAGGGTTTTTTAAAAAACAAAATAGGGTGGGTTTTACCCACCACCAACTTAGTATAAAAATCGAAAAAAGTGAATCAAGAATTGTCAAGCAAAGTTTTTGAAGAATTTAAAGAAATAATCGAAGAAGGATTAAAAAATAATTGGCCCAGAGATGCAAAATTAATAATTTTAGGGCAAATTCTCTATGCAGTAACCCGTGATGAAATTACTAATAGAAAACCATGGGAATTAGAAGAAATGTTAGGTAAAAGAGAGGAATGGGAGGAAGCATTAACTTATGCAATTTTTGGCAAAGAAAAGGATTTAGTATAAGAGAGAAATATGAGCGGAATAAACCGCGAGTTAATCTTAGATACAAAACATATTGCTAAACATCTCCCAAATACTCCTCAAATGAAAAGATTATTAAGTAAAGGTCGCGCTGTTCATGTATTTTATAAGTAAACAACCATGTCTCGTGTGGCTCAGGTTATTATTGAGAGAGGAGAATTTACGGGACAAATTAGGCAATATGAACGCTATGGGTTATATTTTAATGAATCCATTGGTTATCGCATAGATCCTGATGGTACTTCTCTTCCTTTACACTATGGTGAAATTAAAATAAGAGATGGAAATTATTACCACGTTATCCCCAGAACAAGACCAAGTAAAACATAATTGGGCATTTTCTGAAGTTTGGATTGATCCTTATTTATCTCCACCTTATATTCTGCTTTTATTGGGGGATAATTCAGGAAATTGCTGCATTTATGATCCTGCACAACAATATAAAATTGTTTATACTTGTCAGTCTTATCAAGAAGCAGAAAATTGGTTATTAGAAGATGAATATGAACCTGTTGAAGGACGTTTACAACAGTCAATTATCTCTCCTGAATAAAAACTTTTTCTAATATTCAGCGAGGCAAAATTAATTATTTTAGGGCAAATTCTCTATGCAGTAACCCGTGATGAAATTACTAATAGAAAACCATGGGAATTAGAAGAAATGTTAGGTAAAAGAGAGGAATGGGAGGAAGCATTAACTTAGGCAATTTTTGGCAAAGAAAAGGATTTAGTATAAGAGAAAAATAAGATGAAAAGTGAATTAGTAAAACTAACATATAAAATTAAATTAAACGCAGATGAAGAATTAACCCTACCAGCATCTTTGATTAAAAATATCGGCGCTGGAGAGTGGATAATTACTATTGAGCAACTTCCTACTCAGAAGAAAATTCGCAACCATGATGCTTTTAAAAAAAGTTATGCACCCAGTGATGAGGGGTTATATGATGACTATCCAACCAGGTGATTTTGTGACTAGCACTTATCACTAACTAGATATAATTATAATAAAAAAGGCAAATAAAATTTAGGAAAAAAATGAAAGTATTAGATGTATTTGCAGGTGCAGGAGGATTTAGTTTAGGATTTAAATTAGCAGGTTGCGATATTATTGGCGCAGTAGAAGAAGATGAATGGGCAGCAGAAACTTTTAATTATAATCATAGAGATGCAAAAGTAATTATTGGCAAAATTGAAAATTATACTGATGATTATTTATTAGAGATTTTTAAGCATAATCACCCGCATATTATTTTGGGAGGACCACCATGTCAAGGATTTTCAATTTGTAATAAAAATTCAGGTGATCCCAAAGATCCACGCAATTCTTTGTTTCAAGAATTTGTAAGAATGGGAAAACTATTTTACCCAGATTATTTAATTATGGAAAATGTGCCTAACTTGCTTAAAGCTAAAACAAATAATGGTGCATCTGTTTTAGAAATTATTCTAACTGAACTAAAAAAATTAGGCTATTGGGTATATAATGAAATTTTAGAAGCAACTAATTATGGTATTCCCCAAATCAGAAAAAGACTATTTATTATTGCTGCGCGTCATCAACTTACCATACCCTTTCCAGAAGCTACTCACTCTGTTGTAGAAAATGGACAATTATCTCTTTTTAAGCATAAAAAACCTTGTCCAACTCTATGGGAAGCAATTTCAGATTTACCCGAAATTGAAGCAAGAGAAGGTGCAGAAGAAATGGAATACTCCCTAGAAGCAACTAATGAATATCAAAAACAAATGCGCTTAGGAGCAGTAAAAGTTTATAATCATGTAGCCATGAAACATTCAAAGCGAACAGTAGAAAGATTTGCTACTATGTCTTGGGGAGATTCTTTAATTAATGTTCCTGAACATTTACGACCATTAAAAAGAAATAGTAATGGTAAAATAGCAACTAAAGTTTATGAGCAAAATAGTAGAAGAATGCACCCAGATAAACCCTGTCATACTATCCCCGCATCCTTTTACGCTAATTTTGTTCATCCTTATAAAAATAGAAACTTTACTGCTAGAGAAGGTGCAAGAATACAATCGTTTCCTGATTGGTTTATCTTTCAAGGTAAACCCACTGTAGTTAGTCAAAAGTTATTGGAAAGAGAAGGTAGAACAAAAGAAAAACATCTCTGTCAATACAATCAGATAGGTAATGCAGTACCGCCTTTAATGGCAAAGGCGATCGCTCAAAATATACTCAAACAAACAACTAGATAAAATGTACGTTCACGGTGATAATTTAAAGGAAAAAGAAAATCATAAAACTAAATACCAAGATGCAGTTTCTAAACAATATCTCCAAGAAATAAGAGAAAAATATAATATTTGGAAACAAGCAAATGAACAACTTAAGGGACTTTTTTCTCAGTCAAGTACTGAAGATGAAGCAATTATTACCCAACGAGTTAAATTATTAAATGAATATAAAGATTTTCTTGACCAACAGAAGTATGCAGAAAAGTTTGATTCTCGTTCAAACTTGCACTCTTCAGTTTTAGAAGAATTTATTTTTTATTTATTTAGAGAATTAGTGTATAATTTCTCCGAATCAGCATTAATTGGTAAAGCTCATACATTTAAAGATATCTTTTTTCTGCCTTCTAGTTATCAAGATATGGTAGAAAAACCCAATGCTAGAGTAGAGAAAAAAGACCATGATTTTGTGATTGGAGTGAATATACAAGCGAACTTAATTTGTCAAGGTAGTAGTCAAACAGAGACGCATCTTTTGCAAATTCCAGCTATTGCAATTGAATGTAAAACTTATCTAGATAAAACCATGTTAGAAGGTATATCTACAGCAGCAGAACAATTAAAAACCCGCAATCCTAATGCAATTTATATCGTTGTAGCTGAATGGTTAAAACTTACAGAGAATGTAAATTTACGCAAGTTTAAAGTCGATCAAATTTATGTTTTGAGAAAACAAAAAAATACCGATAGAGAATTTCGATACCTAGATAACTATGTGAAAAATCCTATCTACACTGATGTTGTTCAACACTTATTTGAAAAAGTAAGAGAGCATCTTACCTCCAACTGGGAAGGAGGTGTGGAATATGGACTAAAAAGAGGCTATTTACTTTAGCCTCTTTTAAAATCATCAATCATCCATTTGCCAGGGTTCAGTAATATTATTCTCATCCAAAATCTTTTTCTGACGCAACACCAGAATAACTTTACCCAGAATATTTAACTGAGGAGAATGCTCAAACCATTGTAACTCTAACTTTCCTTCTTTTTCTACTAAAAAATAACTATTCTCATCCCATTCCTTAATCTGGCGATCTATTACCACTAAAACTGTTTCTGGTGCTCCTTGTAAAGGGTTGGGTAACTCATCACTCCGAGTAAAAATAACCACAGGTTCCACTGTTTTTAAAATAGCCTGCCAACCAGGAAGAGAAACCAGTGCACCATTACCAGAATACTCCACCACCGAGAAAGGCTCAGTTACTTTTAAAGCAGAAACCGCCTCTAACTCTGTCACAGTTAATGGTAAAGTCCCAGCTACTGGCACTATTCTGGGGAGTTGCTCTTCAGCCTCCAGGCGATAAACTGGCATTAGGGGAGCAGTGCGACTAGGTATAACCGTAAAATCACTCAAAAGTTGTTCAATTTGTTGTCTAGCTGTTTGCGACTGGGCAAACTTTAGCCCCTTAGCAATAAGACGCGATCGCTCTTGTAAATCCTTTTTCTGTCTAGCCAACTTCCAACACTGATAAGCTACAGCATCCCCAGGATCACTTGAAAAACCAGCAGGTAACTGAGAGTAACGGGAAAACTCCTTAATTGCTTTTGCAACTTCCCTCGCTTCATCCACATCTAACTGTTTTGCTTGTGCCAGTTGAGCAGCCATTGCCCGTTGTTGCTGGTTAAGGACACGAAACTCATATAAAACATCACTACGGGGTCCTTTTAAATAAGAAAGCAACTCCTCAGAGGCACCTTCTTGAGCAACACTTTGATAAACTTGAGCCGCCACAATCACCAAATTTTGCTGACTTCCTTGAAAACCCGTTGCTTCAAAGATTTTTTGAGGCGAATAACCAGCTTTTTGTAGCGTTTGGCAACCAAGACCCCATTCTACCCATGTATCTTCCTTATGCAGCAATTTACGCATTAATTCTTCTATTTCAGCTTCTGAGAGTTGAGAGGGGTTATTCTGTGGCAAATCATTCATAATATACAATCTAATGATATAGCAATGAAAGGGATGGTCAGTACAGGGGCAAGGGATCTCGCCCTTGTCTTACCATATTTGTATGAAATTAGTATTATGCAAAAATCTAGGTGGTGAAAACCTATCTTGAATTAAACATTAATTAATCTTTACCATAAAATGAGAGTAAGACCTACCCCCCGCCTCGGCGGTTGAGAGAGTATTTTTATTTCTCTTATAGTAACTACAAAAAAACTTCGTAAATTATATGAAATTATCTGCCCAAAGGCTATCAATGAGACAACAGCGTAGTTTCTCTGATAGCGCCCTAGGTTTAGTATCTACTCTAAGTTTCCCCGCCATTGTTGGTACTGCTGATATGATGCTCAAGTCAGCAGAAGTAATTATGGTGGGATATGAGAAAATTGGTAGCGGTCATTGTACGGCTATTGTACGCGGAAAAATAGCCGATGTCCGTTTAGCAGTAGAAGAGGGAGCAAAAACCGCAGAACAATTTGGTCAATTAGTGTCTAAGTTAGTTATACCTCGCCCCATGCCTAACCTAGAAGCCATCTTTCCCATCGGTAGTCATTTAATAGAAATAGCCCAACAAAAGCGCGGTTATAGCAAGTTAAGCAACCGCTCCATCGGTTTAATAGAAACACGCGGTTTTCCCGCAATGGTAGGTGCAGCCGATGCTATGCTTAAATCGGCAGATGTCCAGCTCGCTTCCTATGAAACCATTGGTGCTGGGTTGTGTACCGCCATTATTCGCGGTTCCGTGGCTAATGTGGCGATCGCCATTGAAGCTGGTATGCACGAAGCCGAACGTATTGGTGAATTAAATGCAATCATGGTTATTCCTCGACTGTTAGAAGACTTAGAACATACTTTACCCGTTGCTAGCTGCTGGTTAGAAAAACCCAACCCCTTACCCGTCTTGTTAACCAACAAAGTTAAAGAAAAACAAAGAGAGCCAGTACGACTCCCAGAATTTGAGAAAATTCCTCTCATCATTGAAGAAGTCGAGTACGAAGAGATTAAAGAAATTAAAGAAAAAGAGTAATTGCTCATTGAAGCTCTTGGATAATTTGCAGTAACAATTGAGCAAAACCATCATCTTCCAACCTTTTAACCGCCTCTTGTAATAACTCTGAATTTGACTCATTTGCAGTTGGTACAAGTAGAGCTATATGCTTGATTAGTTGCTGTAATTCTTCCTTAATCCCGTTTCTTTTCGTTTCTAAAACTTTCACAGCACGACGGATAGAGCGTTCTCTTTTTAATTCCATTAATAATGGGTCTGGAGACATAATTTACCCTAGTATATTGAGCTTGACTTTTTTATTTAACCCCATCTTTTGAGTAACTAGAACCAATCTTTACAAGAACTTTAAATATGTCAAAAAACCCCCAATTTTATCCACAAAAAGTAACCTTTTCTTGACAATATTTTACTTATCTTTACAAAAGTTTATTGAATTTTTGTAACCTAAGTAACAGTAATTCTTGTAAATTGCATATCCCGTGAATAACGCACAGAATTTATAAAAAATTAATAGACAAGGGGCGATCGCCCCTTGTCTTCGCAAAAAAAAAGTTTTAAACGGCTCATCTCTTTTATAAATATTTATAGCAATTATCATAGTAGTGAGGTACAGGTTTTCTTGGTAAGACAAGGGGCTTAAGCCCCTTGTCCGTACCTCGAAACTAAGAGAAACGCTATCTGTTGTTTAGATTTAATTTAATTGCAAAAATAATAATTTTTACAAGAGCAAATATTGGAAATGTTAGGACGTTTAAATATATAAAAAATATGACAGACAATGGGTGCCCATCCCATTGTCAATATTCCTAAATATCTCTTTTTTTGCCAATTATTCCTTAATCTAAACTACGAGGATCTAAAGCATCTCTGAGACTATCTCCTAATAAATTAAAAGACAAAACTGTGAGAATAATTAACACAGCAGGTGGCCAAATTAACCAAGGTTGCAACACTAAAATAGAAGCATTAGTAGCCAGAGAAAGCAAATTTCCCCAACTAGGATCTGGTTGTTGAATACCTAAACCAATTAAACTTAACACCGATTCAGCTACAATAAATCCTGGGACAGCTAAAGTCGCAGAAATAATAATATAACTAGCAGTTTGGGGCAAAACATGACGCACAATAATATAAAATGGTTTTGCTCCCATTGACTTAGCAGCTTGTACAAATTCTAATTCTTTAATCCCTAAAACTTGTCCTCTAATTACCCTAGCAAGTCCTGACCAACTAATAAAAGAAGTAATTAAAACAATGAGTAAAAATCTTTGAGCGCTGCTTAAACCAGGAGGTAAAACCGCAGCTAAAGCAACTAATAAATAAATACCTGGAATGGTCATTAAAACTTCCACTAAACGCATTAAAATTACATCAATTTTGCCGCCAAAATAACCAGAAATTCCCCCAATTAACATACCTATGGGGAAAGAAATACTAATACCAACTAAACCAATAAATAAACTGATTCTTCCACCATGAACTAAACGACTAAACTGATCTCTACCTTGTTCATCTGTTCCTAAAACATTAATTTTAGCTTCCCCAACTGTACCAAATAAATGTCTATCAAAGGGAATAAAAAGAAATTTGTAGGGTGTACCTTTGACAAATAAAGCAATAGGAGCAGGTTGGGTAAAATCAACTATTAATTCTCGTTTTCCTGTTGCTAAATCCGTAGGTCCAATGGTTGTAGAATAAACATGAGGTCCCAGCCATTTACCTTCAGGAGTACGCAAGTAAATTTGAGTAGGCGGTAACAAAGAACCATCAGTCTGGGAAACATAAGGGTCATAAGGGGCAACAAAATCAGCCGCGATCGCACTAAAATAGAAAATCAGGAGAATAATTGCTCCTAACCAAGCAAGAGGGTTTTTTTTCAGCCTGCGCCACCAATTCATAGAAAAATTTGCCGTTTTAGCTTTATCATAAATTATGGCTAAGGTGGATTGATGACTTATACCACTACTGAGTTAATTCAGATTTTAGAAGATGAACTCCGCGCCAACTGGAAAGGAGAACGCATTTTGCTGTCTTCTGTCACAAGATTTGATAATCCTGTAATTGCTAAAGCTTTGGATATGCGCAAAGTAGGCAAAGTCTTTGCCTATCAAGACTTTCGGCGACAAATCCACGAATATCAACAACAATATCAGGTTTCTGGCATTATTTGGCGCTCAATAGATTTTCAAGGGAAGTCGGTAGTATCCCCAGAAGTGCATAACCAACTTATTCCCATTCCAGGAGATAAAGAAACCCTTATGGCAGCAAAAAATTCAGTAATGCGTTTCTGGAGGGAAGTAACCCAGGAAATGAAACTGTGGTTAGCAGGCGATCGCTCTCAGCGTCAACAAATTACTTATGAGGTTTTTGAGCAGTTGGTAGCAGAAACAGAATGGGCAGAACTTGACGCAGCTCGCACTGAGTTATATCTTGGTTTATGTTGGGGCAATCCGAAAGATTATCAATATCTCTGGGCTAAACCAGCTTCTGGCTGTCATCGCATTATTGCGGCGCTTAATGAACCCAGTTCCATCAGAATATAATAGACCAAAAGCTGCGAAGTAGTGTTAACCCCCCCTAACCCCCCCCGAAATCGCGGGGGGGAAAATTACCAAAAAACAGACATTTCCCCCCCCTTAATAAGGGGGGGGTTAGGGGGGGTTTAAAAATTTTCGCAACAGGTCTAATATAACAATCAAATTATTTTAGGAATAACAAAATGCCAGAAGCAGTTGGTGTCATTCAAACTTTAGGTTTTCCTGCAGTTTTAGCTGCAGCAGATGCGATGGTTAAAGGTGGTCGCGTCACTTTGGTATATTATGATATAGCGGAAAAAGGAGACTGTGTTGTAGCAATTCGTGGCACAGTATCAGAGGTGAATATTGCCATGGAAGCAGGGAAAGCGGCGGCGAAAAATACTTTTGGCGGTGAGTTACAGTCTTACTATATTGTGCCTAACCCTCCAGAAAATGTGGTTGCTATTTTACCCATAGAATTTACTGAAAAGTTACAACGGTATCGTTCCTAAACCCACCTATTTTTTCAGTCCCGTTTGAGAATATAATCTAAAAGCAGAAAAAAACACAAAATAATTATTTATTATTAGGAGAATAAATTATGCCCGCTCAACTTGCGGTTGGTTCAATTGAAACAAAAGGCTTTCCTGGTATTTTAGCAGCAGCAGATGCAATGGTAAAAGCAGGGAGAATAACTATAGTTGGTTATATCAGAGTTGGTAGTGCTCGTTTTAACTTGAACATTCGGGGGGATGTTTCTGAAGTAAAAACCGCTATGGATGCAGGAATTGAAGCTGTAAAGCGCACAGAAGGCGCTACTCTAGAGTCTTGGGTAATTATTCCTCGTCCTCATGATAACGTGGTAGATGTTTTACCAATTGATTTTAATGAAAAAGTAGAACCCTACCGCCTTGCAGCAGAGGGGGGTTTTATGCCTCTTCCAGGTCGTAATTAATAGTTCAATCTTTTAGGGTGCGTTAAACGCAACCCTTTCACACCCTACCGTTTTCAACTCCATCTTCGCCTCAAAGCTCGCAAATACATCAACACTGGAAATTGATAATATTCTATCACCAGCCACCCCATGCAAGCTAAATGGGCGCAAAAGGTGAAGATAGTCCAAAATAAAGGAAACCAAGCTAAAGCAGTACCAGGAATAGGGGGGAATAAATAAGCTCCCAAACCGACAATGGAAGTAGGTAAAACAACAAAAGCTACACCCGCAACTCCATAACCCCACCCTAACTCCATTCCCGATTGCAATACTCTTGTCCACCTTTGACCATTCCAACTCCAGATTAAAGGAAGTTGAGAGTCGACTATTTTGAGTAACTGTTTCTCTACATTGGCAGTAAAAATATGTTGACAGAAGTTACAAGTAAATGCTTCCATTAAAGGCATATTAGAAATTTGCCCATGACGACAAACTGGACAATTATAAGCGCCATGATAATTGAGTTTTTGAATAAAACTGGTCATTATTTTTTGCAGTAAATTTATGTTTGGTTTTAAGCCAAATCTGGCGGAATATTTTGAGAATTTATAGGAGTTAATTGCTGTATTTGCATTTGAATGGCATTTTGTAAGTCGAGACGACGAATTTCTGTACCGTAATTATAATTACCAGACTTTTCGATAAAAATTATACTATCTGCTAGTTTAAGTGCAGACGCTTGAAAAAGAATATGGGTAACAGGGATAGGAAGAGCAATAATTTGAGCATCTTTTTCTCTTTGAAAATTACCCGCATCTTGAAAAGTAGGTAAAGCGTAAATGGTGTGTTTCCTTTCCTGTGGGTTGTCGCGATTACTTACAATTCTCATCAGCCATTTTTCATCCAGGTTTTGCAAAATGTAATACTCAAGATGTTGGAGTCGCTCGGCAAATAATTTGAGTACTGGGTTAACCGCTTTTTCCATCACTTCTGAGGATAACCCATGCTTAGGCGCTTCCTCAGTTAATATTTTAAGTTGTTCGTCTAAATTCATGGTTTTAAAAAGGCGAATTTTTTTTTGATCCCTAGAGCTGTATTTCCAATCATTTTACTCAATTTTGACCTTTATTCTCAACTGTTTTGTTTTACTTTCCTGTTATACTAGGAAAACCAAGTGGAGAAAAAACAAAAGACAAATTTTTTCAAAAAATTTTAGATTTGATTAGGTTAGATTATGAAAAAAAAACCATCATTTCCCCAATCCAGTTTATACTCAAAAATTCAAAGTATAATCAACAGTAATGATCATTGGAAAGAAAATTTAAATAAAATCCTGGTAGAATATCGTGAATTGTTACAAATTGATAGAATCAAAGTTTATAAGTTTGCTCAAGATAACAGTGGTGAAGTAATTGCGGAGTCTGTAGATGAAGCCTTTTTGCCATCTTTACTTGGCTTGCATTTTCCTGCAACAGATATCCCCGATCAAGCTAGGGAAATTTATAAAAAACATTTGAAAGGCACAATAATTGATGTCAGTGCCAAAAAAAAGATAATTTATACATTTTCCAGTCAGCAAAAAAATAATTCAGAAAATTATCTGAATTTTTCTTATCATCCTGTGGATGGTTGTCATATTCAATATCTTTTGAATATGGGAGTGATGTCTTCTCTAGTTACCCCGATTTTATTTTGGGACAAGCTTTGGGGTTTAATAGTAGTTCATCATAGTGAACCGCGACGCTTTTCTACAGAAGAATTGGAAAAAATGCAATTTCTTAGCAAAGAAATTTCTCTAGTTTTAACAAAACAACAGTTAACTGAAGAAGCAGAATATTATCGTAATCAAGAAACATTACTGAGTGAAATTGATACCTTTTTCCAAAAAAATGCTTATTTACAGGAACAATGGCAGACTATTCTCGATAAGATTGTTGCTAATTTTAAAGCAGATGGGGGCAAGTTATATCTTAATTTTCCCAATGAACAAGATTCAAAAGACAAGGGAATTAAATATATCAATAATGGAATTTTGATAGATTATGAAGAAAATGATGAAGCAGTATTTTTCAAAAAATTAAATGAACAAATTAAAGTAACTATTTTGGATAAGGTTCCCTTTGGCGACTCAAAATATTTACCTTTATCCTTTGTGCTATCAGATTTAAAGCAAGATGAAAAGTTAACTGCATTTGCTCAAATTTGTTCTGATAATAAAATAGCTACATTTTTATTTATCCCTCTACAATCTCAACATGAATGGTTGGGGTATTTAATGCTATTTAGGAAAATTAAAGAAGTAGAAAAAAAATGGGCTGGCAATATTGATGATACTAGGAATATGAGACCCCGTCAGTCTTTTGATACTTGGACACAATTTTACTATCATGGAGAAGAATGGGATCAATTTGATGTCAAAAAAGCTCAGATCTTGGGCAGACAACTTTCTATTCTCAGTATCCAACAAAGATTATTTTCTATTATTGATAGCAAATCTTCTTACGATAAATTAACTCAATTACCTAATGCTAATTTCTTTACCCATCAACTTACTTTGTCTTTGGTTAATAGTGTTGATCAAGGTAAAATTTTAGCGGTAATTATCTTTAATATTGATCAATTTAAACGTATTAATGAATCTTTAGGACATCTTAACGGCGATCGCTTATTACAAGAAGTAAGTCATAAAATTCAAGATTTTGCAGAAAATTATGCTCTAGATAAATTTTTCCTAGCCAGATGGCATGGTGATGGATTTGCTTTAATAATTGATAATGTCACATATCCAGATGATATAGCAAGGATTTGTCAAGATTTATTAAATACTTTTGAAGAGCCTTTTAATTTCTATTCTCAACTTATTCATCTGTCCCTTGGTATTGGTGTTTCCTTTGCTCCCTATGATGGTACAAATGCGGCGACTTTATTGAAAAATGCCGAAAATGCCATGTTTCAAGCTAAGAAAAAAGGCAGAAATAATTATCAGTTTTATAATCTGGAATTGAGTAAGAAAAAAATAGATAAATTATCTTTAGAAAATGATTTACATCAGGCTATTGCCAGAGAAGAATTGTTACTATACTATCAACCTCAAGTAGAATTGAAAACAGGTAATGTAATCGGTTTAGAAGCTTTAATTCGTTGGCAACATCCTTCTTTAGGTTTAGTTTCACCAACAAGATTTATTCCAATTGCTGAGGAAATAGGTTTAATTAAACCTATTGGTGAATGGGTCATTGAAGCAAGTTGTAAACAAATTAGTTATTGGGAGAAATTAGGACTAAAACCAATCAAAATTTCTGTGAATGTTTCTGGGATTCAATTTCAAGATCAAAATTTAGTAGAGAAAATTAAGCAAATTTTAAGTAAAACCAAAGTTAATCCTATTTATTTGGAAATAGAAATTACTGAAAGTGTTTTAATTGAGAATGTAGCGGATACAATAACTAAATTAAAACAATTGCAAGCTGAGGGTATTTCTATTGCTTTAGATGACTTTGGTACAGGTTATTCATCTTTGGCAACCTTGAAAAATTTTCCTATTGATAAGTTGAAAATAGATCGCTCTTTAGTTAGGAATTTGCATAAAAGTATTGAGGAACAAAAATTATGCCAAGGGATTTTGGCAATTGCCGAAGCTTTAAATTTAAAAACTACTGTAGAAGGAGTGGAAACTATTGAACAATTAAATATTGTCCTGAATATAGGTTTTCATGAAATTCAAGGTTATTTTATTACTCCTCCTCTACCTGTGGAAAGTTTAGATCGTTTCTTGTTAAATCGCCAAGTCTTGAATATTGTTGATAATAATTGCGCTTCAATTGACAATGATTATCCAATTAAAGCTGTTGACTTAAAATTAGATAATAATCAGATGACTATTGTCAAATCTTTTGACTCACAAATCCAAAATTTAGAAGCAGAATTGAATCATAAAATTAAAGAATATACAGAATTGAAAACTGAAATTAAACAACAAAAAACTCGTGAACGAATTGTGATGGAAACTGCTCAAAAAATTCGACAATCTCTCAAAATAGATAATATTCTTAATACAACGGTCACAGAAGTTCGTCACTTATTAGATACAGATCGCGTTTTCCTCTTTCGCTTTGATCAAAATTGGTTGGGAGAAGTGGTGGTTGAATCGTTTTCTCAACCTCAATATTCTATTTTAGGAGAATGGATTGATGAGCCTTGTTTTCGAGAAAAATATGTTAAATTTTATCGTCAAGGAAGAGTAAGAGCTATTGAAGATATTACAAAAGCTGGTCTTGCTCCTTGTCATCTTGAATTGTTGCTAAAATATCAAGTTAAATCTAATTTAGTATTGCCTATCGTCTATGAAGATAAACTTTGGGGTTTGATGATTGCTCATGCTTGTCAAAAAATTCGCCAATGGCATGAAGATGAAGTAACTTTACTCAGTCAAATTGCAATTCAAGCGGCGATCGCTATTCATCAAGGTGAATTATATGCCCAATTACAAGAAGCTAACGTCAGGTTAGAAAAATTATCATCCTTAGATGGTTTAACCCAAATTGCTAATCGTTACTATTTTGATCAGTATCTCTTCCAAGAATGGAAACGTTTACTCAGACGTCGTGATACGCTTTCTCTGATTCTCCTGGATGTAGATCATTTTAAATGGTTTAATGACACTTATGGACATCAAGCAGGGGATCAATGTTTACAAAAAGTAGCTAAAGCTTTAGAATCCGTCGTGCATCGTCCTACAGATTTGGTTGCCAGATACGGAGGTGAAGAATTTGTAGTTGTTCTTCCTAATACTAATTCAGAAGATGCCTTAATTATTGCCAATAAAATTAGAGAAGTGATCAAAGAAAATCAAATCCCTCATGTTAAATCTCCTCATCAAATAGTCACGGTTAGTTTAGGTATTGCTTCATTTATTCCTCAAGTTCATTTATCTGTCAAAATGTTAATTCAAGAAGCTGATAAAGCTCTTTATCAAGCTAAAGAATCAGGAAGAGATCAAGCTTTTCTTAGTCAATATCATTTTTAATTTAGTTTAATAACAATTAAAAGTTTATTAACTAATTCCTAAAGAAATGTTATTGCCATTATTCAGATTTTCTGGTACTGCTGAATTTGTTGAACTCACCATCATTTCTGGTTCTAAAACTTCGGGATTTAAACGATAACCCACATTGCGTACTGTTTGAATTAAATTAGGTTGTCTAGGGTCAGTTTCTATCTTTTTACGCAAAGAAAGAACATGGGTATCAATAGTGCGTCGGTTATCAATAGCATCTGGCCATGCACGGCGTAAAAGTTCAGCACGACTTAAAGGATTTCCTTGTGCTTGCGCCAGGACATATAATAAACTAAATTCTTGGGGACTAAGGTCAATAAAAACACCTTTAAATTGTACTCGACGGTGGACTAAATCAATTCTTAATGGACCATAATCTAAATGCAAAGGAGCAAAAGTCATGCGCATTCTTCTTAATAAAGCTTCCACTCGCGCCATAAATTCTTGCATCCCAAAAGGCTTTTTAATATAATCATCAGCCCCTGCTTTTAAGGCTTTAACCACATCATTTTCTGAGGTGCGGGCAGAGATAATTAAAATTAAAGATTGCCGCTCTTGATGTAGCCAGCGCGCTAATTCTACACCATCCCCGTCTGGTAAATCTGAATCAATGATCAGTAAATTTGGTTGGCGATAAGCAAACATAGTTCTCGCCTGTTGAATGCTACTACATTGTTGGACTAAATAACCTGCTTCTTTGAGATGCCAGCCCAAAAGCGATCGCAGATGAGGATTACCTTCCACAATTGAGATACTTACCAAACTCACCTTAGCCTTTCCTTACAACTTTTTTTGTTAGGCTAACAAACCTTATTTTAATCTTTTGTAACAGTTGCTACGATTAACTCAAACCGAGAAAACTCTGAAACTATTATGCTAGATAAAGGGTAGAATAAATATTAGAGAGGCTACCCAATTAAATGGGAGCAAGCCAATCTACCCACTTATAGACGAGTTCAATTTAAGATCATGCTTACCGAAACAAATACTATTCGTTATTATCAAAAACTCACCGATTCCATGGTAGATTTATGGCAAAGGGGCTATAGATTTGATGATATTAGACTTTACATGGATGGTTATATCTCCTGCTTGCGTCATACTAATACCCTAGAGCCTTTTTTGATCCATCGTTTAGAAGAAGAAGCTTTTCGCTTTTTGCGCGATCCTTCTAATTTTGAATTTTCTATCCCACAGGTAGAAGTGCAAAAAGATTACTATTAGTTTTCAACAGTTATCAGTTTTCCTATTTGAGTTGTAATAAATTTAAAATAGACTTGGTATCATAGACAAGGGGCTTAAGCCCCTTGTCTCACAACAACTAATTTAGGAATGCTATATCAGTTTTCCTTTAACAACTGAAAACCGATAACTGTTTTCTCTTTTAAGGAAAAATTTAAGAAGCTAGGGCTACTTCAGCCATTTGCTGTAATTCACCACTTTGATAAAGTTCAATCATAATATCCGAACCGCCAATAAACTCCCCATTAATATAAACCTGGGGAATAGTAGGCCAGTTGGAATATTCTTTAATTCCCTGACGGATTTCGGAATCTTCTAATACATCAACGGTTTCGTAAGGAATACCTAAAGTATTAAGAATTTGCACCACATTATTAGAAAAACCGCACTGGGGCATTAGTTTTGATCCCTTCATAAAGACCAAAACTTTATTTCCTTGTACCAACCGATCAATTCTTTCTTTTATCTCTGGTGTCATAGTCTATTCTTTCTGGTAATTTTGGTTCTTTTTCATCTTAAACAGCTTTACTTGTTTGATTCCACGCTTCAGGTGTATATGTTTTTAAAGCGAGAGCGTGAATTGCTTCTGATGCCATTTCCTCTTGTAAAGCACCATAAACAATTTGATGTTGCTTTACTTTAGTTTTGCCTTCAAATAAAGACGATATCACAATGGCTTCAAGATGATCGCCTCCTCCAGTCAAATCATTTACTTGAACAATCGCATCTGGTAATTTTGCTTTAATAGTTGCTTCAACTTGTTTTAGACTTACCATGTAAACTCCCGTGATTTAATTATTTGAAGTGTTTGATTGAGAAAAAGGAGAACTAACAAACCCCAGTTCATATAGTTGTTGGTAAGATTTACCCCCTAATTCGCTGCTGGGATTTTGAGATCGAATAACTTGAATTAATAGAGGTACAGCTAATTCTGGCTGATTTTGTGATCGATGGACTAATGCTAGTTTATAAGTCGCTTCATCGCGCATTTGTCCTGTTTCCCCAGCTTTGCTTCTAAGATCATCAGCAATGGTGCTATCTATTCCTGAAAAACTGCTCGCTAGCTGGAGGTAGAAATTAGTGAGTTGGTTAAAAACCTGGCGCGCTTGCTGTAGTTTTTCTGACGCAACCTGATAGTTCTCTGCAGCGATCGCCTCGCTTGCTTGTGTAATTAATTTTTGTCCTCCTTCCAAACTTAACAAACTGTCAGCTTGATTTAGGGGACGAAGGTTATTAGGATCACTCAAGTCTTCTGATTCTTCCATGGTAGGATCATCAGGTACTTGAGCCATAGTAATAAGTGGCATAATGGACATTGCACCTAGCAAAGGCAAGGCAAACAGACAACTCAAGCTCAGACACCGAACAGTTCCAGATAGCATAACATTACTCTACAAGCTGATTAATTTATTTATTTTATATAACTGTGAACTACCTTACAACTCTGAGGATATTGGAGCGATTGTTTACCACAATAACTCTTGAATCTAGGAAACTTCGCTCTTTTCTCAAAGAATTTCTTGAATGCTTTAGTAATTTTAAAAGTAGCTTGACATGATACCAGCTATTATGCTTCCAACCACTTAGTCTCCTCAGCTTTTTTCAGAGGTGGCAATAGCTTGTTTAGAGCTATTTGACTCAATCTTTTACCGTAAGCTTTATTGGAATAATTCAGTGCATAATTCCACCACCATCGTGAACAACTCATATTTTGTATTAGTTTATGGGCTTGCTGATACGTTTATGCGCTAAAAAACGATAGATCATCGCATTTTATAACAATAGCATCACTCAAAAAAGTGACGGAGGTATCCCTCAAAGCCTTAAGGAAAATCCCTAAAGCACCGTTATAATCTCTGGGAATTGTATGCCCACATTCAGGACATTTAAAGATTTTTGAACCACCTAATTTAGTATGGATATGACCACATTTTGAACAAGTCTTGCTGGTAAATTCTTCTTTTACATCAATTACATGACAACCACTTAACTCAGCTTTATCTTTTAAGACTTGCTTAAATCTATAATGCGCCCAGGTTAACATTTGTCGAGCCGTCTTTGTTCTTATTTTCCTTTTTCTTTTTTTAGTCATCTGAGATGTCTCAAATTTAGGCAATAAAATAACCTCATAATTTTTTGTCAGCCAAGATACGGCTTGCTTGTGGCATTCATCAACTAAATTTCTGATTTTATTCCTCAGTCTAGCTGATGCTTTTCTCATTTTTTGTCTCTGTCTCTTTGACTTAGCTTTAGTTATTTTTGACATTAACTTATCTAAATGTTGACACAACCTAGTTATTCTACCTATATCTCCATTCCCTATTTCAATGAAAGACATACCGTCAAATCCCGTCAAAAAAGTTCTAACTCCAGGGTCTAACGCAATTATTGTGCCACTAGAATTATTTTCTTTTACCTTAACTGGCTCCAGGAAAATTCCATACCAGTCTCCTGACTTTGTTTTAACAAGTTGAGAAGCAAATTCTGTAGAAGATGGAATAGGTTCACTCGAAACAAACTCTAGCTTTTTTGTTTTGGTAGGATACCATTTTCCTTGTTTGAAATTACTGTTATTAAATTTTATGGTCTGCCTTGGCGCTTTACAGCTTCTAAATTTACAATCTAGGGATTTTGAATACGCTTGATGTGCATCAAAAATTGCATTTTGTCTAATATGACTTGGGACTTCTTTCACCCACTCAGGCAAATCTGACTGCATGATATGATTACGTAATTTCAATTTCGAGATTTTGCCCTTTTCCTTTTGGTAAGCAATTGCTTGATTAAAACAATACCTACACCCAGCCAACCATTTATTCCATATTTTTTTTAGCTCTGGTGAGGGGTAAATCTTGATCTTCTTTGACCTGAGCTTTATATTTTCGCAGTCCGCATAATCTACTTGAGAAGCAGTGCTCGATGGCGAGGAGATCTTCAACCATTTCAGCCTCTGGAGATAATTTTGCCTCGTTGAGAACCACGATCTCGCAGTCAAATTGTTGACATAGCCATTGATATAGATCGAATCCGAATCTAGCCAATCTGTCGAAAGTGAGCGATAATAATTCTTTCGACATCACCCTGCAAGACTCGTCCCAGTAAGGCTTGAAGTTTTTTTCTTTTGAAGTTGAGTCCTCCTCCGATTTCGACCATGATTTCTGCTCTGGGATATAAGGATGAGACTGCTGTGATTTGACTATTGAGATCTGATTGTTGAGCTCTTGAGCTAACTCTGGCGTAGATGACGGTTGCCCGAACAGGTCTAGTTCTAGCTGTATAAGATTCGAGGTTATATCTACGTTGTCCCGACGGGGTTTTAATCGCTTCGATTTTTCCTTCTCTTTCCCATCTGTTGAGAGTCCTAACATGGACTCCAAGGACTTCTGCCGCCTCCTTCGGTTTGATATATTTAGAAATATTAGTTTCCTCAACTCAATGTCACTATTATATCGCTTTATTCTTTTTTGTCAAGAGTCTCTGTGATTAAATTTTTGCTCTTTAGTTGGATAAATGCGCACTTTTATTGCTCTGAACATACGTTAAGGTGAACTTGGGTTAGCCATTGACTCATTCTAGCATATATTTTCTGTTTTGCGTGGACTTCCAAAGGCGCGATTTTGTCTGTTGGTCAAAAAGAATTCCCCACCCTATAGAGGGATGGGGAATTCTTTTCGACATTTCCGTTAAAAACAGTGCGAGACAAGGGAATCCGCGCCCCAAGCCCTGTCCGTGAAGCACTCTTTCACTGCTATAGCAGTGAAAGAGTGCCTCAAAGACACAGTGAATTGACAGAGGTCATTTCGACTGCGCTCAATGACCTCCAATTCACTGTGTCCTAACTAACCCGAGGACTTAAATTACATATTTAAACAGGGAGCCACAAGCTACACGCTTTCGAGAAGCTGCTGCACTCCACAAATTTAATGCCACATTTTCTATGTTTTCCCCACCTGCTGTAAGCATTCGCGAAATCATACTAATTTTACCAAAAGACCAAAATAAACCCGCCTCAAGAAAATATGGATCATTGGTTTCGGCGTGTATTCTAAAATCATATAAAGAATAATCCCGACAACCTAAAGCAATATGAGCAAGTGAAGCAGCATCGGCTAATTGAGTAAATAATTCAGGGATAATCTGAGCTGGACAAATTGGCTTTGCAGTTGGTTGATCTGGTTGTTTACTGGGTGTCCCATCGGCTTGAAGTTCTAGTTTATCATTTACAGTTCTAATAGGATGTGCTAACTTTTTCTGATTAATCCTGAATAATCAGGACTAATCTGTGAAAATACTGTCTGTTAGCCTAGACCGCCCTGGATAACCAGGGAATTTAAAAATATGTTAATAGCCCCATTTAAATCTCTA
>Ga0209594_1000170_pt1 | contig 48909 bp, 46 predicted proteins | sample AshMeaCrysSpring_FD_184126 | JGI IMG/M metagenome (GOLD analysis project Ga0209594, IMG submission 184126) | Groundwater microbial communities from Big Spring, Nevada to study Microbial Dark Matter (Phase II) - Ash Meadows Crystal Spring... | ecosystem: Environmental > Aquatic > Deep subsurface... | reverse complement strand
CTGGCCGGCGACTTCCTCCTCGCTCGCGCCTCGGAGATCGCCGCATCGCTCGGCACCGAGGTGGCCGGCTTGCTGGCCCACACCATCGGGCGGCTCTGCCACGGCCAGATCGGCGAGCTGCGCACCGCCTTCGACGCCGCCCGCACCCAGGACGCCTACCTCGACTCGATCACCGGCAAGACGGCGTCGCTGTTCGCGTCGGCCTGCCGGATCGGCGGGATCGTGGGGGGCCTCGACCGCAGCGCCGTCGACGCCCTCACCACCTACGGCGAGGCCTACGGGATGGTCTTCCAGATGGCCGACGACATCCTCGACCTCACGGCCACCGAGGAGCAGCTCGGCAAGCCGTCGGGCCATGACCTCGTCGAGGGCGTGTACACGCTGCCGGTCATCCTCACGCTGGCCCACGGCGGCGCGGTGGCCGACGAGCTGCGCGACCTGCTCGGCTCGCCGCTGTCGGGCGTCGAGCTCGACAAGGCGCTGTCGCTCGTGCGTTCGAACGGCGGCGTGCGTGATGCGGTGGCGGTGGCTCGCGGCTACGCCGACGCCGCCGCTGGCGCCGCCGTCACGCTGGGCGACAACGCCGCGGTGGCCGCGCTGGCCGCCGCGCCGCACCACCTCCTCGACACCTTGCTGCCGTCCTGACCTGGGGCACTGGGCGCCCATCGTCGCTGCCCCGCCCTCGTTTCTGTGGACGTCTGCCCCGGCCACGGCGGGTCAACGGTCCGTGGTTGTCGGGTGGTCGCCGGCTCGGGGTTCTGTGGACGTCTGCCCCGGCCACGGCGGGCCAAGCGTCCGACGAACCTGGGCACGGGGGCTCAGATCGTGCGCTCCGACGCCTGACCGAGCTGGCGGGCGCGTCGGACTCGTGCCGTCTCGATCTCGGCGCAGACGCGCCACGGCGCCTGACGGAGCTGATGGGGCGTGTACTGGCGCAGCTCCCAGTCGAGGTCGAGCAGGGCGTTCGCCTCGGCGAGGAGGTCCTCGAAGTGGCGGCGCTGGCGCGTCTTCACGTGGTACCCGTGCACGAGGATCGCCAGCCGCTCCGGGACGTAGGCATAGTCGGGCTCCATCAGCACGCGGCCGTCGTCGGCGCGGATGAGGTGGTGGTGCACGGGAAGCGGTGCCCCGTACTCCCGAAGCAGGGTCGGCAGGAGGTGCTCATCGGTGCTGTCGGCGCGCTCGTCGCCGAGCACGCGCTCGTCGAGGGCGCGGCGGGCGGCCGCCAGGCCCTTTCGGCCGCGACCTGCGTGCTCTTCGAGGCACCTCCGCAGCTGTGCCACCGTGAGCAAGCGGTCGGCCAGCCACTCCTCCAGCAGGCGGGTGCAGATGCCCAGGGGAAGCAGTCCGGCGAGGTCGAGGAAGGTGCGAGGGGGCCGGGTGACGGTGAGCGGTCCGACCTTCATGAGGTCGCCCTCCCCCATCCGCCCGACCCGGTGCACCACGACGCCCTCCAACCGCGGCCTGCGGTAGGACGGCACGCTGATCTCGACGAGGTCGGCGGTGAACTGACGGGTGCCGTGCGTGACGCCCGCCGTGCGGTGGCTGGCGGCCGAGCCGTCCCCTGCCGCGAGCAGCGCGGCCATCACCCGCTGGTCGTGAGTCTGGGGGGCACCAGCCAGCCGGTAGACGCCGGCGTGCACGCGCACCCACTCGCCGCGGGCGATCAGCCCGTCGACGCGGTGTTCGCTGAGCCGCGCTGCGCGTGCCTGGGCGCGGCTCACGGTGCCGAGCTGGTGGGCGATGAGTCGGTGCAGGCTCCTCATGGACACGTTGGAGAGAGCACCTGGGCGCTCCCCGATCGGAAGCGCTGTGAACCGTGGACGGTTGGCCCGGGTCAGGCGGGGCGTAGGTCCAGGGTTGAGGTCGTGGGAGGCGGTTCCGGGACTGTGGACGGTTGGCCCGGGTCAGGCGGGGCGAGTGTCCACGGGTTGGCGGGACGCTCCGTTGTCGCGTCCTCAGTCGTCGCCGTCCTCAGTCGTCGTCGCGTAGCAGAACCCGCTCGACGAGGCGGGTGACCGGGCGGCCGGCGTACTCGAGGAACGGCCACGACAGCGCGATGAGCGCGCCGCAGACGACCAGCTGCTCCCAGCCGGGGAGGTCGAGCTCGAACAGCTCCTGGCCGAGGGGCGCCAGCAGCACCAAGAGGAACAGGCCGATCATCGACGCGACCAGCGTGAGGCGCCACGCGTTCATCGGTCGGGCCACCCGCACCAGCACGACGAACGCGATGCCGGCCGCCGTCACCACGGCCGTGGTGCGGTCTTGGGTGAGCGACAGCGTGTCGTCGAGCCGGGCCACGCCGTACGACACGAGGGTGGCCACGGCGATGATCAGTCCGCCCGGGACGGCGACGCCGAGCACGCGGCCGAGGAAGCCCTTTCGGACCCGCTCGTCGTTGGGGGCCAGCGCCAGGAAGAACGCCGGTATGCCGATCGTGAGCGACGAGATGAGCGTGAGGTGCCGAGGCCGGAACGGGTAGGGGAAGGTGAGCACGCCGGTGGCCAGTGCGAGGACGAACGAGTAGGTCGTCTTCACGAGGAACAGGCTGGCGACGCGGCGGATGTTGTTGATCACCCGGCGCCCCTCGCTCACCACCTTCGGCAGCCCGGCGAAGCTCGAGTCGAGCAGTACGAGCTGGGCGACGGCCCGGGTGGCCTCGCTGCCGGAGGCCATCGCGATGCCGCAGTCGCTGTCCTTCAGCGCCAGCACGTCGTTCACGCCGTCACCGGTCATCGCCACGGTGTGGCCGCGCGACTGCAGGGCCTTCACCATCGCCCGCTTCTGGTGGGGCGACACTCGCCCGAACACCGTGGTCGCTTCGAGGGTGTCGGCCAGGGCGTGCTCGTCGTCGGGCAGCGAGCGGGCGTCGAGCAGCCGGTCGGCTCCCTCCAGACCGGCCCGGGCCGCCACGGCGCCGACGGTGCGAGGGTTGTCGCCCGAGATCACCTTCAGCGTCACGTCCTGGCGGGCGAAGTAGTCGAGCGTGTCGTGGGCGTCGGGGCGGATGCGGTCTTCCAGCAGCACGAGCGCCACCGGCGTGATGCCCGGCGGCAGCGCGTCGCCGTCGAGGGGGGCGGGCGTGTGGGCGAACACCAGCACCCGCCGCCCGAGGTCGGCCTCGCGGCCGACCTCGTCGCCGAGCGGCCCCGCCAGCGCGTCGCCGACCACCATCTCCGGGGCGCCGAAGATCCACGAGCCCTGGCCGGCGAACGTCGTGGCACTCCACTTCCGGGCCGACGAGAACGGCACCCGCCCGACCACGCTCCAGGCCGGCCCGCCGTCGCCGTAGCGCTCGCGCAGGGCGAGCTGGGTGGCGTTGGGGTCGGGGTCGGAGGCGGCGAAGGCACCGAGCGCGTGCACGACGTGCTCGCGGCTGCCGCCGTCGAGCACCCGCACCTCGGCCACGTCGAGGGCACCCTCGGTGATGGTGCCGGTCTTGTCGAGGCACAGCATGTCGACGCGGGCCAGCACCTCGATGGCCGCCAGTTCCTGTACGAGCGTGCGCCGCTGCGCCAGCCGCACCACGCCGACCGCGAACGCGACCGACGTGAGCAGGATGAGGCCCTCGGGCACCATGCCGACGACGCCGGCGACGGCGCCAACCACCGCGTCGTCCCAGTCGTCGCTGGAGCGGAACTGGGAGACGAACAGCAGGATCGCCGTGGGCACGAGGGCGTACGTGACGATGAGGATGATCCGGTTGACGTCGGCCAGCAGCTCGCTGTTCACGAGCGTGAAGCGGCGGGCCTCCTCGGCCAGCTGGGCGGCGTAGGCCTCCCGCCCGACCCGCACCACCTGGGCCCGGCCCCGGCCGGCGACCACGAACGAGCCCGACAGCAGCTCGTCGCCCGGGTCCTTCACCACCGGGTCGGCCTCGCCGGTGAGGAGCGACTCGTCGAGCTCCAGGTTCTCGGCGACGGCGACGCGGGCATCGGCGGTGACCTGCAGGCCGGCCCGCAGGTCGATGATGTCGTCGAGCACGATGTCGCCCACCGACAGCTCGTGGACCTCGCCGTCGCGCACGACGACCGCACGCGGCGCGTTCAGCACGGCGAGGCGGTCGAGCGTCCGCTTGGCCCGCAGCTCTTGCACGACGCCGATGAGGATGTTGGCGAACACCACGCCGAGGAACAGGGCGTCGCCCGGGTGGCCGGCGGCCAGCACCACGGCGGCCAGCGAGCCCATGAGGAAGTTGAACCGCGTGAGCACGTTGGCCCGCACGATCTGGCCGACCGTGCGCGACGGGGCCGCGGGCACGTCGTTGACGAGGCCGTTGCGAACGCGCTCGGCCACCTCGGCCGCGCGGAGGCCCGTCGTCGCGTCGATGACCGGCCGCGTGGCGACGTCGGTCATGGCCGGACCCTCAGCACAGCGCCGCCGCAGCCGCGAGTCCCGACAGTGCCGCCCCCTCCACGCGGGGACCGGCGAAGGCGTCGCCGGCCAGCACGAGCGGCGCCCGTCCCTCGGCCGTCCAGCAGGGCGCCGGCCAGGTGTGGCGCGGGGTGGCGAAGCGCCATCGCTTCACCTGTGACTCGACGACGCGGGCGTCACCGAGCCAGGGACGAGCGGCAGCCAGCAGCTCGTGGTGGACAGCGTCGCGGTCGGCATCCCAGTGGTCGAGGCTCCAGGTGGCGCCGGCGTGCAGGGTGAGCGCGGGTACGGCGGAGATGCCCTTGCCGGCGTTGTCGGCCACGAACGACAGCGGCGTACCCTCGCCGAGCTGCACGCCTCCGGGCTCGGGCACGGCACTGGGCCCGTCGAGCACGGCCAGCAGCGCCAGCGTCCGGTCGTAGTCGAGGGTGCGCAGCGGCTCGGGGAGCTCGACGTCGGCCGTCACCAGCAGCGCCAGCGTCTGGGGGAGCGGGCACGTGAGCACCAGGGCACCGGCGGCCACGAACGAGCCGTCGTCGAGGGCGAGATCCCAGCCGCCGTCGGCCGGGCGCACCGCGAAGGCCAGGGTGTCGCAGCGGACGTCGAGCCCGGTCGCGAGGTGCTTGGCCAGCTGGTTCATGCCGCCCTCGACGACGTAGCGGGGGTGCCCGTCGGCCTCGGCCCCGAACCCGCGGTGCCACTCCCGCACGAGCCCGTCGGCCTGCCAGCGAGCCACGTGAGCGCCGAAGGCGTCGGAGCGCACCGTGAAGAACTGGGCGCCGTGGTCGAGGGTGGCGGCGCCGATACGGCGAGTGGCGAGGCGGCCGCCCGGCGAGCGGCCCTTGTCGACGACGACGACGTCGTGGCCGGCCTCGGCCAGCGTGCGGGCGGCCAGCAGCCCGCTCAGGCCCGCCCCCACCACCACCGTGCGCACGGGCGCGACCGTAGGCGACGGGGTGGGCCGGGTTCAGGCGGCTTGCGTAGCCCGGACGCGGGCCAGGAAGTCGCCGACCACCCGGTTGTAGGTGGTGGCGTGCTCGACCATCAGGCCGTGGGCGGCGCCGGCGATGACCACCAGCTCGGCACCCGGGATCAGCTCGGCCAGCTCCTCGCTGTCGCCTCGTGGCGTGAGGATGTCTTGGTTGCCCACGACGACGAGGGTGGGGACGTCGAGGTCGGCCAGGCGGTAGCGGATGCGGTCGTCGGCGTCGAGGATGGCCCGCACCTGGGCGGCGAACGCGTAGGCCGGGGTGCGCAGTGCGATCGGGCCGACCGTGCCGAGCGCGGGGCCGAAGCGCCGCACCGAGCGGCCACCGACAAGCCACCGCATCGCCCGCTTGGCCACCTCGCCCATCCCGCGCTCGTTGGCGACCGAGGCCCACTCGGCCAGCAGCTCACGGCGCCACGGGTGGTGGTGGCAGGCGGTGCAGGCGAGCACGAGCGACTTCACCCGCTCGGGGTGGTGCACGGCGAGCATCTGGGCGATGGCCCCGCCCATCGAGGCGCCCATCACGTGGGCCCGCTCGACGCCGGCCGCGTCGAGCACGGCGGCGGCGTCGTCGGCCATCTGCTCGAGCGTGTAGCGGGCGAAGGGCTTGTCGCTGCGGCCGGCGCCGCGGTTGTCGTGCGCGATGGTGCGATAGCGGGTGGAGAAGTAGTAGCGCTGGAAGGCCCAGCCCTTCATGTCGGCGCCGAGGCCCTGGATCATGAGCAGCGGCTCACCGCCCGGCTTGCCGAGCTCCTGATAGTGGATGCGACACCCGTCGGTCCCGCGCGTGAAGCTCATCGTTCAGCCACCCAGCAGCCAGCGCGGCGGCGTGGCCTCGTCGAGCAGTCGTTGGACGCCCTCGCGCGCCGCGTCGGCCAGCTCGGCCTCGGCGAGGGGGCCGCGCACCCCGCGGCGGTGGACCGGTGCCCCCACCTCCACGCGCGCCGTGCGGGCGAGGGGGCTGGCGATGACGGCGACGGGCAGCACGGGCGCGCCGGTGTCGAGGGCCGGCGTCATGAGCTGGTTGCGCACGGTGCCGACCCGCTCGGACCGCCGCAGCGAGCCGCTGCACGCCAGGGCGACGACGTGGCCGGCCCGCAGCAACCCGGCCACCTCGTCGGGGCGTGACAGCACGCCGCCGATGCGCCGCAGCGCGGGGCCGAACGGCGCGATGTCGGGAACGCCCGCCACCCGCACGGCCCGACCGGTGCGCAGGTGCAGGGCCAGGGCCATGAGGAGCGGCATCGCCGTGAACGGCCGGGTGTTGCAGACGAGCACGGCCGGGCCGAAGGGCGGCACGTGCTCGGCGCCGCCGATGCTCACCTGCCAGCGCAGCTTGGCCAGGTGCGACACGGCGTCGAGCACCTCGGTGTCGCAGCCCCACTCGTCGACCACGTAGGTGCCGTGCAGGCGGCGCTGGACGGCCGACCACGCCCCGGCCACCGGCTCGGGGGCGTTCACGTTGGGGAGGCGCACCGCCGGGAGCTCCATCACGCCACCGCCTTCACCGGGGTCAGGTGGGTGACCGTCGCCCACTTGTAGAGGGCCTTCACCACGTCGGGCGTGGTCGACACCGGCGACAGGCCCAGGGCGTGGTGGGCGAGCGACCCGTCGGCCGTGCGGCCGCGGTGGACGAGCTCGAGCACGTGGTCGGGGACCGGAGCGCCGGCGGCGGCCGTGATGGCCCGGGCCAGCATCCACTCGGGGCCGAAGAGGGGCAGCGGCACCCGCCCGCCGAGGCGCACGGCCTGGTAGGTGGTGACGGCCCCCGGTGCCACCACGTTCACCGGCCCGTTCCAGCGGGTGCTGCAGGCAGCGACGAGGGCCCGGGCGGCGTCTTCGACGTGGACCAGCGAGAACGCCGGGTCGGCCAGCACGCTCATCGGCACCACCGGGAGGCGCAGGTAGCGGCCGAGCGGGCTCGGGACGTGGGGACCGACCACCGACGCCAGGCGGACCGCGGTGACCGGGCACCCGACGGTGGCGGCCGCCTCGTGGGCCAGCTCCTCGGCCTGCAGCATGAGGTGGCCGAAGGTGGTGGTGGGATGCGGGGCCACCTCTTCGTCCGGGCGGGTCGGTGCGTTGCGGTGCCGCCCGTAGACCTCGATGCCCGAGCGCACCACGATGCCTTCGAGCGACGGGCACTCGGCGGCCGCACCGAGCACGCCGAGGGAGGCGTCGCGCGAGCGCTCGCGCGCCTTGGCGGGGTTGGCCCGGGCGTTGGGCTCGTAGACGCCGAGGTGCAGCACGAGGTGGGGGTCGAAGCGGGTGACCACGTCGACCATGCGGCGCCGGTCGTGCGGCTCGATGCGGTGGAAGTGGGCTCGGCGCAGCCGCCGCCGCGGCGGGTCGAGGTCGATGCCCTCGATGGCGCCGACCCACGGCTCGGCCTCGAGCAGGGCGGCGACGCGCGACCCCAGCTCGCCACCCATGCCACTGATGAGGACGCGTTGGCCCGTCATGGTGGCTCCACCGTACCGATTGGAGCATGCAAGGACGTAGTGCCCTTCGGCCCGACCTGGCCGGACCGCTTGCCCCCGTCGCGCTATCCCCAGTCGAGGCCGAGGTCGAACGCGGGCGCCGACTGGGTGATGGCGCTGGCGGAGATGAGGTCGGCCCCGGCGGCCGCATAGGCCCCGACCGTGTCGAGGCTGACGCCGCCGGACACCTCGACGAGGATCCGCCCGGCCACCAGCTCGACACAGGAGCGGACCTGCTCGGGGACCATGTTGTCGAGCAGCACCATGGTGGCGCCGGCCTCGAGGGCCTCGGCGACCTGCTCGATGCGGTCGCACTCGACTTCCACCGTGCGGGCCGGCCAGCGCTCCTTGGCCAGCCGGACCGCCTCGCTGATGCCGATGCCGGCCAGGTGGTTGTCCTTCACGAGCACCAGGTCGGACAGGGTGCCCCGGTGGTTCACGCCGCCGCCGGCCCGCACGGCGGCCTTCTCGAGGGCCCGCAGGCCCGGGAGCGTCTTGCGGGTGTCCCACACCCGGGTGCGGGGGTTGGCCGCCGCGGCGGCGTCGACGAAGCGGCGGGTGAGGCTGGCCACTCCGCTCAGGTGGCACAGGAAGTTGAGGGCGGTGCGCTCGGCCGTGAGCACCGACGACAGGGGACCGGCCACGTCGGCGGCCACGACACCGGCGGCGAGGGCGTCGCCCTCCACCCGGTGCCAGGTCACGCTGACGCGCTCGTCGACCTGGGCGAAGGCCTCCACTGCGCAGGCCGTGCCGGCCAACACCCCCGCGCCCCGGGCCGTGATCCTCGCTGCGACCGTCGCGTCGGCCGGCACGAGGGTGGCGGTGAGATCGCCGAGGGGGCCCAGGTCCTCGGCCAGGGCGCGGGCCACGGCGTCGCGCACGGCGCCGAGCGGCGGGTGGAGGTGGGCGGGCCCGGGGGCCCGAGGATGGTCGGCCACGTCGGTACCGTAACGGCGATGGCTCGCCCGCTCCTTCGCCGCCTCGGCGCGCTGGCCGGCATCACAGGGCCGGTGGTGTTCACCGGGGCATGGGTGGTGGGCAGCGTGCGCCAGTCCGGCTACCCCTTGGCCCACGAGCACATCAGTGGCCTGGCCGCCCTCGACGCCGAGCATCCCCGGGTGATGCAGACGGGCTTCCTCGCGCTGGGACTCGGCACGCTCGGGTTGGCTTTGGCCCTCCAGGATGCTCTCGGACCGGGGCTGCGCCGCGCGGGCCCCGGGCCCACCCTCCTCGCCGCGGCGGGCGCCGCCGAGGTGGTGGCCGGGCTGCTGCGGCGCGACACCGTGCTGCTCAACCCGCCGGGACGCCCGGCCGACTGGCGCCAGAGCCGCCGCAACGACGGCCACGACGCCGCCGCTGGTGTTGCGTTCACGACGGCCGTGCTGGTGCCGCTCGCCCTCGCCGCCCGGTTCCGCCACGACCCCGTTTGGGCGCCGCTGGTGCCGGTGGCCGTCGCCGCCGCCCTGACGACCGGCACGGTGATGGCGGTGTTCGCCACCGACGTCGACCGGCGTGGCAACGGCATCCTGCAGCGCGTGATGGTGACCGTGCCGCAGGCGTTCCAGGTGGCGCTGGCCACCCGGCTGGTCTGACTACGCGACCTCCTCGCCGGCCGCCGCGTCGATGGCGTCGACCACCTGCTGGCGCTTGGCCATCAGCTCCCCGAGCAGGTCGTCGGCATTCACCCGCTTCTGCCACTGGGTGCGGCTGGTGCGGAACTTCTCGAGCTGCTCCCAGCAGGCCACCGCGGCGTGGCCGGTGAGGGGGCCGGCGAGGTAAGCGACGACGAACGGGCGCTTCACACCGGCCCGCCGGCCGGCCAGCGCCCACGCCGTCCATGCCACCGGGAAGGCCACCAGACCGGCCAGGAGCGTGTTGTTCGCCTTGCTGATCCGGGCCACCGGACGACGCCACACCTGCTTCACCGCCTGGTAGGGCACGGCGTTCACCGCCACACCGACGGCGGCCGGCACGGCGAGGGCGGCCACCTTCGCGGTGGACGTGGCCAGCCGCTGCTGCAGCCGCTCGGGCGTGTTCCCGGGGACAACGTCGACGTCGCGCAGGCCGAGCACGTCGAGCTCGGCCTGGTACTCGCTCATGGCCTGCACCACGGCGCCGCGGGCGGTCTCGGGGGCGCGGTCGAGGCGGCGCACGAGCGGCTCGACACCGGCCAGCGACACGCCGAGCACGGGGTTGGCCTCGGGGTCGCGCTCGTACACGGCGGCCGCCTCGGCGAGGACGCGCATGCGCTCGACGTCGTGGTAGTCGAGCGAGGCCTCCTTCAGCCGCGCCTCGATGAGGCCGGTGAGCGCGTCGACGAGCTCGTGGTTGGCGTCGGTCTCGTCGGCGCCCTCGGGCACGAGCGTGGGGATCACCTTGTCGAGGTCGATGGGCGCGGCCGCTCGCACGAGCACCCGGCCCCGGGGCCGAGCCTTCTGCTCGTACACGAGCCCCACGCACACGATGCGCAGCCCGAGGGCCCCGCTGGCCCGGGCGCCGAGCGCGATGCGGGCGGCGCCGGTCTTGATGGGCTTGAGGGTGGCGGTGTCGTTGACGGCACCCTCCGGGAAGATGGCGATGGCGCGGTCTTGGCGCAGGGCCTCGTGGCAGGCGTCGAAGGTGCCCTTGTTGCTGCCCTCGCCGTCCGGGCGCCGCTTCACCGGGAGTGCACCGACGAGCGAGAGCGCCGCGCCGACCGGGGGAAGCTTCCAGAGCGAAGCCTTGGCGATGAAGTGCAGCGGTCGCGGCGACGTGGCCAGCACCGACACCGGGTCGACGAAGCCGTTGGCGTGGTTGGCGCACACGAGCACCGGGCGGTCGGTGCTGATGCGATCGAGGTTCTGGGTCTCCACGCGCCGGAACCAGACCTTCGACACCAGGCGAGCGAGGGTCATCACGATCTTGTCGACGGCGGCGCGCACGGCGGGAGAGGCCATGGGCCGACGATAGGGGACCGGCACCTCGGGGCGGCCTGCTGCCATCATCACCAAATGTCCACTGTCGACCGATCCCGCCTGCACGACCTGATGGCGGTCGAGCGCGAGCGATTCGTGGCGTCGCACCGCCGCTCGGGCCAACTGGCTGCCGAAGCCGGTCGCCACCTGCTCGGCGGCGTCCCGATGGCCTGGATGACGCGCTGGCCGGGCTCGCACCCGGTGTTCTTCGCCGAGGCTCACGGCGCCCGCATCACCGACGTCGACGGCAACGAGTACGTCGACCTCGCGCTGGGCGATACCGGAGCCATGACCGGTCACGGCCTCCCCGTGGTGGCCGAGGCAGTGGCCCGCCAGGCGGCCCGTGGCATCACCACGATGCTGCCGAGCGAGGACGCCATCTGGGTGGCCGACGAGCTGGCTCGCCGCTTCGGCCTGCCCCGCTGGCAGCTGGCGATGACGGCCACCGACGCCAACCGCTTTGCGCTGCGGCTGGCCCGAGCGCTCACCGGCCGCCGGACCGTGGTCGTGCACGACTGGTGCTACCACGGCACCGTCGACGAGACGCTCGTCACCGTCGACGCGCACGGCCGCACCGTGGCCCGCCCGACGAACCTCGGCCCGCAGGTCGACCCGTCGCTCACGACGCGCGTCGTGCAGTTCAACGACGTCGACGGCCTCGCCGAGGCACTGGCCCCGGGTGACGTCGCCTGCGTGCTGGCCGAGCCGGCCCTCACGAACATCGGCATCGTGCTGCCCGACCCCGGCTACCACGACGCCCTCCGGCGCCTCACCCGTGACACCGGGACGCTGCTCGTGATCGACGAGACCCACACCATCTGCGCCGGCCCCGGCGGCGCCACGGCGGCGTGGGGTCTCGAGCCCGACCTCCTCACGATCGGCAAGCCGCTCGGCGGCGGTGTCCCGGCCGCCGCCTACGGACTGACGCAGGTCCTCGCCGACCGGCTGGCCGACGTGCTCCACGCCGACGGCATCGACGTGAGCGGCATCGGCGGCACGCTCACCGGGAACGCCCTGTCGGTGGCAGCGATGCGAGCCACGCTGGCCAGCGCGCTCCGGGAGGAGGACTTCGCGGTGGCGGTGCCGCTGGCCGAGCGGTGGGCCGGCGGCGTGGCAGGGGTGATCGCACAGCACGACCTGTCCTGGACCGTGCAGCGGCTCGGCTGCCGGGCGGAGTACTGGTTCTGCCCGCCGCCCCGCAACGGCGCCGCCGCGGCCGCCGCCGTCGACGGCGAGCTCGACGCCTTCTTGCACCTGCACGCGCTGAACCGGGGGGTGCTCCTCACGCCGTTCCACAACATGGCCCTGCTGTCGTCGAGCCACACCGAGGCCGACGTCGACCGCCACACCGAGGTCTTCAGCGAGGGCGTCGCCGCCCTGGTCGTCTGACGCCACACAGGTTCCCGCCAACCTGTGTGGCCGCGAGCTCACCGCCGCTGGTCAGCGTCTCGGGCCGACACAGGTCGGGGGGTGCTCGTGTCAGACGAGCAGGCGGACGTAGAAGCGGTCGCTCGGCTCGGGGAAGTCGGTGCGGGCGTGGGCGCCGCGGCTCTCCTCGCGGGCCAGTGCGGTGGCGACGACGGCCGACGCCACGGTGACGAGGTTGCGGATCTCTTCCACCGCCACGTCGTGGGTGGGCGTGGCGGCCAGCGCCGGCGCCAGCGCAGCGAGGCGGTCGTGGGCCCGTCCGAGCGACTCGGCCGAGCGCAGCACGCCGGCGTGGTCGGTCATCGCCCGCTGGACCTGGCTGCGCAGGGCGGTGAGTGGGGCGTCGGCGATGCGGGCCGGGCCGTCGAACGCCGGAAGGGCGACCCGCCGACCACGGATGATGCCGGCCGCCGGGGCGTCCCACAGCACGGTGCGCATCGCGCCGGTGGGGCTCGGCCCCTCCACGCCCCGGGCGATCGCCTCGATGGCGCGCGGCCCGAAGACCATCCCCTCCAGCAACGAGTTGCTGGCGAGGCGGTTGGCGCCGTGGACCCCCGTGCACGACACCTCGCCGGCGGCCCACAGACCGGGCAGCGCGGTCGCGCCGTCGAGGTCGGTGACCACGCCACCGCAGTGGTAGTGGGCGGCGGGCGCGACGGGGAGCAGGTCGGCGCTCGGGTCGAGGCCGGCCTCCCGCAGGCTCTCGGCGATCGTCGGGAACCGCAGCGAGAACTGCTCGAGGCCCCGGGCGTCGAGCAGCACGTGGTCGGTGCCCTGTTCGAGCATCTTGGCGAGGATGGCCCTGCTCACCTTGTCGCGCGGCAGCAGCTCGTCGACGAAGCGCTCGCCGTGGGCGTCGCGCAGGAGGGCGCCGTGCCCCCGCAGCGCCTCCGACAGCAGCGGCCGCGGCATGTTCGGGCTCACGAGCGCTGTCGGGTGGAACTGCACGAACTCGACGTCGGCGCACGGCACGCCGGCTCGCAGCGCCATGGCCAGGCCGTCGCCGGTGGCCTCGAGCGGGTTGGTGGTGAGCGAGTACACCTGGCCGCTGCCGCCGGTGGCGAGCAGCACGTGGCGGGCCTTGATCTCCTGCACCTCACCCTCGGGGTCGACGGCCCGCACGCCTCGACAGCGCCCGTCGCGCACGACGAGCTCGACGGCGAACCACCGCTCCCACAGCGCCGTCACCGACGCCCGCACCTCGTCGACGAGGGCCCGCTCGATCTCGGCGCCGGTGGCCGCCCCGCCGGCGTGGACGATGCGTGGCAGCGAGTGCCCGCCCTCCCGGGCCAGCAGGAGCCGGCCTTCATGGTCGCGGTCGAACACGGCTCCCATGGCGATGAGCTCGTTGACGCGCATCGGGCCCTCGTCGACGAGCACGCGCACGGCGTCGATGTCGCACAGCCCGGCGCCGGCCGACAGCGTGTCGGCGAGGTGCAGGTCGGTGGAGTCGGGATCGCCGCCGAGCACGGCGGCCACGCCACCTTGGGCCCAGCGGGTGGTGGCTTGGTCGAGCTCGCCTTTCGTGAGCACGCCCACCCGCATGCCGTGCTCCTCGCTGGCCCGCACGGCGGCGGAGAGCCCCGCGACACCGCTGCCCACGACCAGGAGGTCGAGCTCGCTGGCCCCCAGCCAGGTGGTCACCGAGGGGCGCCGGTCACGGGTGCGGCACCTCGGCGGCCAGCGCAACGAGGCCCCGGCCGAACGGGTCGAGCTGGCGCCCGGTGATGCGCTCGATGATGGCGATGGCGTGGGGACCCTCCGGCACCATGCCCTCCCACCGGATGAAGCCGCCCATCAGCCCGGCGATGCGGTCGCCCACCTCCTCGCCGTGGACGACCACCTTCTGGCCGGTGGCCAGCAGCGCGTGGAGCTCGGGGTAGAACGAGCTGAGGTAGGCGCGAGGCTCGTCGATCCCGCTGAAAGGGCGGTGGCGGTAGGGCAGGCTGAGCTCGTCGTAGTTGTGGAGGTTGTGCGGGGCGGGGATGATCGAGATGACGGCACCGAAGCCCTGCTCGCGCAACCAGATGATCTCCTCCATCCGGCGCACGCGGCGGTGGTTGGGGCCGTAGCCGCCGGGCCGCTCGCACACGGCGAGGCGATCCTTGATGACCCAGCAGAAGTTGCGCGGCTGGATGCCCTGCGCCCACTTGCCCTTGGCCCGGCTCGCCATCACGCTGCCCCCGCCAGCAGCCGCAGCGCTCGCACGGTGGGCGCCACGTCGTGGACCCGCAGCATGGCGGCACCCTCACGGGCCGCCCACAGCGCGGCCACGAGGCTGCCGTCGAGGCGGTCGTCGGCGGGCACCGCGGTGGCGTGCTCGGCGTCGTCGACGAGCGACGTCGCCAACCCCGGGAGCGCGAGGGCCGCGGTCCGGGCGTCGGAGGCCGCCAGCAGCTTGCCGAGCGACGACTTGCGCGACGCCCCCACCACCACCGGGAACCCGGTGTCGACAAGGGCACGCAGGTGGGCGAGGAGCGACACGCTGTGGCGGACGGTCTTGCCGAACCCGATGCCCGGGTCGATCCACACCTCGTCGACACCCTGGGCGACGGCGTGCTCGGCCCGAGCCACCAGGTGGTCGCGCACCTCGGCCACCACGTCGTCGTAGCGGGGGTCGACCTGCATGCTCTGCGGGTCGCCGAGCATGTGCATCGCCACCCAGCCGACGCCGAGGTCGGCCGCGACGGCGGCGAGGGACGCCGACACGTCGTTCACGAGCGTGGCGCCGGCGGTGACGGCAGCCCGGGCAGTGGCCTCGTTGCGGGTGTCGATGCTGACGCGCACGTGCGGCGCCAGCGCCTCGATGACCGGCAGCACCCGGCGCTGCTCCTCGGCCGGCTCGACGGGCTCGGCGCCCGGGCGGGTGCTCTCGCCGCCGACGTCGACGAGGTCGGCGCCCTCGGCCACCAGCGCCAGACCGTGGGTGACGGCAGCGTCGGCCGAGAAGTAGCGGCCACCGTCGCTGAAGCTGTCGGGTGTCACGTTGACGACCCCCATGACCAGTGGCCCCACCGAGCGGACACTACTGCGGTGGGTCTGCACCGGCTCTCGGGCCTCAGAGCTCGGGTTGCACCCACGCCCGCACCTCCGGCAGGTGCCGCCAGTGCTCGCCGGCGTCGAGGCCGTATCCCACCACCCAGTCGGCCGGCAGCCGGAAGCCGACGTAGCGCAGCGTGCTGAGGTCGACCTGCGGCACGCTGTCGCGCACGAGCAGCGCGCACACCTCGAGGCTGGCCGGGTTGCGGGCCGACAGCGTCTTGCGCAGGTAGCTGAGCGTCAACCCGGAGTCGACGATGTCCTCCACCAGCAGGACGTGACGGCCTTCGAGCTCGAGGTCGAGGTCTTTCACGATCCGCACGACGCCACTGGTGCGGGTGGACGACCCGTACGACGAGCACGCCATGAAGTCGAGCTCGAGCGGGATCGGCACCGCTCGCACGAGGTCGGCCATGAACACGAACGCCCCCTTCAGCACGCCCACGAGCAGGGGGGTGGTGTCGGCGTAGTCGCGCCCGATCTCGGCACCGAGCTCGGCCACCCGCCGGGCCAGGTCGTCGCGCGACACCAGGGTGCGTCCGAGCTCGGGGTAGCCGTCCACCTCCGGGACCCTACCGAGGCGATGCCCGCCGTCTCGGCGCCGGTCAGCCGGACGGATCCAGGTGGAGGCGTCCACCCGAGCGGCGGACGCGGCGCCCGCCGTCGACCTCGCAGGCCACCGCCTCGCCGCCGGCCACGGCCAGCACCCGGGTGACGGCATCGGCCGCGGGTGGATAGGGCGCGGCCAGCCAGCGCCGGATCGCTCGGCGGGCCAACGGGAGCGGGGCCGCCGCCAGCGCGCGGGCGTCGGTGGGGTCGATCGCCGCGCTCAGCTCGTCGAGCAGATCGGCGTCGTCGCGCAGCAGCGCGGCCTGGCGGGCCACGACCGCGGCCACGTCACGGGCGGCCACGTCGTCGAGCAGCGGCAGCACCTCGGCTCGCACCCGGTTGCGCCGGTGGGCCGGGTCGGTGTTCGTGGGATCGTCGATCGTCTCGAGCCCGAAAGCCCGGCACAGCGCCCTCGTCTCGTGTCGCCGCAGCGCCAGCAGCGGCTGGGTGTGCCCGCGCATGCCTGCGAGGCCGTCGAGGCCGCTGCCGCGCAGGAGGTTCAACAGCACGGTCTCGGCCTGGTCGTCGGCCGTGTGGCCGGTGAGCACACCCACCGGCAGCGCGCCGAACCGAGCCTCGCGGGCCCGGGCCTCGAGGCTCGGCCCTGGCGCGACGGCGACGGTGCAGGAGCGGAAGGCGGCGCCGACCCGCTCGGCGGCCACCCTCACGACGGCGGCCTCAGCCGCCGAGCCCGCTCGGAGCCCGTGGTCGACGTGCCAAGCGGTCACCGCTCGCCCAGACGCACAGGCCAGCACGAGAAGCGCCAGCGAGTCGGCGCCGCCGCTCACGGCGCAGTCGACGTCGGCCCGCTCGGGGAAGCGGCAGCGGGCCAGCAGCCGGCCGATCAGCGCCGGCTCAGGCGGCGGTGGTGAGGCCGACGCGGGCGAGCCAGCGCTCGGGGGCACGGATCTCCTCGAGGGTGGGCAGGTTCGCGGGGCCGTCCCAGCAGCGGTCGACGGCGTGGGGACCGGCCGCCGCCTCGATGGCGGCGAGGAACCGCTCCCCTTGTTCGTACTGCTGGAGCTTGGCTTCGAGCCCGGCCAGGCGCTGCAGCATCCGCACCGGAGCGGCGGTCTGGCGGCGCCGCTCGCGCAGCACCCGTGAGAAGCGCTCGGCCGAGGGCACGAGGTCGTGGCCGGCCCGGTCCATCGTGACGTCGCCGTGCCCTTCGAGCAGGGACATGAGCCCGCCGACTTCGGCCAGCACCGCTCGCTGGTCGGGCGTGGCGAACAGCGCCACGAGCCCCCCGTCGTCGATGGCCTGGCGGCGGGCGCGGTGGTCGCTGACCGCCGAGCGCAGCGAGGCGATCAGATGGGCCGGGTCGGGGTCGAGGCTGCCGACGAGCCGCTCGACGAGGCCGAGGAAGTGCGGTCGCAGCCACGGCACGCCGGTGAACTGGGCCCGGTGGGTCACCTCGTGGAGCGCGATCCAGAGCCGGAACTCCCGTGGCGCGAAGCCGAAGCGCTTCTCGAGCGACAACAGGTTCGGCCCGACGAAGTAGACGAGGTCCTGCTCGTCGGCCGTCTCGTCGTCGACGACGAGCAGGTCGTACTGGCCGAGCACCCGTTGGCTCATGAGCCCGAGCATCGTGCCGAGCTCGACGCCGGTGACCCGGGCCGTGATGGCCTTCGGCAGCGCCGCCTTGCCGGCCAGGCGCTCGTCGACCTTGGTGAGGAGCGGCCTGAGCAGACGCTGGAACGACGCGAGGTTGGCCCGCACCCAGCCGGCCCGGTCGACCACCCGGGCCCGGGCCTCGCCGTGGAGCGAGCGCAGCCCGGTGGTCTCGGCCACGAGCGTCTCGGCGGTGGCCGTGAGGTCTCGCAGGTCGCTCTGGAGCGAGTCGGCGTGGTAGCTGGCGGCGAAGGGGTCGGAGCCGGCGATCCGGAGGGCGACGCGCTCGGCCAGCCCCCAGTCGACCGGGCCTGGCATGGCTACTGCTTGAGGCCCTTGTACTGCGGACGCTCGACCTTCACCAGGTAGCCCACGACCACGGCGACGACGACCGCGACGGACCCGAGGAACAGGGCGAGGCCGAGCCAGAAGTACCAGACCTGGGCGGCGAGGAGCATGGGCGGCATCGTAGCGACGGGGCCGGGGTGCCCCTAGTCCGCCAGCGCTCCGGGGCCGAAGCAGCTGCGGATCTTGTCGAGCAGTCCGTCGGGGACGTCGTCGTGGCGGCACCGTTCGGAGATGACGGTGCGCAGCTCGGCGTGGAAGTCGAAGGCCTGCAGGCAGTCCATGCACCCGTCGAGGTGGTGCTGGATGCTGCGGTGCTCGCTCGGCGACAGCTCGCCGTCGAGGTAGGTGTAGAGCTCCCGCAGGGTCTCGTTGCAGTCAGCCATGTGGTCGTCCTGTCAGGATCCGGCCTGGGATGCGGGCGTGGCCTCGTCCACCAGACCCCGCTCGACGGCGAACTCGAACAACCGCTTCTGCATCGCCTTTCTTCCCCGGTGGAGCCGTGACATCACGGTGCCGATCGGCACCTCGAGGATGTCGGCGATCTCTTTGTAGGAGAACCCTTCGACGTCGGCCAGGTAGACGGCGAGACGGAAGCCCTCCGGCAGCGACTCGAGCGCCCCCTTCACCTGGTCGTCGGTGAAGAGGTCCATCAGCTCGTCCTCGGCGCTGCGGCCGGCCAGCGACTCCTCGAGCGCGCCGAGCCGGCGGTACAGGTACAGGTCCTCCACCTCGTCGAGGTCGCGCTCTTCCGGGCGGCGCTGCTTGGCGCGGTACTGGTTGATGTAGGTGTTGGTGAGGATCCGGTAGAGCCAGGCCCGCAGGTTCGTGCCCTCTTCGAAGGTGGCGAACGCTCGGTAGGCCTTCAGGTAGGTCTCCTGCACCAGGTCCTCGGCGTCGGCCGGGTTGCGCGTCATGCGCAGCGCCGCGCTGTAGAGCGCCGGCATGAAGCCCATCGCCTGGTCGGCGAAGGTCGCGCGGTCGGCCATGGGCCGGCACCCTATCCGGGCGCCTCTGCGTGCACCGCGGAGTCGGCAGGGTCGGCGACCTGCCCGGCGAAGCGGTCGACAGCGGCCAGCAGCCGTTCCATCAGCGTAGCCAGCTGCTCGCGCTCGGTCGGGTCGAACTCGGCCAGCACGGCGTCCATGAGGTCGCGCCGGTGCTCGGCGATGGCGGCGTGGCGCTGGTGACCGAGCGGGGTCGCGGTCACCTGGACCACCCGGCCGTCCTCGTCGGACGACCGCCGCTCGGCCAGGCCGGACTTCAGCAGGCGCTGCACGGCCCGTGTCGCGGTGGAGGGATCGACCCGCAGCCCCTCGGCCAGCTCGCTCATGCGCCACTGCTCGCGCTGCACGAGGAGGTCGAGCGTGTCCCACTGTCCGGGCTCGAGGGCATCGTCGCCAGCGCCGAAGAGGTGGCCGCGCAAGGCCGACATCGCTGCGCCGCGGCGCAGCTCCTTCCACGCCCGCCCGATCCGCACGGCCATCTCGCGGTCGGTTTCGGTCTCCCCCGGGACGTCCACACCGAAACGGTACAAGCGGCCCGTCAGCTGGTCACGGCTGGGGTGAACACGACCGGCAGCGTCTCGGGGCCCCGCACGAACGCGGTGTGGTTCAGGTGCAGCTCGTCGTCGGCGGCCCGGAGGTCGGGGAGTCGGCGCACCAGCTCCTCGAAGGCGACGCGGATCTCCATCTTGGCCAGGTTCATGCCGAGGCACAGGTGGGTCCCGAAGCCGAAGCCGATGTGCGGGTTCGGCCACCGGGTCACGTCGAAGCGGTCGGGTTCGTCGAAGACGGTCTCGTCCCGGTTGGCCGAGCCGTACATGAGGAGCACCTTCTGCCCGGCCGCGATCGTGACACCGTGCAGCTCCACGTCGCGCGTGGCGGTGCGGCACATGTTCAGCACCGGGGTGGTCCAGCGGACCATCTCCTCGACGGCGACGCGCACCCGCTCCGGCTCCGCCCGCAGCAGCTCCCACTGGTCGCGGTGGCGCGACAGCTGGAACATGCCGGTGGCGATGGTGGCTCGCGTCGTGTCGGAGCCGCCGACGAGGAGCAGCAGCGTCTCGTCGACCAGGCCCTCTTCGTCGAGCCCCCGGTCGCCGAGCGCCGCGATGCGGGCGTGGGTGAGGAGGCTCATCAGGTCGCCGCACGGGTGGGCCCGACGCTCGTCGAGCACGCCGGGGGCGTAGGCCCGCCACTCGAGGAGGGCCTGGATCTTCTCGGGTGTGTGGAACCGGAACCCGTCGCCCAGGTTGTTCACGAGGTCACCCCACACCCGCAAGGTCTCCCACATCTCGCGCGGGAAGCCGAGCTCCTCGCAGATGAGGTTGGCCGGCAGCGGCGCCGCCAGCTCGGCGACGAGGTCGGCGTGGCCGCGGGCGGCGAAGCCGTCGACGAGCCGGTTCACCTCGGCCCGCACTTCGGCCTCGCGCTCGGCCACCGTCTTGCGGGTGAAGCGGTGGGCCACGACGCTGCGCTGCTCGTGGTGGCGAGGGTTGTCGCAGTCGATCATCGACTGCGTCGTGATCTCGTGGGTCATCATCGGCCGTGTCCCACCGGCCGACGACCACGTGTGCGGGTCGCGCTCGATCGCCACGATGTCGGCGTGGCGGCTGATGCCGAACAGCCCGCTCACGGGGTCGAAGTGCACCGGGTCGTTGGCTCGCAGCCAGGCGTAGACCGGCCCGGGGTCGCCGTCGTACAGGTCGGGGTCGAGGAGGTCGATCGGCGGCGTGATCACGGTGCCAGCATCGCCTGCGCGGGCGACCCCGCGCCCATCCGGGCCGTCAGGCCAGGGCCGAGCGCACCGCGTGCACGAGGTCGCCGGCGCTGAACGGCTTGGCCAGGAAGGTGGCGTCGGCGGTGGCGGCCTCGTGCTCGGCGTAGCCCGACATCAGCACGACGGGCAGGGCGGGGTGGCCGAGGCGAACGGCGGCAGTGAGGTCGAGGCCGGACTCGGCGCCGAGCGACAGGTCGGCCAGCACGAGGTCGATCCGGTGGGCGGCCAGGGCCTCGAGCGCGGCGGCGGCCGACTCGACGCCGGTCACCTGGAAGCCGGCGTCGGTGAGCAGCAGGAGCACGAGCGAGCGCACGCTGTCGTCGTCGTCGACGACGAGCACGTGCGGGCTGGCCGGATCGGCCGATGGTGCGCTGGCCGGCGGCGCAGCGACGGCCACGCCGACCGCGGGAAGGAACAGCCGTGCCGTCGTGCCCTGGCCGACGGCGCTGGAGTAGCGGATGGCGCCACCCGACTGGCGCACGATGCGGTGCACGGTGGCCAGGCCGAGGCCCGTGCCGGTGGTCTTCGTCGTGAAGAACGGGTCGAAGATGCGTTCGAGCGTGTCGCGGTCCATGCCGATGCCCTGGTCGTGCACCTCGACGACGCAGTAGTCGCCCGGCGGCACGTCGAGCGCGCCCGCCTCGTTGCGCAGCGTCACGCGCGTGGTGCGCAGCCGGATGACGCCGCCGTTGGGCATGGCGTCGCGGGCGTTGACGACGAGGTTCACGATCACCTGGTCGAGCTGGCCGGGGTCGATACGGACCCAGCTGTCGTCGAGGAGCTCCAGATCGATGCGGATGCGCTCGTCGAGGGTGTGCTCGAGCATCTTCGTGATCGTGACGAGGGCGCTGCCGACGCTCACGTCGTGCTGCTTGGCGGCGTCGCGCTTGGCGTAGGCGAGGAGCTGCGCGGTGAGCTGGGCGGCCCGCGTGGAGGCGAGCTCGATCGCCTCGAGGTGCGACCGGCTGGCGGCGCCGGGCGCGGCCGCGTTGAGCAGCAGGCTCGTGTGGCCGTGGATGACCGTGAGGAGGTTGTTGAAGTCGTGGGCCAGGCCGGTGGCCATGCTGCCGATGGTCTCGGCTCGCTGGGCCTGCCGGAGCTGGGAGGCCATCTCGTGCTGCTCGGTCACGTCGCGGGCCGTGCCGCGCAGGCCGACCACGTGGCCGTCGTCGACCACGGCCCGAGCCTCGGTGTGGATCACCACTTCGGTGCCGTCGCGACGAACCACGCGATGGTCGAGGCGGGCGCCACCCTGGTCGATGGCCCCGCGGCCGGCGGCGCCCAGGGCGGCCCGGTCGTCGGGGTGCACTCGCTCCACGAGGTTGTCGAGGGTGGCGCCGAACAGGCCGGGGTCGAGGTCGAGCAGCCCGAGCAGGTGCTCGCTCACCTCGAGCGCGCCGGTGGCCAGGTCGAGCTCCCACACCCCGATCCCGGCTGCCTCCTGGATCTCGACCGACTGCTGTCGTGCGGCGGCCAGCTCGCGCAGCACGACGTCGCCGCGGTCACGGGCCGTCAGACGCTGGTGGAGCACGCTGCCGGCGACGGTGGCCACGCTGATGAGCGCAGCCAGGTCGTCGCCGTCGAGCTCGCCGGCCGCCCGGGCCACGAGCAGCTCGCCGCCGTGGGGGCCGGCCTTGATGGCGAGCCGCAGCGCGTCGGCGGGGATCTCGGCCCGCATGGCGCCGGCCCCGCCGACGCCCGGGATGTGGACGGTGGCGACGGCGGCGCCGGTGAGCGCGCGGGCGGCGTCGACGGTCCCGAGCAGCACTTGCTCGACGTCGTCGGCCCCTGCGATGGCGGCCAGCGACGCGGCCAGGTCGTAGGTGGGTCGAGCGGCGCCCGGTGTGGTGGTCTCCCGAGCCGGTGTCAGGGTCACGGCGGCGGCCTCCGGCGAGTTCGGCCACCGACGAGTCGCTCCACCGCAGCCACGAGCTGCGCAGGCGCGAAGGGCTTGCCCAGGAACTCGACCTCGACGCCGTGCTCGTCGCGCTCGGGGAGCACGGTCGTCTCGGCGTAGCCCGACATCAAGAGGGCCGGGGTGCCGGGGCGGGTCGCCGTGAGGGCGGCGGCCAGCTCGAAGCCGGACCGGCCGGGCATCACGACGTCGGACAGCAGGAGGTCGATGTGGCCGGGCTCGGTGGCGGCCACCGCCAGCGCCTCGTCGGCGTCGGCGGCGGCCAGCACCCGGTAGCCGGCGGCCTTGAGGGCGGCGACCATGAGGTCACGCACCTGCTCGTGGTCCTCGGCCACCAGCACCGTGGGCACCGCGCCCGACGGCTCGCCGGCGGGATGCACGGCAGCCGGGGCGAACCGCAGCCGCAAGAAGCCGTCGGACGCGACCCGGTCGAGCTCGGCACCGCCGAGACGAGCGGCGTCGACCAGCTCGGCCAGCTCGGCGGCCGGGACGTCGGCGACGCCGTCGAGCTCGACGATGGCTCCGGCGCCGTCGCGCCCGGCGTGGAGGGTGAGCACGCCGCCGCTGCGGTGCGTCACGCCGAGCGCCACCAGGTCGACGAGCAACCGGTGGACGCGTGTCGGGTCGGCCAGCACGGAGAGATCGTCGTCGCTGGCGCCGGCGTCGAGGCGGATCCCCGTCGGCATGAGCCGCCGCAGCAGGCCTTCCATCTCCCGGACGGCCTTGGCGAGGTCGGTGGTGGCCGCGGGGGCTGGCTCACGGTGGCGGGTGAGCGACAGCAGCTGGCGCGACAGCTCGCTGGCCCGCTCGGAGGCCGTGCCGATGGCGTCGAGGCTCGGATGCAGCGACGGGTCGGCGCCCTGGCGCAGGAGCTGCGCGTGCCCCGTGATGACGGTGAGGAGGTTGTTGAAGTCGTGGGCGACGGCGCTCGCGAGCGACGCGACCGCGGCGTGGCGGCGCCGCTCGAGGGTGGTCGTGGCCGGCACGTCGATCCGGCGCAGCGCGATGCCGACGCCGTCGACGACCGGGCGGGCGTGGAGCACGAGCACGCCGTCGGGCCGGGCGAGCTCGGCCTCGCCCGCCTCGTGGTCGCTGGCGGCCCGGCGGCACACCCGCTCGGCGGGCGAGCCGGTGAGCTCGGGCAGCGCGGCCCACAGCACCCTGCCGGTGAGGCCGTCGGTCCGCCGGCCGAGCAGCGCCTCGGCAGCGGCGTTGGCCACGGTGATCCGCCACGTCGCGTCGACGACGAGCAAGGCGTCGGGCACGGCGGCCACCAGCTGCTGGGCCCGGCTTCGCTCCTGGTCGGCCCGGTCGAGCACCTCACGGCTCGCGGTGACGTCACGGAAGACGATGAGCAGCCGACCGCGGTCGTCGACCGATGCCTGGGTCTGGAACCAGCGGCCGCTGCGGAGGTCGTCGAGCTCGCGGGTGAGCGGGGCGCCGCTGCGGCGGCACTCCTCGTAGGTGGCCAGCAAGGCGGCGTGGCGCATCCCCGGCGTGACGACGGCGGCCGAGGCCCCCCGCACGTCGTCGAGGTCGGCCACGCCAGCCAGCCGGCAGCCGGCCGGGTTCAGGTACTCGAGGCGCAGGTCGATCGCCCGCCCGTCGGGGGCCGTGACCGGGACGTAGAGGGCGACGCCGTCGGGGAGGCGCTCGAGGAGCTCGCCGGCGCGATCGCCGGGGAGTGGGAACTGCTCGGTCACCTCCCTCGCGCTGTGCGTCACGGCCCGCTCCGATCCACTCACCCGTCGTGCACTGCCAAGCGCGGATCGTAGTGACGGGCCTGGTGGGCGACCATAGGTCGATCGACCCCTTCGTGGCCGTCCCGCCGCTCTCCGTGACATTCGTGGTGGTGACGGCAGGTGTTCGGCCACCTCTCGCGGCGATCGTTCACCCCTCCGGGTGATGGAGCACGGTCGTGCGCCCACCGACGATGTCGGCGAGGTGACGAGCGTCGTTCGGCGCTCGGGCTCGCGTGCGAAGGAGGGCAGGTGACGGACCAGGTCGCGGTGGCGGTCGACGGCGCCGCGCTCGTCGAAGCGCTCCCCGACGTCCTGCTGGCCATCGGCGGCGACGGCCGCGTCGTCTACGCCAACCGTGCCGCCGTGGAGCAGGGCTGGGACGTCGACGGCTGGACCGGCCGGTCAGCGCTCGACCTGCTGCACCCCGACGACGTCGCCCTTGCGCTGTCCTCGCTGACGACCGTGCAGGGCAAGACCGTCGGCACGCCGATCGAGGTGCGCATCGCCCACCCGGTCGAGGGCTGGCGGTGGTTCGAAGTCGTCGGGCGCAACCTGCTCGACGAGCACGGGGTGATCGTGTTGTCGGCCCGGGACCTCACCACCAAGCGGCGCTGGGAGGTGGCCAAGGGCGACGTAGCCCGCTTCCAGGCGGTGGTCCAGCACGCCGGCTCGATCGTGATGCTGCTCACCGGCGACGGTCGCATCGACAGCGTGAACAGCGCCCTCACGCGGCTGCTCGGGCACGACCCCGAGATGCTCGTGGGCCGGTGGCTGTGGGAGCTGTGCGGGCCGAGCCATGTCGCCGTGCTGCAGGCCGCGCTCGGCCCGCGGGCGCCGGCGCAGCAACGGCTCGAGGTCCCGCTGGTGGCAGCCGGCGGCCGCCCGGCCCGCCCCTTTCGGCTCGAGATCGTGGACCTGCGCAACGACCCGGTGGTCGCCGGCTTCGTCGTGACCGCCCACGATGTGAGCGAGCTGCACGAGGCCCGGGTCGCGCTCGAGCACCTCGCCACCCACGACGCCCTCACCGGGCTGCCCAACCGGGCGCTCCTGCTCGAACGCCTCGACGCCCACCTCGCTGCGCCCGGCCACGGCGTGACAGCGCTGCTGTTCGTCGACCTCGACCGGTTCAAGCCGGTGAACGACCTGCTCGGCCACGACGCCGGCGACGAGCTGCTCATCGCCTTGGCCGAGCGGCTCCGGCGGCTCGTGCGCGTCGACGACACCGTTGCCCGCCTCGGCGGTGACGAGTTCGTCGTGCTGGCCCGCCACCTGCCGAGCCTGGCCGCGGCGGAGGACCTGGCCCACCGGGTGGAGCAGGCTGCCGGCGAGCCGTTCCACCTGAGCGGCGGTGTCGCCCACGTGAGCGCCAGCGTTGGTGTGGCGGTGCCGTCGGTGCCGGCCAGCGGCTTGGCCCTCCTCGCCGAGGCCGATGCCGCCATGTACCGCGTGAAGACGACGCGCCGGTCACCCGGCCTGGCTCGCCCCCGCCACATCGCCGAGCGGCGTGAGCTGGCACAGGCGTTGCGCGGCGCGCTCGGCCGTGGCGAGCTGGTCGCCTGGTTCCAGCCGGTCGTGTCGGCGACCGACGATGCCCTGCTCGGGTTCGAGGCGCTGTTGCGGTGGCAGCGCCCCGGCGGGACCGTGCTGGTGCCGCGTGACTTCCTCGACGTCGCCGAGGAGATCGGGCTCCTGCCGGCCATCGACAACGCCATGCTCGAGTGGTCGTGCGCCCGTCTCGTGAGCCTCGACGCGCCGGGTGCGTGGGTCTCGGTGAACCTGACTGCTCCCGACCTCACCGACCCGGTCCTCACCGGCCATGTGGCCGAGCTGCTCGAGCGCACCGGCCTGGCGCCCGAGCGGCTGGCCATCGAGGTCACCGAGCACACCACGCTGGAGCGGCCTGCCCTGGGTAGCGCGACGTCGCCGTCGTCGACGCTGGCCGAGCTGTCGAGGCTCGGCGTGCGAGTCGTGCTCGACGACTTCGGTACCGGCTACTCGTCGCTCACCCACGTGCGCCGGTACCAGCTCGACGCGCTGAAGGTCGACCACACCTTCGTGGCCGGCGTCGATCGCGACCGGGCCGACCAGTCGGTGATCGGCGCCATCGTCGGGCTCGGCCACGCCCTCGGGCTGTCGATCGTCGCCGAGGGCGTCGAGCGCGAGTCGCAGCGCGAGGTGCTCACCGCGCTGGGCTGCGACGCCATCCAGGGCCATCTGGTCAGCCGGCCGCTGGCCCCCGAGGCGCTGGTGGCGTGGCTGGCGGCGCGGGCCTGACGACCGGCGTGGCGGCCCGAGGTGGTCAGCACGCCGTCCCGGGCGGATACTGGCGCGGTGCTGGCGAACCTGGGGACGTTGCTCGCGGTCGTCGTGGCCGTGCTCGTCGTCGTGGCCGTCGCACGCCGGGTGGGGGCCGGCCGGTCGTCGGCGGCTGATCCGGAGGTGGCGCTCGACCTTGGCGACCTGAGCGACCTCGAGGCGCGCCTGGCCGAGGTGGCCGACGAGGAGCGGGCGCAGCTCACCGCTCGCGTCGCCGCCCGGCTCGAGCTGGTGGTGGCCCGCCAGGTGCCGGTGCGGGGCATCGAGCGGGCACCCGGCGGCGGGTGTGCACGGGTCCGCTTCGCCGACGGCACCAGCGTGCTCGTGCGGGGCACCCACCCCGGAGACGCCGGCGTGCTGGCCGCCCGCGCCCGCCGCGACGCCGTGCTGCTGCGGTCGTGCCGCGCGCAGGCCAACGGGGCCCACCTGGTGTTCACGACACCCAAGGGCGACCTCGACCTGGTGGCCACCGGCCTCGACCAGCCGGACTGACCGGATCACTTGGTGGAGCCGAGAGTGGGAATCGAACCCACGACCTACGCATTACGAGTGCGTCGCTCTGCCGACTGAGCTATCCCGGCGAACAGCCTGGCGCAGGTTAGCGAAACGGCCGCCGGCTCACGGCGGCGGTAGCTTCAGCAGCAGCGCTTGCAGCAGGAGGGCCTCGTTGGGGTTGCGGTCGAGGGCCTCGAGCGCCTCGTGCACCGCGGCCACCGCGGCCACCGCGGCCGCCGGGTCGCGGGCATGGCCCTCGACCAGTGCGTCGCGGTAGGTGGCGGCGACCGTGGCGAGGCCGGAGCGGAGCTCGTCGGTGCGGTGGCGGCGAAGCTCGCGCTTGTGGCGTTCGGCCATCGTCTTGCGTCCGGCCCCCCGCTCGCCCGTCAACGCCACGCGCTCTTCCAGCTCGCGCGCCTCAGCAGCCTGGCGGCGCTCCAGCGGTTCGGCGGCGGCTTTGATGAGCCCGAGCAGCTCCTCCACCGCCGTCACCACGCCGGCGCCGGTGCCGTCGAGTCGGTGCGGCAGCCGGCGGAAGGCGTCACGCCGCACCACCAGCTCCGGGTCGGAGGCCAGGACGCGGGCCCGGTCGAGGTCGCCGTCGGCGGCGTGGGCGGCGGCGGCGGCCTCGTCGTGGGGCACGCCTCCGGCCTCCAGCGTGGCGGCGATCACGTCGGCCGCCACCGGGTGGAAGTCGACCCGCACGCAGCGTGAGGCGATCGTGACGAGGTTCGGCGGCACGTCGTCGGCCAGCACCAGGAAGATGGTGCGAGCCGACGGCTCCTCCAGCGTCTTCAGCAGCTTGGGGGCCACCCCGTCTTGGATGAGGTGGAAGTCGTGGAGCACGAGCACCTGCCGTTGGCCTTCGATCGGGGCCATCGAGGCGGTGCGCACGATCTCGTCGGCCTGGGCGGTGGAGATGGCCTGGCCGACCCGCTCCACCTCTCGCACGTCCGGGTGCTCGCCGGCCAGCGCGCGGCGGCAGTCGCGGCAGGTGCCGCAGCCTCGGTCGGCGCAGACCAGCGTGGCCGCGAACGCTCGGGCCGCTGCGTGCTTGCCGCTCCCGCGCGGGCCGACGAAGAGGTAGGCGTGCACGGGCGCCTCGGCCGCCGCCTCCAGCTGGGCGACGGCGTCGGCCTGCCCCACCACCGCGGCCCAGATGGCGGTCACAGGCGGTCCTGCACCGCGGTCCACACGGCCGCGGCCACCTGGTCGCGGGAGCCGGCGGCGTCGACCACCACCCAGCCGTCGGGGTCGGCGTCGGCCACGGCCAGGTAGCCCTGGCGGACCTCGGCGTGGAAGCCGTCGCCCAGGGCCTCGAGCCGGTCGAGGTCGCCCGACGCCCGGGCCGAGGCCGACGTCGGGTCGAGGTCGAGCAGCACCACGAGGTCGGGCCAGCGGCCCTCGATGGCCCAGTCGTTGACCCGGCGGACGTCGTCGGCGCCGAGGCCACGGGCGACGCCCTGGTACACCACGCTGGCCCAGGCACAGCGGTCGCTCACCACGTGGCGGCCGGAGCGCAGGGCGGGCCGGACCACCTCGTACAGGTGCTGGGCCCGGTCGGCCGCGTAGAGCAGCGCCTCGGCCCGGTCGGCCATCACGTCGTGGACGGGGTCGAGCACGATCCGCCGCACGAGCCGGCCGATCTCGGTGCCGCCCGGCTCCCGCGTGAGCACGGCGTCGAGACGGGCCGCCAGCAGCGCGGCCTGGGTGCTCTTGCCGGTGAAATCCCCGCCCTCGAAGGCGAGGTACCTCGCGATCACGCCTCCGGCCCGGCCGCCGAGCCGCCGGCCTTCTTCGACGGTGCCTTCGTGGTGGCGGCCTTCTTCGCCGGCGCCTTCTTCGGGGCCGCCTTCTTGGCCGCGGCCTTCTTGGCGCCGGCCTTCTTGGCGGGGGCCTTCTTGGCGCCGGACTTCTTGGCCGGCGCGCCGCCCTTTTCGAGCACCTGCTGGCGGCGGATCTCGAGCAGCTCGTAGGCCCGCTCGTTCGTCATCGCCTCGAGCCGGTCGCCCTTGGTGAGCGACGCGTTGGTCTCGCCGTCGGTGACGTAGGTGCCGAAGCGGCCGTCCTTGGCCACCACCGGCCGGCCCGACACCGGGTCGGTGCCGAACTCCCGCAGCGGCGGCTTGGGAGCGGCCCGCCCGCGGCCGAACGTCTTGGGCTGGGCCAGCGCCTGCAGCGCCTCGTCGAGCGAGATGTCGAGCAGGTGCTCCTCGCTCGCCAGGCTGCGGGTCTCCTTGCCCTTCTGGAGGTAGGGGCCGTAGCGGCCGTTGGCGGCGACCACCTCGAGCCCGTCGGCCGGGTCGACGCCGACCACGCGTGGCAGCGAGAGCAGCGACAGTGCCTGTTCGAGCGTGATCGTCTCCACCGCCATCGTCTTGAACAGCGACGCCATCTTCGGCTTGTCCTCGCCGGGGGGCGGCGCGTCGGCCTCGCCCCACTGGACGTAGGGGCCGTAGCGGCCGACCTTGGCGAACACCGGCAGGCCCTCGTGGAACCCGATGGGTTCGTCGCCCTTGGGGGCGGCCAGCAGCGCCAGCGCCTTGGCCGCCGTCAGCTCGTCGGGCGGGAGGTCGTCGGGGACGCTGGCGGTGTCGTCGCCCCGCTTCACGTAGGGCCCGTACTTGCCCGGCTTCACCACGATCTCGTCGCCCTGGTCGTCGTGGCCGATGACGAAGGTGTTGATCTCTGCGGCATCGATCTCGTCGAGGTTCTCCTCCACGAGGCGCTTGAGCCCCGGCAGGTCGTCGTCGCCGAAGTAGAAGCTGGCCAGCCACTGCTCCTTGCGGGCCTCGTTGCGGGCGATGGCGTCGAGGTCCTCTTCCACCTTCGCCGTGAAGGCGTAGTCGACCAGCTCGTCGAAGTGGCGCTCGAGCAGGTTCACCACCGCGAAGGCGGTCCACGTGGGAACGAGCGCCTGGCCCTTCTTCCACACGTACCCACGATCGAGGATCGTCTGGATGATCGACGCCCACGTGGACGGCCGACCGATGCCCAGCTCCTCGAGCCGCTTCACGAGGCTGGCCTCGGTGAACCGCGCCGGGGCCGACGTGGCGTGGCCTTTGGCCTCGATGGTGTCGAGGGCGAGCTCGTCGCCGACGGCCACGTGCGGCAGCAGACCTTCCTCGGTGTCGGGGCTGTCGCCCTCGTCGAGGCTCTCGACGTAGGCCCGGCGGTAGCCCGGGAACGTGATGGTGGTGCCGCTGGCGGCCAGCTCGGCGTCGGTGCCGTCGGCGAGCGCACCCACCCGCAGCGTCAGCGTCTTGCCGGTGGCGTCGGCCATCTGCGACGCCAGCGTGCGCATCCAGATCAGCTCGTAGAGGCGGGCCTCGAGGTCGTTCAGCTCGCCTCGCACCTCGGCCGGCGTGCGGAACGTGTCGCCGGCCGGGCGGATCGCCTCGTGGGCCTCCTGGGCGTTCTTCACCTTGCCGGTCCACTGCCGCCCGCCGGGGGCGAGGAATTCGGCCCCGAACAGCTGGGTCACCTGCGAGCGGGCTGCTGCGACGGCGGTGTCGGACAGCGCCACCGAGTCGGTGCGCATGTAGGTGATGTAGCCCCGCTCGTAGAGGCCCTGCGCCAGGCGCATCACCTGGTTGGCGCCGAGGCGCAGCTTGCGGCCGCCCTCCTGCTGGAGGGTCGACGTCATGAACGGCGGCTTCGGTGACGATCGGTAGTCCTTCTCCTCCACCGACCGGACGCGGAACTCCGCCGGCCGCAGCCCCTCGACGAGGCGCTCGGCCCGGGCCTGGTCGACGACCACCACGTTGGCCTTCGGCTTGCCGTTGGCGTCGAAGTCCTTGCCGGTGGCGACGCGCACGCCGTCGAGGGCCACCAGCGTGGCCGTGAACGACGGCGACGTCGCGAACGTGGCGTCGAGGTCCCAGTAGCCGGCGCTCACGAAGGCGATGCGCTCCCGCTCGCGCTCCACCACGAGGCGCACGGCCGGGCTCTGCACCCGGCCGGCCGACAGGCCGCGGTTCACCCGCCGCCACAGCACCGGCGACACCTCGTAGCCGTACAGGCGGTCGAGGATGCGGCGGGTGTCGGCCGCCGCGACCAGGCCGTCGTCGATGTCGCGAGGGTTGGCGATGGCCTGGTCGATGGCGCTCTTGGTGATCTCGTGGAAGACCATGCGCTTCACCGGCACCTTGGGCTTGAGGTGCTCGAGGAGGTGGGCCGAGATCGCCTCGCCCTCGCGGTCCTCGTCCGTCGCCAGGTAGAGCTCGCTGGCGTCCTTCAGCGCGGCCCGCAGCTCCCGGACGACGTCCTTGCCTCGCACCGTGAGCTCGTAGGTGGGCTTGAACCCGTTGTCGACGTCGACGGCCAAGCCCTTGCTGGGCAGGTCGGCGACATGGCCGATCGAGGCGCGCACCTCGTAGCCGGCGCCCAGGAACCGGGCGATGGTCTTGGCCTTGGCGGGCGACTCGACGATGACGAGGGGGCGGGACATACGGCCGCCCACCATGGGCGCTGTGGACCGCCTCGTCAAGGCATCGCCCGGTCAGACCGCCTCTGACCTGGCCTTTCGCCGCTGGCGGATCACCAGCACGATGCCCCCCACCACCACGGCGGCCAGCACGGCGTACTGGAGGTAGTCGCCCCACTCGCCCGCCTTCTCCCACTGGTCGCCCAGGGCCCAGCCGATGCCGATCCACACCGCGTTCCACACCGCGCTGCCCAGCACGGTGAACAGCACGAACCGCCGTATCGGCATGCCCGAGCCGCCGGCCGGGATCGACACGACGCTGCGGATGAGGGGCACGCACCGGCAGATGAGCACCGCCATGTCCTCGTGGCGCTCGAACCAGTCGAAGGCCCGGTCGATGTCGGCCCGCTTGAACCCGAGCCACTTCGTGGCCCACGTGACGAGGCGTTCCATGCGCTCCTCGCCCACCCACCGGCCCACCGCGTAGAGCACGAAGGCTCCGACGAGGGAGCCCACCGTGGCCGCTGCCACCGCGAGCGGGTACGAGAAGCGGCCCTCCGACGCATTGAAGCCGGTGAGCAGCAGCACCAGCTCGGACGGGATGGGCGGCACGATGCTCTCGAGCGCGATCAGGAACGCGATGCCCAGGTAGCCGATGGCATCGATCACGTCGGTGGCCCACTCGATCATCCGGGCGACGCTAAAGGCTCCGACGCCTCCGGGACGGGCACGCCTACGCTCGCCGTGCCATGACGACGCCGAGCCGACCCGCCGGGTGCTGACCCTCGCCGAGCTGGGCTGGGGCGCGGCCGTGGAGGCCGAGCGGGCGTCGATGGACGAGCCCGAGGGACGGCCGGCCCGGGTGGCCCGCATCGACCGCAAGTGGTGCACGTTGTGGGCCGAGGCCGACGAGGTGCTGCGGCTGCCGGCGCCCGAGGACCTGGCGGTGGGCGACTGGGTGCTGCTCGGCGACGAGGCCGACCGCATCGGCGCCCGCGTCCCGCGCTACAGCGCCCTGGCCCGCCGCCACCCCGACGGCACTGCGACCGCGCAAGTCATCGCGGCCAACCTCGACCACGTCTTCCTCGTCCACGCCCTGGCCGCCGAGCCCAACCAGCGTCGGCTCGAGCGTGAGCTGGTGGTGGCCTTCGAGAGTGGGGCCGACCCGGTGGTGGTGCTCACGAAGGCCGACCTCACCGACGACGTGGCCGGCGGGGTGGCCGCCGCCGAGGACGTCGCCCCGGGCGTGCCCGTGCATGCGGTGAGCGGGCGCACGGGGGAGGGCCTCGACGCACTGCGCCGCTACACGGCCGGCCACCGGACCATCGCCCTCCTCGGCGCGTCTGGTGCCGGCAAGAGCACGCTCGTGAACGCGCTCGTGGGCGAGGAGCGCCAGCGCACGGCGGCGGTGCGGGCCTTCGACGGCAAGGGCCGCCACACCACGTCGGCCGCCGAGCTGGTGCGGCTGCCCGACGGCGGCCTGCTCGTCGACACCCCCGGCCTGCGGGCGGTGGCCGTCTGGAGCGAGGGGGTCGGCCTCGACGAGGCGTTCGCCGACGTCACCAGCCTGGCCGAGCACTGCCGCTTCCGGAACTGCCGCCACGACGCCGAGCCCGGCTGCGCCGTGCGCGACGCCGTCGAGCAGGGCCGGCTGGCCGGGGCCCGTCTGCGCTCGTGGCACCACCTGCACGCCGAGCTCGATGCTCTCCTGGCCGAGCAGGCCGAGCACGACCGGGCCGCCCGTCGCGGCCGCCGCCCACCCCGGCGTGGCGGCCCCGCCGAGCCCGAGTCCTGACCCCACCTCTGCGTCTCGCTCGATCGAGCCGGCCGGCCGAAACGAGTCCCGGGCCACCTGTGTCGCCGCGGGCTCACTGCTCCTGGTCGTGGCGTCGAGCCGACACAGGTCGGGTCGGACCTGTGTGGCCGGCCACTCCCGGACACAGGTTCGCGGCAACCTGTGTCGGAGTGGGCTCACCGCTGCTGGTCGGGCCGCTGCGTCGACACGGGTTGGGCCGGACGTGTGTCGGTCTGGGTGGCCGGCGGGGTGGGGCACACTGCGGTGGTGACCGACCGAGCGCTCTCGCCCCACACCGTCGCCGTGGCCGCGGGCCGTGACCCGTCGGCCCAGGCGATGCTGAACCCGCCCATCGCCCTCGGGTCGAACTTCCGGCTCACGGCCGAGACCGACCACCTGCCGAACTACAGCCGCAACGACGGCACCGTCACCTGGCAGGCCTTCGAGGAGGCGCTGGGGCTGCTCGAGGGCGGGCAGGCCATCGCCTTCTCGTCGGGGATGGCCGCGGTGACGGCGGTCCTCGAGCAGCTGCCCACCGGGGCAGTGGTCGTGGTCCCCACCACCTCCTACGTGGGGGTGCGCCAGCAGCTGGCCGAGCGTGAGCAGCGGGGGCGGGTGACGGTGCGGCCGGTCGACGCCACCGACACCGATGCCGTGGTCGCCGCCCTCGAGGGGGCGTCGCTGCTGTGGCTCGAGTCGCCGTCGAACCCCACCATCGACCTCACCGACCTGCCCGCCGTGCTCGCGGCTTCTCGGGTGCTCGGCGTGCCGAGCGTGGTCGACAGCACGTTCGCCACCCCCGTGCTGCAGCACCCGCTGGCGATGGGGGCCGACGTGGTGCTCCACAGCGTCACCAAGTTCATCGGCGGCCACAGCGACCTGCTGATGGGTGCGCTGGTCGCCGAAGGCGAGTGGTACGAGCGGCTGCTGGCCACTCGTGGCCTCTACGGTGCCGTGCCCGGCGCCCTCGAGGTGTACCTGGCCTTGCGGGGCCTGCGCACCCTGCCGCTGCGAGTGGAGCGGGCGTCGAACAACGCCCAGGAGCTGGCCAAGCGGCTGTACCACCACCCTGCCGTGCGACGCGTCCGCTACCCCGGGCTGCGCACCGACCCGTGGCACCGCCGGGCCCAGGCCCAGATGATCGGCTTCGGGCCCATGCTCTCGTTCGACCTCGCCGACGGCGACGCTGCCGACCGGGCCTGCGCCCGCGTGCGGCTCGTCGTGCACGCCACCAGCCTCGGTGGGGTCGAGACCACCATGGAGCGGCGCAACAAGTACCCGAGCGAGGCCCACGTCGACGCCGGCCTCATCCGGATGTCGGTCGGCATCGAGGACGTCGACGACCTCTGGGACGACCTGCAGGCCGCGCTCGAGCCCTGACGCGAAGCGGGGCACACCCCGAAGGGTGCGCCCCGCTCACGGTCCCCGCCGGAACGTGGGTCAGCCCCGCAGCTCCCAGATGGCGGTGCTCGAGTCGAAGCCGCTGGCCGCCTCGTAGGAGACGATCACGAGCGGCTTGCCCGTGGGGCTGTCGTCGGCCGCCACGAACACGAGCCCTTCGGGGGACAGGTCGCTGGAGCGGGCCCACTGGAGCAGCTTGGGCTCGGTGGGGTCGGCCAGGTCGAACACCATGATCCCGCCGGCCCGCTCGAGGCCGACGAACGCCAGGGTGCGCCCGTAGGCCTCCCCGATCACGAGCCCCTCGGGCTCGGGCCCCTTGTCGTCGCTGCGACTGTCCGGTGAGGCCGTCTGGCCGATGCCCTGCGAGCGCCAGGCCAGGCTGCTGGCTCCGACTCCTTCGTAGACCGCCCGCTCGATGAGGCTGCCGGTGTCCGCCACCAACGCCCCGTCCGTCGACCACACCGACATCGACCGCGCGCCGTAGGACGCAAGGGTCACCCACGTGCTGCCCGCTTGCACGGACGGGAACTGGGTCGTCACCTTCAGGCGTCCGGCGATGTTGTTGTCACGCACCGCCGCAATGGCCGGGCTCACCGCCGTACCGAGGTCACGCAGCCGGATCTCGTCGATGAAGCACGACAGCGCACCGGAAGCATCAGGATTGTTGTCGAGCCGGTTCACGTACTCCCGGGCATCGCCCTCGTTGGCGGTGACGAGGTAGCTGGCGCCGTCGATCTCGACGTCGGCGACGGCGTCGGGCATGTACATCCCCACCACCGGCCGGGTGCTCGGGTCGAAGACGCCGTTGGGGGGGGTGGTGGGCCGGTCGCTGGCGTCGAGCTCGTTGCCGACGAGCGAGTGGTCCTTCAGGCCGAGCGAGCGGACCCAGTCGACCTTGGCGGTCTTCATGTCGATGCGGGCCAGGGCGTTGTTCTCCTGCAGCGTCACATAGGCGAAGCGGCCGCCGGTGGTGATGTACTCCGGCTCGAGGTCCTGGGCGGCGGTGGCCCCCGGCCACACGCCCACCCGCACGCCCTGGGCCCGCAGCTCGGCGGTGGAGAAGCCGGTGAAGCCGACCTGCGTGGCGGTCGCGGCGGCGGCGCCCCTGCTCACGTCGATGATCGTGACCGAGCCCTCCGGGTTCGTCGCCTCGGCCGGGTTTGTGGTCGGCGCGTTCGGATCGGCGCCGACGATGCAGCGCGGCTCGCCCTCGTTGGCCACGAGGATCCGCCGGCCGGGCGGGTCGAACGTCACCATGTCGGGCAGGTACCCGACCTCGACGCGCTTCAGGACGGCGAGCGACGCCGTGTCGAACAGCACGGCGGTGCCGGGAGCGCTCACCACGTTCGTGGGAGCGACCACGGCGACGCCGAGGCCCCGGCGAACGGCCACGCTCTGGACCGTCACGTCGTCGCCGAGCTCGATCGTGGTGGCGACGGTGGTCGGGTTCGTTGCGTCGATCACGCTGATGTCGTTGGTGATCCCGTTGGTGACGAAGATGCGCTTGGTCCTCGAGTCGTAGGCCGGGATCTCGGAGCCACCTGGCCCGCCGGTCGGGATGCTGGCCCTGAGCACCAGCTCGGGGGGCGTGGGCTGCGTGGCGGCCGGGCTGCTGAAGCCGACGACGGTCACGAGGCCGACGGCGCCGGCGGTGAGGGCGGCGGCAGTCCTGCGTCGCATGGTGCGGTACCTCCAGGGTCGAAGACGCCGCACCGTATTGAGGGGCCGGTGAACGCTCGGTGGACGGACGGCGAACGCACGGCGACGATTCGGCGAACGCTGCCGCCCGTTCACGGCATGTGATCGCCCCGGCACCGTGCGGATACGGTGCGCGCCCATGGACTTCGAGCTCTCCGACCGCTGCAAGGAGTACCAGGAGCGCCTCCTGGACTTCATGGACACGCACATCTACCCGAACGAGTCCGTGTACGACGAGCAGCTGGCGGCCGGCGGCGAACCCCACGGCCACCCGCCGGTCATGGAGGAGCTGAAGGCCGAGGCGAAGCGGCGCGGGCTGTGGAACCTCTTCCTCCCGCACCAGGGATGGTGGGGCGACGGGTTCTCCAACCTCGACTACGCGCCGCTGGCCGAGATCATGGGCCGCAGCCCCATCGCCAGCGAGGCCTGCAACTGCTCGGCGCCCGACACCGGGAACATGGAGGTGCTGGCCGCGTTCGGCACGGCCGAGCAGCAGGAGCAGTGGCTGCGCCCGCTCCTCGACGGCGAGATCCGCTCGGCGTTCTGCATGACCGAGCCCGAGGTGGCGAGCTCCGATGCCACCAACATCTCGCTGCGCATCGAGCGTGACGGCGACGACTACGTGCTGAACGGCCGCAAGTGGTGGAGCTCGAACATCTACCACCCCAACTGCGCCATCCTCATCGTGATGGGCAAGACCGACCCGTCGGCGCCCACCCACAAGCAGCAGAGCCAGATCCTCGTGCCGAAGGACACGCCAGGCGTCACCGTGGTCCGGAACCTGAAGGTGTTCGGCTACACCGACGTGGAGGGCCATGGCGAGGTGCTGTTCGAGGACGTGCGGGTGCCGGCCTCGAACCTCATCGCCGGTGAGGGCGACGGCTTCATGATCAGCCAGGCCCGCCTCGGCCCCGGCCGCATCCACCACTGCATGCGCACGCTCGGCGCGGCCGAGCGGGCGCTCGAGCTGATGTGCCAGCGGGCGCTGTCGCGCGTCACGTTCGGCCGCCGCGTGGCGGAGCGCTCGAACATCCAGGACTGGATCGCCGAGGCCCGCATCGAGATCGAGATGGCCCGCCTGCTCACCATGAAGACGGCGTGGCTCATGGACACCGTGGGCAACAAGGGCGCCCGCGTGGAGATCTCGGCCATCAAGGTGGCCGTGCCGAACATCGCGCTGAAGATCATCGACCGGGCCATACAGGTGCACGGTGGCGGTGGCGTGAGCCAGGACTTCCCGCTGGCCGGCATGTACGCGGCCATCCGCACGCTGCGGCTGGCCGACGGCCCCGACGAGGTGCACAAGATGACCATCGCCCGCCGCGAGCTGCGCCGCCACGACCCCGACTTCCGCACCGACGGCGCAACCAGCATCGCCCCCGGTGGCGGCCGGGGCTGACCCGACCGCCGTCCGGGAGACGGTGTCACTCGATGACGCCGCAGGCGATGCGGACGCCGGCGTTGCCGGTGCCCGCCGTCAGCGTGGCGGCCGCGCTGCTGTTGGCCGTGTACTGGTTCGTGGCGGCGCCGACGGGGACGTTGCCGAAGTTGTCGGGGCCGTCGTGCACGATCACTGCCCGCCCGACGGCTTCGGCCGGCGTGAACTTGTCGGTCTGGAACCACATCTCGACCGGGCCCTTGCCGTCGCCGGTGGCGTAGATGCTCGGCAGGTCGCCCTTGTGGGCGCCGTGGCCCACGCCTCCCACGTTCCAGTGCCCGTCAGTGGCGGTGAACCACGAGGTGCTCGGGTTGGTGGCATTGGCGACGCAGCCGTTCTCGGCCCCGGTGTCGTTGGCGTGCACGTGGAACCCGTGGAACGCGCTCGTGGCCGTGCCGGCGGCGTCGGCGGCGAAGCGCACCCGCACGAGCGTCCGGCCGCCCACACCGTTGTAGAGCCACACCTTGCCGACCTCTTCACCCGACGCATCGCGCAGGGTGGTCCGGGCCGCGGCCTTGTCCTTCTTCGCGCCGGCCTCCACCGACCACAGCGTCGTCGCGCCCAGCGCTACGACGGTGAGTCCCGCTGCCAGCACCGTTCGCTTGCTCATGCTTGCCTCCCCTGTGATGCGGGCCACGCTGCCCACGAGGCCGCTGTCGCGTACTGACGTCCGAACGGTTCGCCCGGGTGACGCAAGTGACTGTGGTGCCGGGTGGGCGGATGTCCCCGGTCGCACCACCGTGAGATCGCCCCCAGGGACTGTGGTGCCGGGTGGGCGTGTGGCTCACGGCGCACCACGGTGAGATGGCCGTAGAACTGTGGTGCCTGGTGGGCGCATGGCTCATGGGCCACCACAGTGAGATCACCGCCAGGGGATTGTGGTGCGTGGTGGGCGTATGGCGCATGGGCCACCACGGTGAGAGCGTCGGGGTGGCGGTGAACCGCTGGTGGACATCGGCGCGACAGTGCCGAGGTGGGGACCGGCGCCGAACGCAGCGACAGCGAGCTGCTGGCGCTTGTGGCCGACGGCGACCGTGCCGCGTTCCGCGAGCTCTACGACCGCCACGCCCCCTGGGTGCTCGCTCGCCTCCGCCATCGCTGCAGCGACCGCGAGGTGGTGGCCGAGGCCGTGCAGGACACGTTCGCCGCCGTGTGGCGCTCGGCCGGGCGCTACGACGGCCGGGGCGACGTCGGCGCGTGGATCTGGGGCATCGCCATCCGGCGCCTCATCGGCCTGCTCCGCAGGGGCGGCCGCCACCAGCACGTCGTGCTCGGCGAGCAGGCCCGCGACGACGAGGCCCTGCTCGTGTCGGCTGAGGACCAGGTCCTCGTGGGCGTCGAGCACGGCGACCTCGCCGGCGCGCTGCTGCGCCTGTCGCCCGAGCTGCGCGCCGTCGTCCAGGCCACCGTGCTCGACGGCCTCACCACTCGCGAGGCCGCCCACCTCCTCGGCATCCCTGCCGGCACCGTGAAGACCCGAATGATGCGCGCCCGCGCCGAGCTCCGAGGAGCCCTCGCATGACCTCCTGGCACCTTGACCCCGAGGTCGTCGACGCCTACCTCGACGCGACGCTCGACGATGCGCGGGCGGCGTCCTTGGAGGCCCACGTCGTGACGTGCTCGACGTGCCGTCTGCTCCTCGCCGACCGCAGCGACGCCGACGAGCTCGACGCGCTGTGGCACGACCTCGTCGACCGCCTCGACGCCGAGCCTTCGAGCCGGACCACGCGCCTGCTCCTGCGCCTCGGCCTGCGCGACGACACGGCTCGCCTGCTCGGCTCGGCGCCGCTCATGTCGTCGCCGTGGGCAGCCGCCGTGGTGCTCGTGATGGCCGCGGCCTGGGTGCTCCACGCCGCGGTCGAGGCCAACGCCACGAACGTGGTGCTCTTCCTCTACGTCGCCCCGCTCCTGCCGATGCTCGGCGTCACCGCCGCCTACGGTCCGCTCGTGGACGACAGCCACGAGGTGACGGTGGCCACGCCCTACCCCACCTACCGCCTGGCGCTGCTGCGCACCGCAGGGGCCGCCGCCATCGTGACCCTGGCCGGGTTCGTCGCCGCCCTCACGTTGCCCGGCCCATGGCTCGATGCCGTGCGCTGGCTGCTCCCGGCGCTCGCCCTCAGTGCAGTGGCGTTCGCGCTCTTGGGCCGCCTGCCTCCCGTGCCGGTTGCGCTGATGCTGGCGGTCGCCTGGATGGTGTTCGCGGGCGCGCTGGCGTGGTGGATGGGTGACCGCGCGGCGCCCTTCGAGCCCGCAGTGCAGCTGGTGTACCTCGCCCTGGCCGCCGTGGCCGGTGTCGTGACCGCCCGGTCGCCCGATCGCTTCGACGTGCTCGGGAGGTCGTCATGATCGAGGTGAGGACCGTGACGAAGCGGTTCCGAGGCGTCGTGGCAGTCGATGCCCTCACGCTGTGCCTCGGCCCTGGGATCACCGGGCTGCTCGGCCCCAACGGTGCCGGCAAGACGACGCTCTTGCGCATGATCGCCACGGTGCTGGCGCCCGACGAGGGCAGCGTCACCGTCGACGGCCGCGACCTCGCCGTGGCCGACCAGCGCGTGGAGGTGCGCCGCCGCCTCGGTTACGTGCCCCAGGAGCCCGGCTTCCACCTGGGCTTCACCGCCTTCGAGTTCGTCGACTACGTCGCCATCCTGAAGGAGATGACCGACCGGCGGGCGCGCCACGACGAGGTGCGCCGGGTGCTGGCGCTCGCGGGGCTCGACGACGTGCGCTCGCGCAAGATCCGCGCCCTGTCCGGTGGCATGCGGCGACGGCTGGCCATCGCCCAGGCGCTGCTCGGCTCCCCTCGACTGCTGGTCCTCGACGAGCCGACGGCCGGGCTCGACCCGGAGCAGCGCCTGCGGTTCCGCGAGCTCGTCACGTCGCTCGCCCCGGACACCACCGTGCTGCTGTCGACCCACCAGACCGAGGACGTCCGGGCCCTGTGCCAACGGGTCATCGTGCTGCACGCCGGGGCGGCCCGCTTCGACGGCTCGCCCGACCGGCTGGCGACCACCGCGGCCGGCCGGGTGTGGACGGCCGCCGAGCGCGATCCACGCGCCCATCTCGCCTGGGTGCACGCCGACGGCTCGGTGCGTCACGTGGGCGAGCCGCCGGCAGGTGCCGCGCTGGCCGAGCCGACCATCGAGGACGCCTACCTCTTGCTGGTCGGGCGGCACGACGACTCGGTCGCGTCGCGGCGGCGCCGCCGCTCGAGGGCCGTGGCGTGAAGGTCGTCGTCGCCTTCGTCGTGATCGTGACGCTCGTGGTCGGCACCGGCTCGGTGCTGGCAGCCCACGAGCGTCGCCAAGGCGAGGCCGACGACGAGGCCGGCTCGTCGGTGGCGCTCCTGGCGCTGTCGTGGGTGGAGGGCCGCCTGCTCGTGCGTCACCCGCTGTTCTGGGTTCCCCTCGTGCTGTCCCTCGGCGTCATGATGCTCACGTTCGGATGGTGGTGGTCGAGCGACGTCGTCGGGCCCCAGACCGACGCGGTCTGGTTGATGGCGATCACTGCCGCCGTGAGCATCCTCGGCCTCCTGCTGGCGTCGAACCGCACCGCGCTGCGCACCCGGCGCGACGGGACTCGCGAGCTCGTCGCCTCGTTGCCGACCGCCCCGCGGACGCGCACGGCCGCCCTGCTGATCGGTGGCTGGCTTCCCGCCTTCACCCTCCTCGCGGTCACGGCGACTGCGGTGGTGGCCTACGTCGTCGGTCGTCCCGACCTCGACCGCTTCCGATGGGAGCCGGTGCAGCTGGGGGTCGTCGTCGTCGTGGCCTACGGCGCCGTCGTGGTGGGCGTCCTCACGGCTCGCTGGTTGCCCGTGGCCGTGTCCGGGTTGGTCGGTGTGGTGGCGGTGATGCTGCTCAACAACACCTTCGACCATCTCCACCCGCAGTGGCGGTGGCTGCACGTGCTGCCCGAGCCCGACTTCGGCGGGATCTTCGACCTCCGGGAAGACCGTTGGCACCTCGCGTACCTACTCGCGCTGGTGGCGTTTGCGGTCGGCATCGCGCTGGCCCGCCACGGCCTGCGCCCTGGCGTGGTGGCGCTGCTCGTGATCGGTGGGCTCGGCACCGTCGTCACCGGATGGGTGCAGACCCGCCCGCCCTCGCTCGCCGAGGTGGCCCAGCGAGTGGCCATGCTCGAGGAGCCCGCCGCCCACCAGACCTGTGAGACCCACGGCGCCGTGCGGTACTGCGCCTACCGCCAGCTGGGGCACTTCATCCCCGAGTGGCGCGCGGCCGCCGAGGGTGTGCTGGCGGCGGCGCCGGATGCGGCGAAGCCGGCCGCGCTCGACGTGGTGCAGCGTCCGTACGTCCACACCGTCGACGAGCTTCTACCCGAGGTGCGCGCTGCGCTCGACCGAGACGCTGCCTTCGGCGCCGACGGCGACGTCCACCCGGCCATGCAGCTCCACCTCGACCACCGCCACACCGAGGTGGCGTACATGACGGCGGCGTCGCTCGTCGGCCTGCCGCCGTCGGTCGCCGTCGGCAACGTCGCCTGCGTGGCGTCGGGCCAGGCCCGCGGCATGGTCGCCCTGTGGCTCACGGCGGCTGCCACGCCGGAGGCGGCGACGTCGCTGCGCGAGCGGGCCGAGCGGCTCACGCCGAACGCCGTGGTCGTGCTCGACACGGTGCCGGAGTGGGGAACGGGCGACTACGAGGCCGTGGTCGGCAGCGGTGCTGCCGGCGGGGATCTCCTCGGTGCGCTGGCGCTGCACGAGCTCCCGGTGGCCGCCGTCCAGGCCGCGCTGGCCGCCCACTGGGATGACGTGCTCGATCCGGCCACCCCGTCGGCCGCCGTCTTCGGATGGCTCGCACGACCGGTGCCCGAGGCGGTCGTCGCCACCGAGAAGGTCGTGCCCGATCAAAGCGATGGGGTCTTCCGACGGACATGCGCGTGAGCACGGCCGACCCTCGGGTAGGCGTGCGCGTGCTCGCCCCCTATGTCGCGAGGTCGGTGCAGCCGGCCCCGACCCTGGCATGCGCGCTCGGCGCGGCGGTGTTGGCTCGACAGGTCGGCACGGGCGAGGCGCCGTCGATGCTCCTGGCCCTCCTGATCGCCGCCCCGGTGGCGCTGGCTGTCGGTGACCCGATGCACGCCGTCGTCGGGCCCTCTCCCACGTCGCTGCGGCGTCGGCTGGGTGTGCGTCTGGTGGCGCTTTCGCCGTTGGCGGTGCTCGTGATGCTGTCAGCACTGGTGGGCGCGCTGAGCGGTCGTGCCCCCGATCACACGCCCACCGCGGCGCCGCCGACGGTCGCCGTCGCCGTGGTGGCGGCAGCGCTGGTGGCCGGCCGGTGGTGGCCCGGAACCGAGGCGACCGCCGTCGGCGCGACGGCCGTGTCGGTGGTGGTGGCCCTCGCGCTGCCGCTGCCACTGGCGGTGCTGCCGGCGGCCGACCACTGGCCGGTGTGGCTCGGCCTGCTCGCGGCAGCCTTCGTCGCCGCCGGGGCGGCCACGCGTGACCCCTGTGCCTGAACCACCAGGGCCGCCCGCCGCGACAGCACCGACATGACTGCCGCGCTGACGATCTCCCGTCGGGTGCCCGCCTCCGAGCAGCTGTCGCGCGTGGGCGTCGTCGCGACGACGCTCGCCGGCACCGGCGTCGGCGTGGCCTACGGCGTCGCTATCCGCGCCTGGATGCGGCTCGTGGCCGACGACCCTGAGTTCACGTGGGGAGGCACCGTCTTCATCGTGATGGCGTTCGCGATCCTCGGGACGTTCGCCGGGCTGGTCCACGCCGGACGGGGGCGGGGATGGAAGGCGATGCTCGTCGTGGTGCGGGTGCCCGCCGTCGTGGTCGGCGCCCTGTGCTTCATGGGCGCCGGGATGCTGATGCTCCCCACCGTGGTGCTCGGCGGCCTGGCGCTGGCCCGCTCCGACTGGCCGAGGGTGCTGCGGGCCGTGCTGGCCGCAGTCGCTCTGGCTGGCGTCGTTCCGGTGGTCGCCAGCATCGCCGGGATCCCGTTCGAACGCTTCGTGCCCGGCCTCGTCCTCTACGTCGGACTCGCGCTGGTGGAGGTCAGGTTGTTCGCCGAGATCTACGCGCCTTCGGTCGGCCGCCTGCCCTGTGCCGTGAAGGTCGGTCTGGGCGTCGTAGCCGCGCTGGCCGCTGGCTTCGTCGTGCTCAACGTGATCGGCACGGCACTTCGCTGACGCGTCACAGCTGGCCGCGGTCGAGGAGCCCGAGCACCTCCGCGGCGCGCTCGCGCACCGCCGGCAGGTCGGACAGGCGCTCGGCCGCTCGCACCTGCTGGGCGACGCGGGCGTTGCGGCCGAAGCGCTCGGCGTGGCGGGCGAGGAAGTCCCAGTAGAGCGTCGTGAAGGGACAGGCGTCGGGACCGGTGCGCTGCTTGCGGTCGTAGCGGCAGCCTCGGCAGTAGTCGCTCATGCGGTCGAGGTAGGCGCCGCCGGCTGCGTACGGCTTGGTGGCCATCCGGCCGCCGTCGGCGTGCAGCGCCATGCCGAGCACGTTCGGGAGCATCACCCACTCGGCGCCGTCGACGTAGCTCGACCACATCCACTCGGTCATGGCCCACGGCTCGACGCCGGCGAGCAGCGCCAGGTTGCCGAGCACCATCAGCCGCTGGATGTGGTGGTTCCACGCGTGGTCGTGCACGGCCTGCACGGCGTGAGCCACGCACCTCATGTGGGTCGGCTGGCCGAGGAGCGCCGGCGGCAGCGGGCGGTCGGCGTCGAGCTCGTTGACGCCGCGGTACGCGGGCATCCAGAGCCAGTAGACGCCCCACACGTACTCCCGCCAGCCGATGACCTGGCGGACGAAGCCCTCGGCGCTGGCGATGGGAACCCGCCCGGCCCGGTAGGCGGCCTCGACGGCGTCGCACACCTCACCGGGGTGCAGCAGACCGATGTTGAGGGCGTGGCTGAGCAGCGAGTGCGAGAGATGCCAGCTCGTCGTGAGCATGGCGTCCTCGTGAGGGCCGAAGCGGGGGAGGACCTCGGCGACGGCGTGGTCGAGGCGGCGCAGCGCCTCGGCGCGCGAGGTGGCCCACACACCATCCGGGCCCGCGCCCCATGCGGTGGCCGGCAGCCCGGCGACGACCTCACGGTCGACGTCGTCGAGCTCGGTGACGACGGGTGTGGGCCACTCGACCGGCCCCTTCGGGGGCGGCTCCCGGTTGTCGGCGTCGAAGTTCCACCGGCCACCAGCCGGCTCGTCGCCGTCCATCAGGTAGCCGAGGCGGCGCCGCTGCCACCGGTAGAAGTCCTCCATCTTGAACGACCGCCGACCGGCCGCCCACGCCGCGAAGTCGTCGCGGTGGCACAGCATCTGGTCGGACCGGACCACGGTCACCCCGAGCTCCTTTAGCAGGGCCAGCCCGTCCCACGACAGCGGCTCCATCGCCACGACCCGCCCGGGCCGGTGCTCGGCCACATGCGCGGCCAGCCCCGCCCGCAGCGAGGGCGCCCGGCGGTAGTCGACCTCGAAGGCCTCGGCCCGCAGCTCGGCGGCGAAGCGGCGCATGGCGGTGACCACCAGGTGCAGGCGCTGGCGGTGCCACCGCTTCCCGGCCATCTTCGCCTCGCTCTCCACGAGCAGCACCCGCGCCTCGCCGGGACGGCGGTCGCGCAGGTGGGCGAGTCGGCGGTTCAGCTGGTCGCCGAGGACCCAGACGGTGTCCACGTCGACGCATCCTGCCGGCCGGACGCGCTCGGTGCCCGGTCGGGCGTGAGGAACCGGAGGGCGAGGAACCCGAGCACACCCGCCAGTGCACTGGCGGCAAGGACCCCGAGCTTGGCCGATGCCGTGAGGCCGGCGTCGTCGAACGACAGCGACGTGACGAACAAGGCGACCGTGAAGCCGATGCCGGCGGTGACGGCCAGTCCGAAGAGGTGTGCCCACGTCGTGCCGGCCGGGAACTGCCCGATGCCCAGGCGCACGGCCAGCCACGAGAAGCCCATCACGCCGACCGTCTTGCCGGCGACGAGGCCGAGCACCACCCCGAGCACCACGCGGCCGTCGAGGGCGTCGGTCTCGATGCGCACGCCGGCATTGGCGAAGGCGAACACCGGGACGACGAGCAGGGTCACCCAGGGGCCGAGGCGGTTCTCCACCCGCTCGAGCGGCGACGACGTCTCGAGGGCGAGCCGGGCCAGCTCCTCGACGGCGTCCTCGTTGCGCTCCCGCTCCTCGTCGCTGATGTCGTCGTCGGCATAGGCGCGCTCCACATCGGCGAGCAGCGCCCGCCCGGCCGGGACGAACGCCCGCGGCTCGTGGAACGGGCGGATCGGCGTGAGGAGGCCGAACACCACGCCGACGATGGCCGACTCGATGCCGGCCTCGTGGAACGCCAGCCAGCACAGCGCGCCGAGGGCGATGTAGGGCGCCAGCGACCGGACGTCGCCTCGGCGGCACAAGTAGGCGGCGGCGATCGCGAAGGCGGCGACCATCAGCCAGCCGAGCGAGACGCCGTCGGCGTAGAACAGCGCGATCACCACGATCCCGCCGACGTCGTCGACGACGGCCAGCGTGAGGACGAAGATCCTTGCTCCGAGCGGGACGCGCCGGCCGACGAGCGTGACGACCCCGATGGCGAAGGCGATGTCGGTGGCGACCGGGATGCCCCACCCGTCGGCACCCGGGTGGCCTCGGTTGATCGCGACGTAGATGAGGGCCGGCATCACCATGCCGCCGAGCGCCGCCATCGCGGGGAGGGCGGCCGCGCGCGGGTTGCGGAGCTCGCCGAGGAAGAGCTGGCGCTTGATCTCGAGCCCGGCCAGCAGGAAGAACAGTGCCATGGCGGCGCCGTTCACCCACTCGCGCAGGCCGAGGTCGAGATCGACGACGTCGCCCAGGCGCACGACGAGCTCGGTCTCCCACAGCTGCTCGTAGCTGCCGTGCCACGCGCTGTTGGCCCACAGCAGCGCGGCGACTGCCGCCACGAGCATGATCCCGGCCGAGGCCGCCTCGACGTCGAGCAGGCGCAGCACCGGCCGCACGAAGGTGCGAGGCACGAGGCGGTCGCTGTCGCGCCACGTCGTCTTCAGGTCTCGGGCCGGCATCGAAGCGAGCCAAGCCGGGCGAGCCCGGCTCGGTCAATCCACAAGGGCGAGGTTCACACGAACGTCATGTCGGCGTGACGCCGGTGCCAGCCGCCGCCACGGCAGCCGTGGCGGTGGGGTACACCGCCAGCGCTCGGTCGAGCCTGGTGAGGCGCAGCGTCTCTCGCAGGCGGCCCTCCCCGCACACGAGGAGGACGTCACCTCCGGTCGCCCGCTGACGCCCGGAGACCCCGACGAGGACGCCGAGCGCGACGTCGTCGATGGCGGCGAGCGCGTCGACGTCGACCACCACGGTTGCGCCCGGCGCGCCCCGCAGCGCTCGCAGGAGACCGTCTCGCAGGCGCGGCACCGTGGCCAGGTCGGCCTCGCCGTCGAGCTCGACGACGAGCACGTTCTCGATCCGACGCTCGCGCACCAACAGCTCCACGTCGCACAGTGTGGCCGAGCGCCCGACGCGTGCCGCAGGCTCATGGAGGCTCCAGCCGCATCGTCGCCTCGGCCCGCACGACCAGGTCTCGGACGAGGCGACCCACGAGCGGCACGTCGGTGGCGAGGCGTCGCGACACGGCGACCGTGACCGCGTCGCCGGTGACCGAGGCGCTGACCTCGAAGCCCGGTGCGGCAGCCACCGCCGCCGCGACGGGGTCGCCGGCCACCGACGCCGCGCGCGCCGCCTCGCGCGCCGCATGGATGGCGGCCACCTGCTCGCCGGCGACCACCACGACCTGCACGACGGCCAGCAGCGCGAGCAGCACGACCGGTAGGGCGAGCGCCAGCTCGACGGCGGCCTGGCCGCGGTCGGCCCGGTCGTTCACGACACCTTGCCGATGATCGTGTCGAGCACGCGGTCGAGGAGCCGGCCGATCTTGCCGGCCCCGCCGCCGGCGGTGGCCCAGGCCACCAGGAGCAGGGCGACGAGGGCGGCCCCCAAGAGCACGAGGGCGTACTCGGTGGTGGCTTGGCCGCGATCGTCGTGGTCGGTGCGGGTGAGCAGCCAGATGTGCAGGCGGGTGATGAGCTCGAGCATGGGAGTCCTCCTCGGACGGGTCGGGGGAGGGTGGCGAACCACCGAGCGGGCTCATGGCGACAGGCCGGCCAGGGCGCCGGCGACGAGCGGCGCCAGCGCCAGCAGCACGAACGACGGCAGCAGACAGAGCACGAGCGGGAACGACAGGAGCACCGGGAGCCGGCGGGCCTCCGTCTCGGCCTGACGACGCCGATGCAGGCGGGCGTCGTGAGCCAGGAGGGACAGCGAGGGGCCGATCGGCACGCCGTAGCGCTCGCCGGCCGACAGCGTCTCGACCAGCGGGTGCAGGTCGTCGCCGAGAAGCTCGGGCAGCGCCGCCAGCGCGTCGACCCCTCGGACCCCGCGGCGCGTCCGGGCGAGCACCTCGGCCAGCGCCGCGTCGAACGGCGGGGGCGCATGCACGGCCAGGCGCTCGACGGCCAGGGCCGGCGTGAGGCCCGCCTGGAGGGCCACCTCGACGAGGGCCACGAGGTCGGGCAGCCCGTCTCGCACGGCCCGGCGGTGGCTGCGGACCGCTTGCGCGCCTCGCCACCGCGGCACGCACCCGACCGCGAGGAGCAGCGCGGCGCCGACAGGAGGTGCCATGGCCAGGACCGCGGCCGCGCCTGCCGCGAGCAGCCAGCGGTAGGGCACCGGCCTCCTCGTCGGCGGCCCGGTCGGTGTCGCCGCAGGCCGTGCCACCGCCGGCCGCCAACGCGCCGCGACGACGAGCACCAGGGCGCCGGCGACGACGGCGGTCATCGCCGGCCTCGGACGAGGGAGGCGATCCACGCGACACCGAGGGCCTGCAGGCCGAGCCCAACGGCGAGGCACAGCCGGCCGGCGGCCGAACCCAGCCAGAACGCCACCACCCGATCGTCGGTGGCGGCCGCGACGAGCGCGACGGCCAGCGGGAGCCCGGCCAGGACCGCGGCCGACAGGCGGGCCTGCGCCGACTGGGCGCGGACCTCCGCGGCCACCGCCCGCCGCTCCCGGAGCGTGGCCACGACCCCGTCGACGGCGCGAGCGGGCCGCCCGCCGGCC
>Ga0209594_1000168_pt1 | contig 49540 bp, 47 predicted proteins | sample AshMeaCrysSpring_FD_184126 | JGI IMG/M metagenome (GOLD analysis project Ga0209594, IMG submission 184126) | Groundwater microbial communities from Big Spring, Nevada to study Microbial Dark Matter (Phase II) - Ash Meadows Crystal Spring... | ecosystem: Environmental > Aquatic > Deep subsurface... | reverse complement strand
TGGGGGCATCAAGATGTTCCGCACGCTCGTGCTTTTCCGCCAGGCGGGTCGCGAGCTGATGCTGCTCGTGCATCCGCAGGCGCTCAGGCCGGTCAAGATCGCGGGCCAGGTCGTGCAGAACCAGATAGTGTTCGCGGTTCTCGCCTTCGTGGTGCTCTACTTTGGCGCAGTCGTCGTGCTCACTTTCGCGCTGCTGGCGAGCGGCCTCGATTTCCTGAGCTCGTTTTCGGCGATCATCGCGACCATCAACAACGCAGGCCCGGGGCTCGGAGTCGTCGGCCCCGCGGGTAATTACCAGGGACTCACTGACTTCCAGACCTGGGTGTGCGCGATCGCGATGCTGCTCGGCCGGCTCGAGATCTTCAGCGTACTCGTGCTGCTGACTCCCTCGTACTGGCGCAAGTAATGGCACGACGCAGGTTATCGGCCCGCTCCCGGCGCACGATGCAGCGCGGCTTCGTCGTCGTGACGGTGCTGCTCCTGCTCGTGGCGCTGATCGGCGTACTCGTACTCGGCCATCGGGTCACGAAGCAGTTCGAGGGCCGGCGCTGGACGCTGCCGGCGCGGGTCTACGCGCAGCCGCTCGAGCTCTACGTCGGACAGCCACTCTCGGCGCAGCGCTTCGTCGAGGAACTCGACCGTCTCGGGTACCTGGCGCAGGCGAAGCCCGAGCGGCCGGGCACGTACCGCCGGAAGGGCGACCGAGTGGACCTCTACCTGCGGGCGTTCCGCTTCTCCGACGGGCTGCAGGACGCGGTCGCGCTCAGAATCGGGTTCGCGGGTGGCGCCATCGCGTCGCTCACGACCGCGCAGGGCGGTGACGTCCCGGTGATCCGCCTCGACCCGCTGCTGATCGGCAGCATCTTTCCCATCCACGGCGAGGACCGCATCGTCGTCGCGCCGGACGAGGTCCCGCCGCTGCTGCCCGAGGCGCTCAAGGCAGTCGAGGACCGCAGGTTCGACGATCACCACGGCGTGAATCCGCTGGCGATCCTGCGCGCGCTGTTCGTGAACGTGCGCGCCGGGCAGGTCGAGCAGGGCGGCAGCACGCTCACACAGCAGCTGGTGAAGAGCTACTTCCTCGACAGCCGGCGCACGCTCGGGCGCAAGGCGGAGGAGGCCGTGATGGCCGTCATTCTCGAAAGCCGATTCGAGAAGGCGGACATCATGAACGCCTACATCAACGAGATCTACCTCGGCCAGGACGGCAAGCGCGCGATCCACGGCTTCGGACTCGCGAGCCAGTTCTACTTCGGCAAGCCGCTCAGGGAGCTCGGGCTGCCCGAGGTCGCGCTGATGGTGGCGATCGTTCGCGGACCCTCGTACTACGACCCGCGGCGTCACCCGGAACGCGCGCTCGAGCGGCGCAACCTCGTGCTGCGCATCCTCGCCGAGCAGGAAGTGATCACCGAGGAACAGTCTCTGTCGGCGGCGAAGAAGCCGCTCGGCGTGGCGGAGGGGGGCCGCAAGGGTGCGGTGTTCTACCCGGCCTTCCTCGACCTCGTGCGCCGCCAGCTGCGCGAGGACTACGAGGAATCGGATCTCACCGAGGCGGGACTGACCGTGTTCAGCACGCTCGACCCGCTGCTGCAGGAGAAGGCGGAGGCCGCGCTCGCCTCCGAGCTCGACCGACAGGACAAGTCGACGCGCAAAGCTTCGCGCGGGCTCGAAGGCGTGGTGGTCGTCACGACGCCGCAGACCGGCGAGGTCGCCGCGGTCGTCGGCGGCCGCCGCGCGGCGTTCGACGGTTTCAATCGTGCGCTCGACGCGAAGCGGCCGATCGGTTCGCTCGCGAAGCCGATGGTGTATCTCGCGGCGCTCGAGACCGGCAGGTTCAACGCGGCGACGATCGTCCACGACCGCGCCGTCGAGATCAAGCTGCCGAATGGCGACGTCTGGAAGCCCGCGAATTTCGACAAGCAGATCCGCGGCGACATGCCGGCGGTCCGCGCGCTCACGCAGTCGCTCAACCTGCCGACCGTGAACCTCGGCCTCGAGATCGGGCTGGCGCGCGTCGCCCGTACGTTCGCGCAGCTCGGCCTCGCCGAGAAGCCGAAGGAATACCCGTCGATGCTGCTCGGTGCGACCAACCTGAGCCCGTTCGAGGTCGCGCGGATGTACAACACCCTCGCGAATGGCGGCTTCCGCTCGCCGCTGCGCGCGGTGCGCGCCGTGATGGCCGAGTCGGGCGAGTTGCTGAAGGCGCCGGAGCTCGAGGTGTCGGAGGCCGCGCCGGCGGATGCGGTCTACGTCCTCGACCGCATGCTGGTCGAGGTGATGAACCGCGGCACGGGCCGCCCGGCGCGCAGTGCGTTGCCGGCGAGCCTCGTCGTCGCGGGCAAGACCGGCACGTCGAACGATTACCGCGACAGCTGGTTCGCGGGCTTCTCGGGCTCGCACCTCGTGGTCGTGTGGATGGGCCACGACGACAACTCGCAGACGGGGCTCACCGGGACGACCGGCGCGCTGGCGACGTGGTCGAAGCTGATGTCGTCGATCACGACCGCGTCCTTCGAGCCGCTGATGCCGGAATCGCTCGAGGACCGCTGGATCGATTACTACTCGGGTCGCGAGACCTCGCCATACTGCAGCGGTTCCGCGATCAGCCTGCCGTTCCGCGTCGGTACGCCGCTCGCCGCAAGCGAGGAGTGCCCGCCCGGCTCGGACGCTCCAGCAGGCATCGACTGGGGACTCGGGGGCGAGCCGGCCGCTGACGCTGGGCCGGCCATGACCGAGCCCGCGGCCGAACCGTCCACTGCGCCTTGATCTGTCGGACGGACCGGCCGGACAATCGCCGGCCATGCGTGCACTGCCCGTCGTCCTGATCCTCGCCGCGCTCGCCTCGGGATGCGCGATCGATCCATTCCAGAAAGGCGACGGGCGCGGCACCGCCACCGCCGCCACGAAGCCCGAGCCCGCACCGGGTGCAGGACCCAGTGTGCCGGCGCCCGAACCCGAGGTCGCGACCCCCGCGCCGGAAGTCACCCCCGAGCCTCTGCCCCCACCGCCACCACCGAAGGAGCGCCCGAAGACCCCGGCGGCCAAACTGAGCCCGGCCAGCCAGGCCCTGGTCAACCAGGCCCAGGCCCAGCGCAGGAAGGGCGACCTGCCCGGCGCCACGGTGACGCTCGACCGCGCTCTGCGCATCGAGCCCAACAACCCGCTGCTGTGGATCGAGATGGGACGGCTGCGGATGGACCAGCGCAACTACCCCCAGGCGGAGAGCATGGGCCGCAAGGCGCTTTCGATGTCGGTGGGTGACGACCGCACCCAATCGGCCGCCTGGCAGCTGATCGCCGATTCGTTGCGTGCCCGTGGCAAGAACGTGCAGGCCCAGCAGGCGCTGGAAAAGTCGAAGTCGCTGCTCCCACACTGACGGAGCTGGCAGACCATTTTTGATCGGTCAGTCATAGCATGTTTTTATTTGATGGTAACATTCTGACTATCTGTCCCACTCTGGCGGTGTTTTGAGTCTCCAAGGGCCCGATCAATCAACCATGGCCGCTTTCTCGACATTTGTGGTACGCGGCTGCAGGAAGTCAGGGATTTTTCTCGCTGGTTTTGGATATCTCGACCATGAATCGTCTGATTCATCGGGATCGGGTGGAGATTGATCGCACTCCTGCAACGCGTGACCCACGCCTCGGTGGAGGTCGACGGCGCCATCGTCGGCCGCATCGAGGCCGGCCTGCTGGTGTTGCTGGCCGTCGAGCCATCCGATACCGAGGCCGAGGCCGACCGGCTCATCGAGCGGCTCGTGGGCTACCGCGTCTTCGAGGACGAGGCCGGCCGCATGAACCGGAGCCTCGCCGACATGGGCGGCGGTCTGCTCCTCGTGCCGCAGTTCACGCTCGCGGCGGACACCACAAAGGGCCTCCGACCGAGCTTCACCGGTGCCGCGCCGCCCGAGCTCGGCCGCCGGCTGTTCGACCATGCCGTCGGTTGCGCCACGGCCCGGCTCGGTGAGCGCGTCGCGACCGGGCGATTTGGCGCCCACATGCGGGTCTCCCTGACGAATGACGGGCCGGTCACGCTCTGGCTCCGGACGGTCCGCCCCGCCGCCGGGGACTGAAACACGATTCGCGTATCATTGCAGCCCGCCCGCCATGGGCCTGGAGACCTCCAATGGGTATCGGTTTTCGCGAACTACTCATCGTCCTGGTGATCGCGCTCATCCTCTTCGGCGCCAAGAAGCTCAGGAACGTCGGCTCGGACCTCGGCGCGGCGGTGCGCGGCTTCAAGAAGGCCGTGAACGAGGGTGACGACGAGCAGACCAGGCAGTTGAACGACCTGACCGGCAAGGACGCGGACTTCAAGGAGCGCACCGGCTCCACGACCAATTCCGACAGCAAGCCCGGCGCCTGACACGACCGATGTTCGAGGTCGGCTTCACCGAGATCCTGCTGATCTTCGCGATCGCGCTGCTCGTGCTGGGCCCGGCCCGCCTGCCGAAGCTCGCCGCGGACGTCGGCCGCTGGGCGGGACGCGCCCGTTCGATGGCCCGCCAGCTGCGCACCCAGCTCGAGCAGGAAGTGCACTTCGACCCGCTGAAGGACACGTCGACTCCCTCGCAGACGATCCATACGCCGCCCCAGCCCGCTCCGGCCGCCCAGCCGGAAGCCGCGGCGGCCCACCCGGCAGCCCCGGACGGGAACGATGAGTCAAAGCCCGGGTGAGCCCGAGTCGCTCGCGGAAGGCACGCTGATCTCGCACCTGCTCGAGCTGCGCGACCGGCTGCTCCGGGCGCTGCTCGCGGTCTTCATCATCTTCCTGCCGCTGGTCTTCTTCGCGAACCAGCTGTTCACCCTGATCGCACACCCGCTGCTCGAGAAACTGCCCGAGGGCGCATCGATCATCGCGACGAGCGTCGTGGCGCCGTTCATGACGCCGCTCAAGCTCGCGCTCATCGCGGCCCTGTTCGTCGCGATGCCTTACGTGCTCTACCAGGTATGGGCGTTCGTCGCGCCCGGCCTCTACCGGCACGAGCGGCGCTTCGCCATGCCGCTGTTCCTCTCGAGCGTCGTGCTGTTCTACGTCGGCGTCGCGTTCGCATACTTCGTCGTCTTCCCGCTGATGTTCACGTTCCTCACGTCGACGACGCCCGAGGGCGTGAAGATGATGACGGACATGTCGAGCTACCTCGACTTCGTCCTGCTGCTCTTCTTCGCGTTCGGCATCGCCTTCGAGGTCCCGGTGGCGGTCGTGCTGCTCGCCGCGACCGGGCTCGTGAAGATCGAGTCGCTCAAGAAGCACCGCGGATACGTGGTGCTCGGCATCTTCGTCATCGCAGCACTCCTCACGCCACCGGACGCCGTGTCGCAGACCTTCATGGCGGTGCCGATGTACGTGCTCTACGAGCTCGGAATACTGCTCGCGCAATATCTCGTGCGGCAGCGCGCCGCGGACAAGGCCCGGCACGAGGCGGCGCATCCCGGTGAGTAACGGCTCCGGATCCTTCTTCGGCCACCCGCGCGCGCTCGCCACGCTCTTTTTCACGGAGATGTGGGAGCGTTTCACGTTCTACGGCATGCGCGCGCTGCTCGTGCTGTTCCTCGTGGACGCCGTGCAGGGCGGCGGCTACGGCTTCGACGACAGGACGGCGACGGCTGTCTACGGGCTCTACACGGCCGCCGTGTTCATGGCGGCGCTGCCGGGCGGCTGGATCGCGGACCGGCTGATCGGGGCCCAGCGCGCGGTGATGGCCGGTGGCGCGCTCATGACGATCGGCAACCTGATGCTGGCGATCCCGGGCCCGCCGCAGCTCTTCTTCGCGGGGCTCGTCGTGATCATCCTCGGCGTCGGCCTGCTGAAGCCGAACATCTCGACGCTGGTCGCCGAGCTCTATCCGGAAGGCGGCGGGCGACGCGACGCAGGCTTCACGATCTTCTACATGGGCATCAACCTCGGGGCCTTCATCGGGCCGCTGATCGCCGGCTGGCTCGCGCAGCAATACGGCTGGCGGATCGGCTTCCTCGCCGCAGCGGTGGGCATGCCGCTCGGCCTGCTGCAGTTCTGGATGTCGCGCGGATTGCTCGGGAGCGCGGGGACCTCGGCGCATCGCGGGGACGGGGGCGCCGGCCTGGCGCGGGACTGGCGGATCCTCTGGGCGCTCGTGTCGCTGCTCGGGGTCGTCGCGTTCCTGCTCGTGACCGGCGTCGTCGAGGTGAACCCGGCGCCGCTCGCGAAGGGCGCGGCTTACGTGCTGGTCGGCATGGCGGCCGCATATTTCCTCTACTTGTTCTTCGGCGCCGGGCTCGATCCGGTCGAGCGGCGGCGCGTCGGCGTGGTGCTGGTGATGTTCGTCGCCTGCGCGCTCTTCTGGTCCGGGTTCGAGCAGGCCGGGTCGTCGATGAACCTGTTCGCCAAGAGGCACGTCGATCGCTTCATCGGCGGCTTCGAGGTGCCGGCGGGCTGGTTCCAGTCGGTGCAGCCGGCGTTCGTCATCCTGTTCGCGCCCGTGTTCTCCGCGCTGTGGGTCGCGCTCGCGAAGCGCAATCTCAACCCGGCGGCGCCGCTCAAGTTCGCGTTCGGACTGCTGCTGATGGGCCTCGGCTTCCTGTTCATGGTCGAGGCGGCGTCGATCGTCGCGGGTGGCACGCAGTCGCCGGCGTACTTCCTCGTGCTCACCTACCTGCTGCATACCTTCGGCGAGCTGTGCCTGAGCCCCGTGGGGCTCTCGACGGTGACCAAGCTCGCGCCGGCGCGTTTGGTCGGCCAGATGATGGGCGTGTGGTTCCTCGCGAGCTCGCTCGGCAAGCTCACGGCCGGGCTGATCGCCGGCAGCTTCGACCCGAACGACCTGGCGGCGATGCCCGGGCGCTACATGGACATCGTGCTGTACGGCGTCGGGGTGGGCGTCGTGCTGCTCCTGATCAGCCGGCCGGTGACGCGGCTGATGGGCGGGGTGAAATAGGGGAAATTCGGTGCCAGGCACCGAGTTCGGTGCCTGGCACCGAATTTCCCAATTTCGGCTAGACTTGCCAGCCTCGCGCAGCCTCGCGCAAACATCTGAAGTAGAAGCAAAAACCCATGTCCAGCTCGACCCTGCCCGCGGTTGCGCGGGAAACCTGGCTCGGTCACCCGAAGGGACTGTTCCTGCTCTTCGCCACGGAGATGTGGGAGCGCTTCAGTTACTACGGCATGCGAGCGCTGCTCGTGCTGTCGCTCATCGCCGGCGTCGAGACGGCGAATCCCGGCTTCGGCTGGTCGCAGTCCGAGGCGCTCAAGCTCTACGGCCTGTTCACGGGTTTCGTCTATTTCACGCCGCTCATCGGCGGCTGGCTCGCGGACAACTACCTCGGCCAGCGCAAGTCCGTGATCATCGGCGGCGTGCTGATGGCGATCGGCCAGTTCACGCTGGCCTCGGCGATCCCGGGCAACCTGAGCCTGTTCTACGTCGGCCTCGTGATCCTCGTGCTCGGCAACGGCTTCTTCAAGCCGAACATCTCGACGATGGTGGGCGACCTCTACGAGGAAGGCGACGCACGGAGGGACGGCGCGTTCACGATCTTCTACATGGGCATCAATGCAGGCGCCTTCCTCGCGCCACTCGTGTGCTCGACGCTCGGCGAGAACCCGACGTACGGCTGGAAAGCCGGCTATTTCGCCGCGGGCGTGGGCATGGTGCTCTCGGTCATCATCCAGCTGCTGCTCGCGAAGCGCTACCTCGCCGATATCGGCACGGTGCCGGCCGCGCAGCGCTCGCTCGCACAGTCGGGCGGCAAGCACGAGCCGCTCACGCCCGACGAAGTGGATCGCCTGCGTGTGATCTTCATGCTGTTCGTGTTCGTGGTGCTCTTCTGGGCCGCGTTCGAGCAGGCCGGCGGCCTCATGAACATCTACGCCAACGAGAAGACCGACCGCATGATCGGCAGCTTCGAGGTGCCGGCGGGCTGGTTCCAGTCGCTGAATCCCCTGTTCATCGTGGTGCTCGCGCCGCTCTTCTCCGCCATGTGGAGCCGGCTCGGCCAGGTGGGCAGGAACCCGGCCACGCCGCGCAAGATGGTGCTCGGCCTCGTCCTCACGGGCATCGGCTTCCTCGCGATGGTGGCCGCGGCGCTCGAGTCCGCCGGCGGCGGCAAGGCCGCGATGTCGTGGCTCGTGATCGCCTACTTCTTCCACACCACCGGCGAACTCTGCATCTCGCCGGTCGGCCTCTCGATGGTGACCAAGCTCGCGCCGCTCCGCCTCGCGTCCCTGATGATGGGCGTCTGGTTCCTGATCAACTTCGTCGCGAACTGGCTCGCCGGCATCATCGGTTCGTTCGCCGAGCACCTCGGCGAGCTCGCGATCTTCGGCGGCCTCGCGGTGACGCTGTTCGTGTTCGCCGTCGTGCTGTGGCTGCTCTCGGGCACGCTCGTGCGCTGGATGCACGGCGCCGAAGACCTCAGGAAAGCCTGATTAGATGAACACCGCCGCCGCCCCGCAGCTCACCGTCCGCGCGGTCACGCTCGCCATCGTGCTGGCGATGATCCTCGCGGCGGCGAACACCTACCTCGGGCTCTTCGCCGGCATGACGATCGCCTCGGCGATCCCGGCCGCCGTGGTGTCGATGGCAGTGCTGCGCATGCTCGGCGGGGGCGGGATCCTCGAGAACAACATCGTGCAGACGGGCGCGTCGGCGGGCTCGTCGATCGCCTCGGGAGTGATCTTCACGATTCCTGCACTCGTGATCCTCGGGCACTGGGCGGACTTCAGGTACCTGTGGGTGCTCGCCATCGCGGGCCTCGGCGGCATCCTGGGTGTGTTCTTCTCGGTGCCGCTGCGCCGCGCGCTGATCGTCGACCAGGGCCTCGCTTTTCCCGAGGGCAAGGCGGCGGCGGAAGTGCTCAAGACCGGCGAGAATCCGGCGCAGGGCGTTAAGGTCCTCGGCCTCTCCGCCCTCGGCGGTGGCTTCGCGAAGCTCGCGGCCGGCAGCGGGCTGCGGCTCTTTCCGGACACGGCCGCGGCGGCCGGCTACGTCGGCAAGGGCATCGCGTTCATTGGCACCAATCTGTCACCAGCGCTCCTCGGGGTCGGCTACATCGTCGGGCTCAACATCGGCGTGCTGGTGCTGATCGGCGGCATGTTCTCCTGGAACGTCGCGATCCCGATCTACAGCGCATTCTTCCTGGACGGAAACCCGGATCTCGCGGCGCGCCTCGCCGGCGCGAGCGCCGAGGACGCCGCCGGCGCGATATGGTCTGCGCAGATCCGCTACCTCGGCGTGGGGGCGATGCTCGTCGGCGGCGTGTGGGCGCTCATTTCGATCCGCGACTCGCTGGTTTCGGGCATCAGGAGCGGGCTCGCCGCGGCGCGGGCGAGCGCGTCGGCGGCCGTCGCGCACACCGAGCAGGACCTGCCGATGAAGTGGATCCTGACCGGCACGCTGCTCTTCGTGCTGCCGCTGTTCGTGCTCTACCAGAACATCGTCGGCAGCGTCGCCGTAAGCCTGCCGATGACGATCATCATGATCGTGGCGGGATTCCTCTTCTGTTCCGTCTCAGCGTACATGGCCGGGCTCGTGGGCTCGTCGAACAACCCGGTCTCCGGCATCACGATCTGCACCATCCTGTTCGCGTCGCTCGTCCTGCTCATGCTGATGGGACGCGGCGCGCCGCTCGGTCCGGTGGCCGCGATCATGATCGGCGCGGTGGTCTGCTGCGCGGCCTGCATCGGCGGCGACAACCTGCAGGACCTCAAGTGCGGCTACATCGTGGGTGCCACGCCCTGGAAGCAGCAGGTCATGCTCGCGATCGGCGCGGCCTCGAGCGCGCTCGTCATGGCGCCCGTGCTGAACCTGCTGCTCAAGGCGTACGGGATCGGCGTGCCGACGGCCGGGCACCCCGATCCGCTGCTCGCGCCGCAGGCGACGCTCATGGCCTCCGTGGCGAAGGGTATGTTCGGCGGGCACCTGCCCTGGGGCATGATCTCGATCGGCGCGCTCGTCGGCACGGCCGTGATCACCTGGGACCTGTGGCTCAAGCGTCGCGGCTCGAGCTTCCGCGCCCCGGTGCTCGCGGTGGCGGTCGGCATCTACCTGCCGCTCGAACTCTCGGTGCCGATCTTCCTGGGTGGACTGATCGCGCACCTCGTCGAGCGCCACCTCGGTGGCGGTGAGGACGCCGAGCGCGCGGGCCGCAACGGCATGCTGTTCGCCGCGGGCCTGATCACCGGCGAGGCCTTGATGGGAATCATCATCGCGGTGCCGATCGTGATGTCGGGCCGGGCCGACGTGCTCGCGCTGCCCGAGGGGCTGCAGTTCGGCGGGTGGCTCGGGCTGCTCGTCGTCGGCGCACTCGCGGTCTCGCTCTACCGGACAGCCGTCCGCCGGGCGTGACCGCCGCCGCGCCGGCCGATCGCAAGCTGCGGCTCAGGATCGCCGCGGCCTACGCCACGATCTACCTCGTCTGGGGCTCGACCTTCCTCGTCATCCGCCTCGGCGTGCGCACGCTGCCGCCGCTGCTGTTCGCCGGCGGGCGGTTCCTGCTCGCCGGGTCGCTGCTCGCCGCCATCGCCGTAGCGCTGGGCGAACGCTTCCCGGGCAACGCTCGCGAGTGGCGCTGCATGCTGATCTTCTCGATCGTCATGATCACCCTCAGCAACGGCGTGAGCACGTTCGCGCTGCAGCACGTCAACTCGAACGAGGGTGCGCTGCTCGCCGCGGGCACGGCACTCTGGATCGCGGGCCTCGGCGCAGTCGGCCCGAAGGGCCACAAGCTGACGGCCGGTGGCATCGCCGGGCTGCTGCTGGGTCTCCTCGGCGTGGCACTCCTCGTGTGGCCACGCGATACCGTGTCCAGCGGCCACATCGGCTGGCAGGCGCTCGTGCTCGTGGGCGGGCTGATGTGGGCGATCGGGACGGTGCTGTACCGCAACGCCGCCCTGCCGATCGGGCCTGTCGCGTTCAACGCCGTGATGATGCTTTTTGGCGGCGCCTGGCTCGCGCTCGGCGGCCTGGTGGCGGGCGAACTGCCGCGGTGGCGCTGGCACGCGGGAGGCCTGCTCGCAATGGCGTACCTTGCCGTCTTCGGCTCGGCACTCGCGTACACCGCCTACACGTGGCTGCTCAAGTATCAGCCGGCGGATCGCGTCGGGACGTTCGCCTACGTGAACCCGGCGATCGCGGCCCTGCTCGGCTGGGCCATCCTCGGGGAGTCGCTGGAACCGACGCAGATCGCGGGGATGGCGATCGTGCTTGCGGGTGTCGCGCTGGTGACGTGGCGGAAGTAGAAATTCAGAAATTCAGTGCCTGGCACCGAATTTCCTAATGCTTCGCCGTGAAGATCTCGATGTTGCCGCGAGTGCCGATCGCGCTCGACGCGGCCCAGGACACGAGGCTCACGATCAGCGCCGCGCCCACGGCCGTCCAGAAACCGGAGATCTCGAACCCCGGTACGAGCCACGCGACGAGCGAGACCATGCCGGCGTTCAGCACCAGCAGGAACAGCCCGAGCGTGAGCACGGTCAGCGGAAGCGTCAGGACGAACGCGAGCGGACGCACGAAGGCGTTCACGATGCCGAGCAGGATCGCGGCCACGATCAACTTGGAGGTGGACTCGAACTTGAGGCCATCGAAGATCTCGCTCGCGACCCAGAGCCCCAGCGCCGAGATCGCGGCACGCAGGAGAAATCCAACCATTACAGCGACTCCATGCGACCGGCAGGGCGCCGGCCGTTGACGATGTCCGGATGGTAATGGAATCTCCGCGCTCCACCAACGCAAACCCGCCCGGGGAGAACGCATGGAGCTCGTCGCCGTCGTGATCGTGCTCGCGCTACTCGAATTCGTTGCCTTCGGCGCCCTCGTGGGACGTGCGCGCGGCCGCTACGGCGTCAAGGCGCCGGCCACCGGCGGCCACGAGATCTTCGACCGCTACTTCCGCGTGCACTACAACACCATGGAGATGCTCGTGGTGTTCGTGCCGGCCATCTGGCTCTTCGGGCTCTACGTGAGCCCGCAGTGGGGCGCGATCCTCGGCGCGGTCTTCCTCGTCGGCCGCATCCTCTACCTGCGCGGCTACGTCGCCGATCCGTCGAAGCGCGAGTTCGGCTTCGGGCTCAGCGTGTTGCCCGTGGTGGTCCTGCTCGTCGGTGCTCTGCTCGGCGCCGTCCGCGTTCTCCTGTAACGGCGACCTGAGGGCGCGTCAGCGCGACGGGCGCTGCAGCCTGCCGCCGACGGTGTCCGCGGCCGCCTGTCCCTCGAGCAATGCGATCAGCGCCAGGGCGAAATCGATCGCCGTGCCGGGCCCGCGCGAGGTGACCACCTTCCCGTCGATCACCACGGGCGCGTCGCTCAAGCGGATCCCGGGTGCCGAATTCTGATCGAGGAACCCGGGAAAGCTCGTCGCCTCGCGCCCGTCGAGCAGCCCCGCGTGGGCCAGGACGCCCGGCGCGGCGCAGATTGCGGCGGCATAGCGCCCGGTCGACGCGAATTCACGCAGCAACCCGTCGATCCGCGCGTCCTTCCTGAGGTGGTCCGCCCCGGGCATCCCGCCCGGCAGCACGATCATGTCGTAGTCGGCGGCACGGACCTCGCCGAGCCCGAGGTCCGCCTCGAGCGTGATTCCGTGCGAGCCGGTCACCCCCCTGTCCGCAAGCGCCGCCGTATGGACTTCGACGTTCGCGCGACGCAGCAGGTCGACGATGGTGACGGCCTCGATCTCCTCGAAGCCCTCGGCCAGCGGAACGAGCACGCGTTTCATGCAGCGGCTGCCAGTGCCGCAAACTCAGCGCGAACCGGCGAGCGCGACGTGCTTGTCGAGGTTGCGGTCGCGCAGGTAGGAGAGCGCCGAGCGTACCGCCGGGTCGCGGGCGGGGTTGGCGTCGAACGCGTGCGGGGACGCGTGCGCCAGCGAGGCGATCTTGACGTCGGGCTCGAGGCCGCGCTCCTGGATCGAGCGTCCCGACGGAGTGTAGTAGCGCGACGTCGTGAGCTTCAGGGCCTCGCCGTTCGAGAGCGGCAGCACGGTCTGCACCGAGCCCTTGCCGAAGGTCCGCTCGCCCATCAGCGTGGCGCGGCCGTGATCGCGAAGCGCGCCCGCGACGATTTCGGCTCCGGAGGCCGATCCCCGGTCCACCAGCACGACCACCGGCGCCCCGGCGAGGAGATCGCCCCCGGTAGCATCCATCTCGAAGCGCGACTCCGGCGTCCGGCCGTCGGCGCGGACGATGAGTCCCGATTCGAGGAAACTGTCCGCTACGCCCACCGCCGACTCGAGCACGCCGCCCGGGTTGTCCCGCAGGTCGAGCACGAGGCCCTTGAGCGGCTTGTCCGACGTGGCCTGCAGCCCGAGCAGCGCCGCGTCGAAATCGCCCGGCGTCGAGTCGCTGAAGTGGGTCACGCGCACGTAGCCATAACGGCCCGGCAGCGGCTCGGCCTGCACCGTGTGCACGTGGACCTCCGACCGCTCGAGATCGAACTGCAGCGGCTCGGGCTCGCCTTCGCGCGACAGCACGAGGTGCACGCTCGAGCCCGCGTGACCGCGCATCCGCTCGATCGTCTCGTCGAGTGCGCCCGGCTCGACGGCGCGGCCATCGACCTCGAGGAGCACGTCGCCGCTCCTCACGCCCGCACGCGCGGCCGGGGACCCGTCGATCGGCGCCACCACGACGATGCGGTCGTCCTCCTCGGCGACCTCGATGCCGACGCCCGAGTAGCTGCCCGCGGTGCTGACCTGCATCTCATCGTATTCGGCGGCGTCGAGGAACGTGGAGTGCGGGTCGAGGCTCTCCACCATGCCCTCGACCGCCGCCTGCTCGAGCGTGCCCGGCGGAACCGGGTCGACGTATTCGCGACGGACGTGCTCGGCCACTTCGTCGAGGAGCTCGTGGCCCGGCGTCCGGGCAACCGTCGCGGGCGGTGCCGCGGGTTCGGCGGCCTCGACGCGCCGTTCCGCCTCGGCGCCGCGCACGAGCACGAGCCCGGCCCCGACGGCGAGGCCGGCAAGCGCGGCGAGCAGGATCTGGACGCGATTCGACACCTGGACCGTTCCCCGGGGGTTGCGGAACAGGATATTACCCGAGGAGCCCCCTGATCACGCATTCCAGGGGGGTGGGACGTCCGATCGAGAATCCCTGCCCGTACTCCACCCCCAGCCGCCGGGTGATGTCGTGGATCTGGTCGCTCTCGACGCACTCCGCCACCGTCGAGAGGCCCATGGCGTGCGCGAGCTGGACGATGGCGCTCAGCATCGCCTGCGAGCGGTCGTCACCGACCACGTCGCGGACGAAGCTGCCGTCGATCTTGAGGGTCGTGACCGGCAGGGTCTTGAGGTACGTGAGCGAGCTCAGGCCCCGGCCGAAGTCGTCGAGGGCGACCCCGAAGCCGAGCTCCCGGAGCCGGCGGATCAGGGCCTCGGCCCGGACGATGTTGGCCACGGCCGCGGTCTCGGTGATCTCGAAGGTCATGAGCTCGGGCGGCAGAGCGCTGCGCCGGAGCTCCCCCTCGAGGAAGGTCGCGAAATCCGCGTCGCCGAGCGACTGGCCGGAGATGTTCACCGCAAAGCAGGCTCCCCGCTTCAGCAGGCCCGCCGCGTTCTCGCCGAGCGTATTGAGCACCCGGCGCACGACCCAGCGATCGATGGCGGGTGCCAGCTGGTAGCGCTCGGCGGCCGAGAGGAACTTCTCCGGCGAGATGCTCTCGCCGTTCTCGTCCGTCATGCGCAGCAGCAGCTCGAACTTGGCCCCCGCCGCGGCTTTGTTCAACGGCACGATCGGCTGTGCTTCGAGACGGAACCGGTCCTGCGCCAGCGCGCGCCGGAGCGTGCCGACCAGCGTGACGTCGGTATAGCGTCGGACGATGCTCTGGTCGCTGTCCTCGTAGATCTCGACGCGGTCGCGGCCGCGGTCCTTCGCCGCCTTGCAGGCGATTTCCGCGGCGGCGAGCGCGTGCGACAGCGGGTGCTTGCTCTTCGCGACCCGCGCCACGCCGAAGCTCGCCGAGACGTCCACCGCCTGCGAACGCGCCACGAACTCGAGCCGGTCGAGCCCCTCGCACAGGTTCTCGGCGATCTCGCGTGCCGTGTCGAGCGAGGACTCCGCGACGAAGAGCGCGAAGCGGTCGCCCGAGATGCGGGCCGCCAGCATGCGTGGCGTCAGGTTCCGGCGGATGACGTCAGCCACCCTCTGGATCACCTCGTCGCCCACGTGCATCCCGAGGTTCTCGTTCAGCACGTGCAGGCGGTCGATGTCGACGTAGATGACACAGTTGTTCTCGACCGTGGCCTCGTTCGCGAGCTGCGCCTGTGCGCGCTTCTCGAACGCAGGACGCGTCAGGAGCCCGGTCGCCGGGTCGTACGCGTTCATGAGGATGTAGGCGACGCGGCGCGCGAGCAGCTCGACGAGCCGTACCTGGCGCAGGTCGAAATCCGGGGCGTCCGGTGCCTTGAATAGAGCGAGGATGCCGAGCACGCGCTGCGCCCCGTGCATGACGGGGCACGACAGGATCTTGTACGGCACGGAGCCGATCTGGCTGCCGGCCCCCGGATGATTCGCGGTCATCGTCTGCCGGTGCAGCTGAGTCCACGCCAGCAGCTGGCGGTGTGACTTCGTGAGCACCTCCGCGCCAGTGCGCGGTTTCGTGCCACGACCGGTGCGGCACACCGCGATGTTCTTGTCCGGGATCAACAGCGCGCCCACGCTGCAACCGAGATGGTCGACGCCGCCCTGCAGCAGCTGCGCGAAATCGTCGGTCGTCTCGCCGTTGGCTGCCTCGCCGTCGGCCGCGCCGAGCAGGAGCTCGAGGTCGCGGTCACGCGTCATGAGGCTGCGCTGCAGGTCGCCGATGCTGTACTGCGAGGCGAATTCCCGCGTCAGGCACTCGAGCGCGGGGCGCAGCAACCCGTGCACGAGCGAGAAGGGCCGCGCCTCGCCGCGCTGCGCAGGCTCGCGCGAGATCATGCCGACGGCGCCGAGCAGCACGCCGTCCGCTCCGCGGAGCAGAAACACGTGGGCCACGTGGTCGCGGTCGATCGCTTCGCTGAAACCCTCGCCCCGCGGGTCGTCGGCGAGTTCGCGGGACAGCGTCTCCTGCATGAGGCGGTGCAGCTCGGGCGAGTCGACACCGTCGTTGAGCCAGACGGGCAGACCCATGCGATCGTAGATGGCGATCGACTGCGCCCGCGGCAGCAGCATCTTGACGAGCTGCCCGTACGGGTCGAGCGAGGTGACGCTGACCGGTGCCGGCGCCTCGTCGAGCACCTGGAGACTTTCCATATCGTCGGGTCCTTCGGGCCCACCCGGCCCTTTCTCTCTGGTCATGAATCTTCCCTGATCGCCCGGCAAGCGATCCTTGACTCAGGCCTCAGTCTGGCCGGGCGGGCGTCCCGGGGAAAGCCTCGGCGTCGGTTGCGTGATTCGACATAATCCGGCGCGCTACCTGCGCTGCAGCCAGATCTCGGGGTCGACGGGCTGGCGGCCCTTGCGGACCTCGAAATAGAGGGCCGGCTGGTTGTGGCCGCCCGTGTCGCCCACGGACCCGATCACCTCGCCCCCGGAGACGGACTCGCCGACCTTGCGGTAGACCTCCTCGTTGTGGCCGTAGAGGCTCAGGTAGCCGCCGCCGTGGTCGAGCACGATCATGAGTCCCATGCCGGGCAGCCAGTCCGCGTACGCGACCCGCCCCTCGAACGGCGCCCGCACGCGGGCCCCGCGATCGGTGCCGATCAGCATGCCCTGCCAGCGCATCGAGCCGCCCGCGCGGGGCTGGCCGAACCGGGCGAGGACCTTGCCGGACTGCACGGGCCAGGGCAGCTTGCCCTTGAGCGGCTCAAACGGCGCCTTTTTCGCCACCGGCACGTTCTCGAGCGCCTTGCGCAGGTCCGTGATCAGTTTCTCCAGCGAGCGCGCCTGGGACTCGAGGCGCTTCAGTTCCCCGCCCCGCGTCTGGATCTGGCTGTTGATGGAGGCCACCGCCCTGGAGCGCCGGTCCTGCGCCGCACGCAGGGCCGCGAGCTCGCGCTCCTGCACGGCCTCGATCTCCTCGAGGCGGGCGTGCTCGGCCGCGATCTTCTCGCGCAAGAGCGCGAGGTGCTCGAGCTTGTCCCGGATACTGTCGATGCGCCCGGCCCGGGCGCGGCCGAAATAGCCGTAGTACTGGAGCATGCGGCCGAAGGTCGCCGGGTCCTCCTGGTTCAGGAGCAGCTTGATCTCCTCCTCCCGGCCGTTGACGTAGGCCGCGCGCAACTCGCCCGCGAGCGCACCCCGCTCGCCCGCGAGGTCGCGCTGGAGCTTCGCCTGTTCTTTCTCGAGCTCCTTCAGGCGTGCCTCGCTCGCAATGCGCTGCGCGCGGATGTCCTCGAGCTCGCGGCGGGCGTCGCGCACGCCGAGCTCGGCGTCGCGCAGCTCGACGCTCAGCTTGTCGCGCTTCTCGATGTCCGCGTTGACCGACTTGCGCACCTTCTCGATGCGCGAGTTCACCTTGCGGAGCTCCGCTTCCTTTTGCGTCGCCGACTTCGCCTGCGCCCAGGCCGCCGGCGGCAGGCCGCCCGCGACGGCTGCGAGGAGGGCGAGCAGCACGATCGCCGCGACCTGCGGCAGGCGACGCGTCGTGCGGGTGCGGTCTTGAGGGGTCGCAGCGGGGCCGGGCATGCCTCGATCGGGCCTTGAGGGCTGGGCGGAAGGCGGCAAGTCTAGCCTGTCGGCGGGGCTGCTATAATCCGCGACCCTTTTCCCCGGCCCGCTCCATGGACCGTCTCCTCGAATACGCCACCCGGCACCCGTTCCTCGTGGGCGGCACGGTCGTGCTCCTGCTCGCGGCGATCGCCTACGAGATCAGCAAGGCGCGCAGCGGCGGGCAGGCCGTGGGCCCGGCCGACGCGGTCCGCCTGCTGAACCAGGGCGCAATCATCGTCGACGTGCGCACCAAGGCGGAGTTTGACGGAGGCCACATCATCGACGCACGGCACCTGCCGCAGGACGAGATCGCCGGCGCCGGCGAGTCGCTCAGGAAGTTCAAGGACAAGGTCGTGATCACGTGCTGTGAGAGCGGGATGCGCTCCGGCGCCGCCGCCCGTGTGCTGCAGGCGCAGGGCTTCACCAGGGTCGTGAACCTGCGCGGCGGCCTGCAGGCCTGGCGCGCCGACAGCCTGCCGCTCGTCAAGGGCGACGGTCGCGGCAAGTGAGGGCCCGGGCATGAGCACATCGAGCGACGTCATCGTGTACTCGACCGGCTGGTGCCCGTACTGCGTGCGGGCGAAGGCGCTGCTCGAGCGCAAGGGCGTGCCGTTCCGCGAGGTCCGCGTGGACGAGGACCCCGCCGAGCGCGCGACCATGCTCGAGCGCAGCCGCGGCCAGCGCACGGTGCCCCAGATCTTCATCGGCGACCGCCACGTCGGCGGATTCGACGACCTCTATGCCCTCGACAAGGCCGGCGAGCTCGACCGACTGCTCGGCCGCGCCTGAGATGGCCCATCAACCAGGACGACACCCATGACGACCCCGATTGCCCCGACCCAGCCCGCCGCCGACCCGAATGCGCCTGTGATCACGCCCCAGGCGGTCTACATCAAGGACTGCTCCTTCGAGTCGCCGAACGGTCCGTTCGTGCAGGGCACCGACGCACAGCCGACCGTGAGCCTGAACCTCTCGACGCGCGCGGGCGCGCTCGCTCAGGACCTGCACGAGGTCGTGCTGCAGGTGAACCTGGAGGCCAAGGCCGGCGACAAGGTCGTGTGGCTGCTCGAGCTGCAGCAGGCCGGCGCGTTCGTGATCAAGAACCTCTCGGCGAACGACACGGGCCAGGTGCTGAGCATCGTGGCCCCGAATTACCTCCTGTCGTTCGCGCGCTCGACCATCGCCGAGCTCATCACGAAGGGCGGTTTCCCGCCGTTCCTGCTGCCGCTCGTGACGTTCGAGGGCCTGCACGCCCGCGCCGCTGCGCAGCAGCAGGCCGCGAGCCCCTCCGTCAACTGAGGCCCGCCCTCCCATGGCGACGCCGGGCACCGCGACGAACCAGGCGCCGAAACCCTGCGTCGCCGTGCTCGGCTCCGGCTCCTGGGGCACGGCGCTCGCCGCGCACCTCGCCCGCACGGGTCACCGCACGATCCTCTGGGGCATCGAGACCGAGGAGCTCGACGCCATGGCGCGCGACCGGGTCAACGCCCGCTACCTGCCGGGCGTCAGGCTGCCGGACGGCGTCGAGATCGAGCACGACTTCGCGCGCTCGGTCACGCAGGCGGACCAGCTCCTCGTCGTCGTGCCGAGCCACGCCTTCCGCGAGGTGCTCGAGCGCGTGAAGCCGCTGCTGCGCCCGGGCCAGCGCGTGGCCTGGGCGACGAAGGGCTTCGAGCTCGCCACCGGGAAGCTGCCGCACGACGTCGCCGCCGAGGTGCTCGGTCCGTCGGTGCCGATGGCGGTGCTGTCGGGCCCCACGTTCGCGAAGGAAGTCGGCGCGGGGCTGCCGAGCGCGATGACGGTCGCCTCGAAGGACCTCGACTACGCGATGCAGCTCGCGCGCAGCATCTCCGGCGAGAAGTTCCGCGCCTACGCCTCGGACGACATGATCGGCGTCGAGGTCGGCGGGGCCACCAAGAACGTGCTCGCGATCGGCGCGGGCATTTCGGACGGACTCGGCTTCGGGGCGAATACTCGCGTGGCGCTCATCACGCGCGGACTGGCCGAGATGATGCGGCTCGGCGTCGCGCTCGGTGCCGACAAGGACACGTTCATGGGGCTCGCGGGACTCGGCGACCTCGTGCTCACCTGCACCGACGACCAGTCGCGCAACCGCCGCTGCGGCCTGCTGCTCGCGGCGGGCAAGTCCGCCACCGAGGCGCAGGCGGAGATCCGCCAGGTGGTGGAGGGCGTGCTCGCCGCGCGCGCCGTGCGCGACGTCGCCCGACGCCTGGGCGTCGTGATGCCGATCAGCGAGCAGATCTACCGCGTGCTCTACGAGGGACTCGCGCCGCGCGATGCCGTCGTGGCGCTCATGACGCGCACCATCCGCTCCGAGACGGATTAACGCGGCTACTGCGCGAACGCGTTCTGCCGCCACGCCTCGTAGACGACGATGGCCACGGCATTCGAAAGATTGAGGCTGCGCGCGTCCGGCCGCATCGGGATCCGCAGGCGCCGTTCCAGGGGACAGGAGTCGAGCACGTCCTGAGGCAGGCCCCGTGTCTCGGCCCCGAACACGAATACGTCGCCGGGTTCGTAGCCTGCATCCGTGTACGCGGCGGCGGCACGCGTGGTGAAGGCGAACCACCGCGGCTGCCCGAACGACTCGAGGCACTCGGCCAGGCTCGAATGCACCCGGACGTCGGCCAGTTCCCGGTAGTCGAGCCCGGCACGGCGGACGGCCCGGGCGTCGAGCCGGAACCCCAGCGGCTTCACGAGGTGCAGCGTCGCACCGGTGTTCGCGCAGAGTCGGATCACGTTGCCGGTGTTCGGCGGTATCTCGGGTTCGTGCAGGACGATGTGGAACATTGCGGCGGCGGGTTTAGAATCGGGTCATACAGTTCGCGCACCCGGGGAGAACAAGCATGCTGCGCGTCAATCACCTGCTCGCCCGCAAGGGGCGCGAGACCTGGTCCGTGGACGCGGAAGAACCGGTCCTCGAGGCGATCCAGATCATGGCCGACCGGCACGTCGGCGCGCTACCCGTGACGCGAGGCGGGGAACTCGTGGGCCTGGTCTCGGAGCGCGACTACGCGCGCAAGGTGATCCTGCTCGGACGCTCCTCCGCCGAGACACCCGTGTGGCAGATCATGTCGACGCCGGTCATCACCGTCGGGCCGGCCGAGACGGTCAAGCGCTGCATGGAGATCATGACCGAGAAGCGCATTCGCCACCTGCCGGTGGTCGAGCACGGCGACATGGTCGGGATGATCTCGATCGGCGACCTGGTGCGGGCCGTGATCGAGGAGCAGAAGGAAACGATCGAGCAGCTCGAGAAGTTCATCTCCGGGTAGTCGGGCCGGGGAGGGGAAGGACATGCCGGGCAAGGACTAGGACGTCCGCGGGCAGCTGGACGGCGGAACGGGCGAAGCGGCACCGCAGGTCAACACGCTCACCGTGCGCGAGAACGGGCCACTGGCGCCCCGGGTTCACGGCCGACGGGATCGTGCGCTGGGCCTTCCCGTACAATTGCGGCATGTCCGCCGAAACCGACAACGTCATGGGGGGCTCCGGCCTGCCGCCGTCCCTGGCCGTGGATTTCTGCGGTCTCAGGCTCGCCTCGCCGATCGTGCTGCTCTCGGGCTGCGTGGGCTTCGGCGAGGAGTACACGCGCGTCGAGGGCTTCTCGAACACCCACGTCGGCGCGATCGTGCTCAAGGGAACAACCGGCGAGCCGCGGCTGGGCAACCCGGCGCACCGCGTCTACGAGACGCCGATGGGCATGCTGAACGCGATCGGGCTGCAGAACCCGGGGGTCGACGCGGTCGTGGACCGCATACTGCCGACGCTCGACTTCGGCGAGACGCGCTTCATCGCCAACGTTTGCGGCTCGACCATCGACGAGTACGTGCGGGTCACGCGCCGCTTCGATGATTCGCCCATCGACGCCATGGAGATCAACATCTCCTGTCCGAACGTGAAGGAAGGCGGCGTGCAGTTCGGCAACGTGCCGGAGATGTCGGCGCGCGTCGTCGCTGCATGTCGCGCGGTGACGAGGAAGCCGCTCATCACCAAGCTCTCGCCGAACCAGACCGACATCAAGGAGAGCGCGCGCGTGTGCATCGAGGCCGGCAGCGACGGGCTGTCGGTGATCAACACGATGATGGGCATGGCCATCGACGTGAAGACGCGCCGCCCGGTGATCGGCAACGTGCAGGGCGGGCTCTCGGGTCCGGCGATCAAGCCGATTGCGCTCCTCAAGGTGCTGCAGGTTGCGGAGGTCGCACGCCCGCTCGGCATTCCGATCATCGGCCAGGGCGGCATACAGACGGCCGAGGACGCACTCGAGTTCATCATCGCGGGCGCGACGACGGTGGGCGTCGGTACGGCGCTCTTCTACGATCCGCTCGCCTGCACGAAGATCAACGCAGGCATCGCCGAGTACCTGGCCGCGAGTGGCTTCGCCTCGGTGGGTGAGCTGGTCGGGTCGCTGGAGCGGCCCGCGAGAAAGATAGAGGCCTGCACCTGCTGAAGGAAAATTCGGTGCCAGGCACCGGTGCCAGGCACCGGTGCCTGGCACCGAATTTTCCTATTCCATCCCGAGTTCCTTGAGCTTGCGCGTGAGCGTATTACGGCCCCAGCCGAGCAGCTTCGCCGCGTCCTGACGCCCGCCTCCGGCGGCCCTCAGCGCCTCGCGGATCAGCGTGCGCTCGAGTTCCGGGAGCGCCTGGTCGAGGAGCGGCGGACCGCCGGCGGCCAGTCGCGCCTGCGCCCAGGCCGCCAGCGCGTGCGACCAGTCGGGCGACGAGGATCCCGAAGATGCCGCGCCACCGCCGAGGTCCGCCGGAATGTCCGCGCCCGTGATCTCGCGACCGGCCGCGAGCACCGTCAGCCGGCGGCAGGCGTTCACCAGCTGGCGGACGTTGCCCGGCCAGTCGAACGCGGCCAGCGACGCGGCCGCCTCCGGCGTGAGTACCTTCGGCGCGACGCCGAGCTCGAGCGCGGCCACGTCGAGGTAGTGCTGCAGCAGCTCCGGGATGTCGTCACGGCGGTTGCGCAGCGGCGGCACCTCGATGCGGATCACGTTCAGCCGGTGCAGCAGGTCCTCGCGGAAGAGCCCGTCCTTCACGCGATTCTCGAGGTCCTGGTGGGTCGCCGCGATCACGCGCACGTCGACTTTTACCGGCAGTTGACCGCCCACGCGGTAGAACTCGCCCTCCGCGAGCACGCGCAGAAGCCGCGTCTGCAGCTGCGGCGACATGTCGCCGATCTCGTCGAGGAACAGCGTGCCGCCGTCGGCCTGCTCGAAGCGGCCGCGGCGCAGTTCCGTCGCCCCCGTGAACGCACCCTTCTCGTGACCGAAGAGTTCCGACTCCAGCAGGTCGGCGGTGAACGCCGAGGTGTTGAGCGCGATGAAGGGCTTCGCGGCACGTGGGCTGTGACGATGCAGCGCGCGCGCGACGAGTTCCTTGCCGGTACCCGATTCGCCGGTGATGAGCACGGTCATGCTCGAGCGCGACAGGCGCCCGATCGCGCGGAACACCTCCTGCATTGCCGGGGCGTGGCCGAGCATCTCCGGGATGCGGCGCGATTCGCTTGCGGAGGTCACGGAGCGGTGGCTCTGCACGGCCGCGCGCCGCACGAGCTCGACTGCCTGGTCGATGTCGAACGGCTTCGGCAGGTACTCGAACGCGCCGCCCTGGTATGCGGCGACCGCGCTCTCGAGGTCGGAGTGCGCGGTCATGACGATCACGGGCAACCGAGGCCGCTTTCCGCGGATCTCCTCCAGCAGCTCGAGACCGCTGCGCCCGGGCATACGGATGTCGGTGACCAGCACGTCCGGCTCCTCGCGCCTCAGGGCCGCGAGCACGGAATCCGCCTCGTCGAACGCGGTCGCGTGCATGCCGCCCTGCTTGAGCGCGCGCTCGAGCACCCAGCGGATCGATGCGTCGTCGTCGACGATCCAGACGTTAAGTGCTTTCGCCGAGTTCATTGGAGTCGAACGGCAGGAGGATGGTGAAGACCGTGCGGCCGGGCCGGCTGTCGAATTCGATCAATCCGTCGTGGCGGCCGACGAGATCCTGCGCCACGGCGAGGCCGAGTCCGGTGCCGCCCTGGCGGCCCGTGACGAGCGGGTAGAACACCGTGTCCTTGAGTTCGGCGGGCACGCCCGGCCCGTCGTCCTCGATCTGGATGCTCGCGACGACGCGGTAGCGACGGCTGCCGATGCTCGCGTTCGTGAGTGCCCGGGTGCGCAGCACGATGCGCCCGCGCGGACCGACGGCCTGGATCGCGTTGCGACCGAGGTTGAGCAGCGCCTGGATCATCTGGTTCCGGTCGAGCCGCAGGCGTGGCAGGCTCGGGTCGTAGTCGCGCTCGAGCTTCACGCCCGTGGGCGCCTCGGCCGCGAGCAGGCGACCGACGTGCTGCACGAGCTCGTGGATGTTCACGGACTCCTTGCGCGGCGGCTGGCCCGGGCCGAGCAGGGCATCCACCAGCGCAGCGAGACGGTCCGCCTCGCTGATGATGACGGTCGTGTACTCGTGGAGCGCGGGATCCTTCAACTGCCGCTCGAGCAGCTGCGCCGCGCCGCGCAGGCCACCGAGAGGATTCTTGATCTCGTGCGCGAGCTGCCGGACCATCGCGCGGCTGCCGCCGAGCTGCGTGAGCAGCGCGTTCTCGCGCAGGATGCGCTGGTGCTGCGTGACGTCCGCGAGCTCGACGACCACGCCGCCGGGACGGCCGGGCTGATCGAACGGCGTGACCGTGACGTCGAGCGTGCGCAGGGCGGCGCCAGGACCCGCCTCGAACGGAAGCTCGCGGCGCGAGTACTGCGCGCCCGCCGCGCGGGCCCGCCCGATCATGCCCTCGAGCTCAGCGTTCGCCTTGAGCAGGTCGCGGATCGAGCGGCCGGCTGCCTGGTTGCGGCTGATGCCGAACAGGTCCTCCGCGGGCTCGTTCAGGTGCAGCACCGCGCCGTCGCCGTCCAGCCAGAGGAGGCACGTCGCCTGCCCGTCGAGGAGTCCGACGAGCTCGGCGGGTGACGGGCGGGCCGCGATGCGCGGATCGGCGGCCACGTCACGCCCCTCGCGGGCGGCGTGCGCGGCCGTGAAGCGTCAGCCGCCGGCGCGCGGCGTGGGTCTCGGCGGAGCCTTCAGGTTCGGGCCGACGGCCCGCGGCGGAATGGTCGTGACCTGCTTCTTGTGGAACACGACCGGCTGGCTGCGGATCTTCTCCTTGCCGCGCGAATCGAGGATCTGGGCCGTCAGCGAATGAGCGCCACGCTCGAGGTTCGAGAGCGAGTAATCGAGCGAGTTCGTCGGGCCCTCGACCCGCTGGCCGTCGAGGTAGAGTAGCAACTGGTCGTCCGGCGAGACCGCCGGCTCCGAGCGGATGCGGACACTCACCGTCGCGTCGGCCTCGAAGAATGACTGCCCGTTCTCCGGCTGCCAGATCTCGAGCGAGCTGTAGGTGACCGCCGCGGCCGCTTGCTGGGCGGCACCGGGCGAGGCGGGCTTCGCCGCAGGCGCGACGGTCGACCGCGGCTGGGCCTCGATCACCGTCAGGTCGACTTTCTTCGCACCCGGGCCGGGCACGTCCGAGTAGTGGACGACGCCGTTTGCGTCCTTCCACATCCACAGTTCCTTCTTGGCTTCCTGCGCCTGGGCCGCGAAGGCCAGCAGGCAGGAGGCCAGGACGACGATTCGTGTCTTCATGACGGCCGAGCATAGCCCCACGACCCCTGGGTGACAAAGTCACGCCACGCAATCGGGAAGTGCGTCAAGGATGCGGCCCGCGGAGCCCGGGACGGCGGCGAACGCCGCCCCGGGGACCGCCGGCTGCAGCCGGTGAGACGCCCAACCCCTCAGACGCTGTAGTAGAGCTCGAGCTCGACCGGGTGCGTCGACATGCGAAGCCGCGTGACCTCCTGCATCTTGAGGCCGATGTACGCATCGATGACGTCGTCCGTGAACACGCCGCCCTCCTTCAGGAAGCCACGATCCTTGTCGAGCGCCTCGAGCGCCATGTCGAGCGAGTGGCAGACCGTCGGGATGTGCTTGGCCTCCTCGGGCTCGAGGTCATAGAGGTCCTTGTCCGCCGGATCACCCGGGTGGATCTTGTTCTTGATGCCGTCGAGGCCCGCCATGAGCATGGCCGCGAAGCACAGGTACGGGTTCGCGGTCGAATCCGGGAAGCGCACCTCGATGCGGCGCGCCTTCGGGTTCATCACGTGCGGGATGCGGATCGAGGCCGAGCGGTTGCGTGCCGAGTAGGCGAGCATCACGGGCGCCTCGAAGCCGGGCACCAGCCGCTTGTAGCTGTTCGTGGAGGCGTTGCAGATCGCGTTCAGCGCCTTGGCGTGCTTGATGATGCCGCCGATGTAGTAGATGGCGAGCTCGGAGAGGCCGCCGTACTTGTCGCCGCCGAACAGGTTCTTGCCGTCCTTCGACAGCGACTGGTTCACGTGCATGCCGTTGCCGTTGTCACCCACGAGCGGCTTCGGCATGAAGGTCGCCGACTTGCCGTAGCTCGCCGCGACGTTGTGGATGGCGTACTTGAGGATCTGCACCTCGTCGGCCTTCTTCACCAGGGTGTTGGCGGAGACGTTGATCTCGGCCTGGCCGCCCGTGGCGACCTCGGAGTGGTGCACCTCGACCTTGAGGCCGAGCTCTTCCATCGCGAGGCACATCGCGGTGCGCAGGTCCTGGTAGGCATCCACCGGCGGGACCGGGAAGTAGCCGCCCTTCACGCCCGGGCGATGACCGAGGTTGCCGCCGTCGAGCGAGCTCCCGGTGTTCCACGCGCCCTGCATCGAGTCGACTTCGTAGAAGCAGCCGTTCATCGACGCGCCATGGCGCACGTTGTCGAAGATGAAGAACTCGTTCTCGGGGCCCCACATGGAGGCGTCGGCGATGCCGGTGGACTTGAGGTAGGCCTCGGCGCGCTTGGCGAGCGAACGCGGGCAGCGGTCGTAGCCCTGCATGTTCGAGGGCTCGATGACGTCGCAGCGCAGGTCGAGCGTGGTTTCCTCGTAGAACGGGTCGATGACCGCGGTCGTGGGATCCGGCATGAGGATCATGTCGGACTCCTGGATGCCCTTCCAGCCGGCGATCGAGGAGCCGTCGAATCCCTTGCCGTCCTCGAAGAAGGCCTCGTCGACCATGCGGGTCGGCACGGTCACGTGCTGTTCCTTGCCCTTCGTGTCGGTGAAGCGGAGGTCGACGAACTTGACCTCTTTCTCCTTGATCAACTTGAGAACGTCGGCAGCTTTGGTCATGGGCACTCCTTCGATGCAGCGAAACCTTCGAGCCCGGGGCCGCTCGCCGCGACGGCCTCGAAGCTGGACTTTGGGGACCTGAGAGGATGCACGTAGTATGCCAGCGCACTGACGTAGAGCAAAAGGGCCGCGGGCCCCTCCATACTCGAGCCGGGACGCGACGGGGGTGCACTATTTTAGTGTGTCCTTGCTAATTGGTGCCCTGTTTCGGTGCATATCGTTCCGCTGGCCTGCCGCGCTGGGGAGCCCACTCGGAGACGCCCCGGCCACGCGGGCGTGGTAGATTTTCCGAAGGGGGTGCTGTTGGCCTGGATTCGATGCCCGCATCGACGCGGCGCACGATGTCCAGCGGAAGGGCTGTTTCAGAACGAGGTCCGCGGTCGACGCGGCGGGAGTACCCCAGATGACTTTGCTCGCGACGTGTCGTCGGCCGCTTTACGCAGCGGTCGCGATCGGTCTAGCCGTTTCACTCGCCGCGTGTGGCTCGAAAGAGCCGCCACCGCAGGCGCAGGCTCCCACGGCCGCGCCACCCGCGGCGGTTCCGGAGCAGGCCGCACAGGCTCCCGCACCGCTGCCGGAAGCCACCCAGGCAGCCGTCGCGACATCGTGGACGCCGGAAGCGCTCGAAGACCTGCTCGCGCCGGTCGCGCTCTATCCGGATCCGATTCTTTCGCAGGTCCTCATCGCCTCCACGAACCCGCAGGAAGTGCTCGACGCCGGCAACTGGCTGCTCGAGAACCAGGCGCTCAAGGGCAACGCGCTCGACGACGCGGCCGCGGCCATCGGATTCACGCCGCCCATCCGCGCTCTGATCCAGTTCCCTGACACCGTGGACATGATGTGCCGCGAACTCGGCTGGACCACTGAACTCGGGCAGGCCTTCGTTGCCGACCAGGCCGGCGTGCTCGATGCCGTGCAGCGCCTGCGCCGCCAGGCAAAGGATGTCGGCAACCTGCAGACCTCGCCGCAGATGACGGTCGACACGCAGCAGCAGAACGGCAAGGAAGTCATCGTGCTGCAGCCACCGCCGAGCCAGGTGGTGTCCGTTCCGCAGTACGATCCGGTTGCCGTGTATGCCCCGCCGCCCGCGGCGGCGCCGGCCGCACCGGCCACGACGACCACGACCACCACCGAGACGACGACGGGCCACAGCACCGGCACGCTGATCACCACCGGGCTGCTCGCGTTCGGTGCCGGCATCCTCGTCAACGAGATCTTCGACGACGACGACGACCACAAGTACAACAACGACTACTGGTACCCGAATTACGGCTACGGCGGCATGCCGTACTACCCGCCGTACCCCTATCGCCCGGCCTACGGCAACGGCTTCTATCCAGGCACGGGCTACCGTCCGCCGCCGGGCTACGGCGGCGGCTTCTACAACTCCGGCAACATCATCGTCACCAACCCGGGTGGCCGGAACGACTACTGGGACCGCTACGACAACAACCGCGCCGACTACCGGCGTGCGACGACCTACAAGAGCCCGATCAGCGCGGCGAAGCCGAACCGTCCGGAGCTCACCGATCTCAACAAGCGCCAGCCGCGGCCGATGCCGGCGGATGCGAAGCGTCCCGTGAAGGGGTCGGAGCCCGCGAACTGGAAGGGCAAGACGACGTATGCCGGCGCCGACGGCAGCTACAAGGGCGCGAAGGCCACGACGAAAGACAAGATGGCCGCCGCCCCGCAGGCGCGGCCCGCACCAAAGGTGCAGGGCTCCTACAAGGGCGCGCCGGTCGACAAGGCGAAGCGGCCGCAGGGGGTGGGCGACAAGGCGGCTGCGCGGCCCGCCTCGCGCGACGCGCCGAACGTGAGCCGGCCGGAGACGAAGCCCGCGAAGGCGCGGCCCGCGGGCGACGCAGACCGTGGTCGTCCGGCGCCGAGCAGTCGTCCCGTCTCCGTCGACAAGCCGAAGCCGGCGGCGCGACCCGCACCGGCGCCAGCCAGCCGCGACCCGGCAGCGGGTGGCAAGAAGGCACCGCGACCCACCGGGGTCTCGGGCGCCAACAAGAGCGGCAAGGCCGACCGTGCGGCGAGCCAGCGCGGCAAGCAGAGCATGCCGCAGGGCGCGAAAAGCAAGGGCGGTGGCGGCGGCAAGAAGGCCAAGCGCTAGGAGATGCACATGAAGACTCGATTCAACATGCCGAGCGCTCCTGGCTTGTTCGTGGCGCTGGCGGTGGTGGTGTTGCTCGCCGGCTGTGCGCCGAAGCAGGAGAACCACCTCGGATTCAAGACGCCAGAGGAGGCCGTGGATGCATTCGTCGTTGCCGTGCAGAAGGACGATCTCGCCGCGCTGCAGAAGCTGCTCGGCCCCGGCAGCGAGGACCTGATCTCCTCGGGCGATCCGGTGCAGGACAAGGGTGACCGCGAGGAATTCCTCGCGGCGTACGCGGCGAAGCACTCGCTCGCGGAGGAGAGCCCGGGCACGAGGACGCTTATCGCCGGCGAGAACGACTGGCCTCTGCCGATCCCGCTCGTCGGTAAGGACGGCAAGTGGTATTTCGACGGCCAGGCCGGCGCCGACGAAATCGTCTATCGCCGGGTGGGCGCGAACGAGCTCGGCGCGATCGCGGTGTCCCGCGGCTTCGTCGACGCGCAGAACGAGTACGCGGCCTCGGGCCACGACGGCGACCCGCCGGGTGTCTACGCGCTCAAGCTGATCAGTGACGAGGGCATGCAGAACGGGCTCTACTGGCCGACCGCAGAGGGCGAGCCGCCGAGTCCCGCCGGAGAGTTCGTCGCCGCTGCCGCAGCGGAAGGCTACCGCCGCGGCGAGTCGCGCACGCCGTACCACGGCTACTACTACCGGATGCTGTACCGCCAGGGCGCGAACGCCAATGGCGGCGCCAAGGAGTACTTCGAGAACGGTACGCTCACCGGCGGCTTCGCTCTGGTGGCGTGGCCGGCCGACTACGGCGCGAGCGGTGTGATGACCTTCATCGTCAACCAGGACGGCGTGGTCTTCCAGAAGGACCTCGGCGAGGAGACCGCCACTGCGGTCGACGCGATACAGTCCTTCGATCCCGACAGTTCCTGGACGGCGGTCGTGACGACGGACGAAGCCGCCTGATTCGCAGAGCTCCTCCGAACGGCTGATCTGCGGCTGGCCCGGCCCACCACGCGTGGGTCGCGCCGGCCGCGATTGCTTCGGGAGGTCCTGATTCTCGGGGCGCGTCCCCGGGCTACTGTGTGCGGCACCCTTCGGGAGACCCGCCATGACCTCGCCCGTGATGCAGCGCATGACTCCGTCCGAAGCCCTCGTCGAGACCCTGGCCGCCAACGGCGTGACCGAGGTGTTCGGCATCGTGGGCTCCGCCTACATGGACGCTCTCGACATCCTTCCCGCCGCGGGCATCCGCTTCATCCCGGTGGCGCACGAGCAGGGCGCCGCGCACATGGCGGACGGCTACGCCCGGGCGTCGGGGCGTCACGGCGTCTGCATTGCGCAGAATGGCCCCGGCATCACCAATTTCGTCACCGCGATCGCGGCCGCTTACTGGGCACACTCGCCGGTCGTGTTCATCACGCCGGAGACGGGCTCGACGACGATGGGATTGGGCGGCTTCCAGGAGACCGAGCAGCTGCCGATCTTCTCGAAGATCACGAAGTACCAGGGTCACGTGGGGAACCCGAAGCGCATGGCCGAGATTGCGGCCCGCTGCTTCGATCGTGCGATGCTCGAGATGGGCCCGTGCCAGCTCAACATCCCGCGCGACCACTTCTACGGCGACATCCAGGCCACGATCACGCCGCCGATGCGCATCGGCCGTGGTCCCGGTGACTCGACCGCGCTGGATGAGGCGGCCGCGCTGCTCGCCTCGGCGAGGTTCCCCGTCATTCTCGCGGGCGGCGGCGTGATCATGTCGGGCGCGACTGCCGAGACAGTCGCGCTGGCCGAGCGGCTGCACGCACCGGTCTGCACGAGCTACCTGCACAACGACTCGTTCCCGGCCTCGCATGCGCTCTGGTGCGGCCCGCTCGGCTACCAGGGTTCGAAGGCGGCGATGAAGCTCATCTCCCAGGCCGACGTCGTGCTGGCGCTCGGTACGCGCCTCGGGCCCTTCGGCACGCTGCCCCAGTACGGCATGGAGTACTGGCCGGCGAGCGCGAAGATCATCCAGGTCGATGCGGACGCGAAGGTGCTCGGCCTCGTGAAGCCGATCAGCGTCGGCGTGCACGGCGACGCGCGCGCGGCCGCGGCGGCACTCATGGAGCGGCTGAAAGGACGCGAGCTCGCCTGCCTCGCAAACGAGGCCGAGCGCAAGGCGAGGATCGAGGCCGGGAAGAACGCCTGGGAAACGGAACTCACCGAGTGGACGCACGAGCGCGACCCGTACTCGCTCGAGGTCGCGAAGGACTCGAAGCTCATGCACCCGCGGCAGATGCTGCGCGAGCTCGAGCGTGCGATGCCGAAGGACGCGATGGTCTCGACCGACATCGGCAACATCTGCTCGATCTCGAACTCGTACCTGCGTTTCGACGAGCCGCGCTCGATGTTCGCGGCGATGAGCTTCGGCAACTGCGGCTACGCGTTCCCGGTGGCGTGCGGCGCGAGATTCGCCGCGCCCGAGCGGCCGGCCGTTGCCTACGTGGGCGACGGCGCGTGGGGCATCAGCCTCAACGAGCTCCTGACCTGTGCGCGCGAGAAGCTCGGCGTGACGGTCGTCGTCTTCAATAACGGCCAGTGGGGGGCAGAGAAGAAAAACCACGTCGACTTCTACTCGCGGCGCTTCCAGGCGGTGGACCTCGAGAGCCCGAGCTGGGCCGGCGTGGCGAAGGCCTTCGGCTGCGACGGGGTGACCGTGGACCGGCTGTCCGACGTCGGGCCCGCGCTGCGGGCGGCCGTCGAGGCGCAGTCGAGCGGCCGGACGACCGTGCTCGAGATGATGGTCACCCGCGAGCTCGGTGACCCGTTCCGCCGCGACGCGCTCTCGAAGCCGGTGCGTTACCTCGAGAAATACAAGGCGTACACCTGACGCGCAGGATCGACGCGATCAGTCCGCCTCCACCTCGACGGCGACCTTCCTCGGCGCCGTCAGGTGCAGCAGCACCGCGAGCACGGCCATGGCCCACACGATCACCGCGCTCGACGGCAGGTCGGTGACGACCGACGCGGCCAGCCCGACGAAGTAGCTCGCGACGGCGAGCGCGTACCCGAGCGTCAGCTGTCGCCCGGCCGCGTGCCGGTAGGTCGCGAGCGCGGGCACGATCAGGGTCGTGAACACGAGGTAGACACCGACGAGCTGCACCGACATGGTCACCATGATCGCGAACAGCACGTAGAACCCGGAGTGGTTGATCTGCAGGCGGAAGCGGAACCACACGAGCAGGAACAGCACCGTCAGCACGGCCGCGCGCACGAGCTGCTCCGTCGACACCCAGAGGATCTGCCCCGCGAGCAGATCCTTCAGCTGCTCGCCGCCGTGCGGATCGTTCGCGAGCAGCAGGATCTGCGCGGTGGAGGCCAGCACGAACAGCACGCCGATCAGCGCTTCCTGCACCTCGGGGCGCCGGCGCTCGGTCCACGTGAGCAGCACGGCGCCGAGCAGCGCGGCGATCACCGCGGCGACCTGCGTCAGCCAGCCGTGCAGCTCGAGGCCGAGCGTCTGCGCGACGATGACGCCGAGGGCCGCCACCTGCGCGATCGCAAGGTCGATGAACACGATGCCCCGCCGGAGCACCTGCTGGCCGAGCGGCACGTGCGAAGCCGCGACCAGCAGGCCGGCCACGAGGGCCGGCCACAGGATGCTCAGGCTGGTGCCGAGGTCGGTCATGGTTTCACGGCAAGCAGGCGGTTCAGCGTGTCGTCGAACAGTCCGAAGAGGTCCTTCGCCTCGGGCGTGCCGCCGACCGAGAACGGCAGCGTCACGACGGGCGCCTTGATCCGTTTCGACAGCCACTCCGCCGCCTTCGGGTCATTGTAGGCGTTGCGCAGGATCATGCGCGGCGGGCTCGCCGAGAGCTTCGTCACCAGCTCGGCGAGATAGCCGGCGCTCGGCGGCACGCCTGGCTTCGGCTCGATCGCCGCGACCTGCTGCAGCCCGAGCCAGCGCACGAGGTAGGCCTGGTCCTTGTGGATCACGACGACCTGCGCGCCCTTCAGGGCGGCACCCTTCTGGTCCCAGCCCGTCATCGCCGCCGCCCAGCGCGACTGGAAATCAGCACCTCGCGCCTGGTAGTAGGCCGCGTTGCCCGCATCGACGCTCGCGAGTCGCGCGGTGAGCGCTTTCGCGACGGCGGCGATGTTGCGCGGATCGAGCTGGATGTGGGGATTGCCCTGGGCGTGGATGTCGCCCATTGCGCGATCGACGCTCGTTGGCACGTCGATGAGCCGCACGGCGGAGGCGGCCTCGAAGTGGCCCGGGCTGCCCGGCTGGATCTTCCGGTTACCGGACTCCTGCAGGAGCACGGGCAGCCAGCCCATCTCGAGTTCGGCGCCGTTCGCGACCACGAGATCCGCCGTGCGTGCGCGAGCCACGAGGCTCGGCTTGGCGCTCACCTGGTGGACGTCCTGCAGCGCCGAGGTCGCGGTGTAGACGTTCACCTTGTCGCCGCCGAGTTCGGCCGCGAGCGCGCCCCAGTCGGCCGTCGTCGCGAGGACTTTGATCTCGGCGTGCGTGGGCATGGCGGCGGCGAGCAACGCCACGGCCGCGGTCAGGATCTTGCGAAACATGGTGCGGCTCCTAGAACTTGTGCGCGCCGTGGGCGCCGAGTGCGTAGATGTACTGGAGGAAGAACTGCTCGTCGGTCGGGCCTTCGGCCGCGTCGTCCCAGGCGTACTGCGCGCGCAGGCGCGAGAACTCGCTCGGGCTCCAGTCGAACATGAGCGAGGTGCGGGTCGGCGTGCCGGGCATGAGGATCGAGAAGTCGTCGGCCGCGAGCAGTCCCTGCTGCACGAGCCCGATCCTGGTGTCGCCCGAATCGAGCGAGTCGTAGCGCGCGCCGAAGCGCCAGCGGGGCAGGAACTGGTAGATACCCTGCACGTACCAGCCGGACTGGTCGCTCGAGTAGCTGCCGTCGAGCGACTGCACGGAGTCCGCGTAGGCGAGGTCGCCGTCCTCCTCGCGCTGCATGTACTCGCCCTGCAGCTTCAGGTACTGCAGCCGCGGATCGCCGACGGGCGTCCACTTGAGTTCGGCGTCGACGACCCAGGTCTTCGACGAGCCCGTGAAGGCATTCAGCACGTCATCGCCCATGGCATTCACGTCCTCGAACTCGCGGTCCTCGGCGTCGAGATCCACGTACGAGACGCCCGTGCGCCACGCGACCGCCTCGCCGAGATCGCCGCCCACGTGCCCGTAGGCAACGACTCCGTTCAGCCCGTTGCGACCGAGGCGCGTGCCCGGGAAGTAGTCGCCGTTGCCGGACTCGAGGCCGAGCTCGACGAGGAAGTCGAGCGGCGCGATCCACTTGAGCTGCAGGCCCTGCACGGCCATCTGCCCGCCGAAGAACGCCTGGTACACGAGGGGCTGGTCGACGAAGTCCCAGGTGTGCGCGTGCAGCTCGTTCAGGTAGCCGAGGCTCGAGAAGAACTGGCCGCCCTTGAGCGTGAAGCCCTCCGGCAGTGCCAGCGTGCGGAAGTACGCCTCTTCGAGCTCGATTTCGTTCTCCGCCGTGATCGCGGCCGTCAGGCTGCCCATGAAGTAAGGATCGATGCTCGCGGCGATCGTGAGCTCCGACTCGCCGAGGTTGAAGCTGCGCTCGCCCGGGCCGATCTCGTCACCCGCGGGAACGAAGCCCTGGATCGCATGGTCCTCAGGGTCGTTCGAGAGGTTCGAGTAGTTGCCGGCGAGGATCAGCGAGATGGCCGGGTTGAAGGTCGCGGCACTGCGCCCGACCTGGGCCGGTGCCGCGGCCTCGGCCGGGGTTGCCGCAGGTGGTGACACCGCCTGCTCGACGGCGGCGGTCGCACCGACGTCGGCCTGCGGCGTGAGCTGGGCGATCTGCGCCTCGAGCTTCGCCATGCGCTCGGCGTACTCCGCCTTGACGCGCGCGAGCTCGTCGCGCAGCGACTGGACCTCCGCGTCGGTGGCAGCGAGACCAATGGACGGCAGGAACGCCGTGGCGCATGCCGCCACGGACACGTGGAAGGGAACCTTTCCCATGGGGAATCTCCTCGATGATCGTGATCGACTGGCCGCGGCAATCGGGTGGCCGGGCATGAACGGACGATCGATCAGCGAGGGGGAGCGCGTGCCTGGAAGGGCCGGGAGTCGCGGGTCGGAGCGATCGCTACGTCCGCCAGCCCGACGGGCAAGACGGCGGCGACGAATTCGAGGGTCAAGGAGGCTGCCTGGCCGCCGTGCGCACCCGCGAGCGGGGCGAACGAGGCGCAATCGAGGCAGAACTGGACGTGCTGCGCCGGAGCGCCCGCGGCATCGCTGCGCGACCCGAAATGCTTGAGCACGTGCAGCCCCGCCGCCGACTGCCCGAGGACCAGGGCCAGCAGCGCGAGGAAGGCGATCAGCGATCGGCGGGTGGTTTGCAGGCGAGCTACCTCGAAGGCCAGGTCATCTTATAACAGCCGGTTATGGCCGCCGGCTCGACATCCGTAACGGGACCTGGTCGGGACGGGCGCTTTTTCATGTCTTCTTTATAACGACGCCTCCAGTTAACACATTATCGACTGTTTATGAATCTGGGCTAGATATTTGCATCGCCGCCCTGCTGCCCTGTCACTCCCGATAGCCAAGCACCACGAGCACGCAGCTGCCGTCGGCGATCACGTTGATGCCCGCCTGCCTGCACGCGGCCACGGCGGCCTCGCTCTCCGCACCGGGCTGCATCCAGACGTTCCGGATGCCCTTGCTGACAGCCTGCTGGACGACCTGCTCAGTCACTGCGGGAGGCGTGATCACGGAGATGCTCTGCACATCGTTCGGCAGGTCGAGGACGCTCATCACGCAGGGCACGCCCTCGATCTCGGCTTCGCGCGGATTCACCGGAATCGCGCGCCGGTTGGCCTGAGCGTAGCAGCGCAGCACCTTGTTGCCGTACTTCTCGCGGCGGAGCGACGCGCCCACGACCCCGAACGCCGGCGATGCGAGGAAGCGGTCGATCGGATCGAATCCATGGCTCATGCGGTACCTCCGCCCTCGATCCTGCCACGACCGGCGCGGGGCTGGCGTGTGGTCCTTCGCTATACTTCGGCGCCTTGCAGCGCCCCAACCCGGACTACCGATGCCCAAGCCGGCCGTCAGCCCGCCGCCCCGCACCTTCCAGGACCTGATCCTGACGCTCCAGCGTTACTGGGCGGACCGCGGCTGCGTCATTCTCCAGCCCTACGACATGGAGATGGGCGCGGGCACCTTCCACACCGCGACCTTCCTGCGCGCGCTGGGACCCGAACCATGGAGCGCGGCCTACGTGCAGCCCTCCCGACGGCCGACTGACGGCCGTTACGGCGACAACCCGTTCCGCCTGCAGCATTACTACCAGTACCAGGTGGTCATCAAGCCCTCCCCGCCGGACATCATCGACCTGTACCTCGGCTCGCTCCGCGCGGTCGGCATCGACCCGCTCGTTCACGACGTCCGCCTCGTCGAGGACAACTGGGAGTCGCCCACACTCGGCGCCTGGGGCCTCGGCTGGGAAATCTGGCTGAACGGCATGGAAGTCACCCAGTTCACCTACTTCCAGCAGGTGGGCGGGCTCGATTGCCGGCCCGTGATGGGCGAGATCACCTACGGACTCGAGCGCCTGGCGATGTACCTGCAGGGCGTCGAGAGCGTGTTCGACCTCGTCTGGACTGACGGCCCGCTCGGGCGCGTGACCTACGGCGACGTTTACCACCAGAACGAGGTCGAGCAGTCGAACTACAACTTCGAGCACGCGGACGTGGACGAGCTGTTCCGCCAGTTCGACGCGCACGAGAAGGAGTGCGTACGGATGCTCGAGGTGAAGCTGGCGCTGCCGGCCTACGAGCGGATGCTGAAGACCTCCCACACCTTCAACCTGCTCGACGCGCGCAAGGCGATCTCCGTGACCGAGCGACAGCGCTACATCCTGCGGGTGCGCACCCTCGCCCGCGGCGTGGCCGAGGCGTACTACGCCAGCCGCGAGGCGCTCGGCTTCCCGATGCTGCGTGGGACTGGAAATTCGGTGCCAGGCACCGAATTTCCCATGGAGGTCGCGCCATGACCGCGACCCGCGACTTCCTGGTCGAGATCGGCACCGAGGAGCTCCCGCCGAAATCCCTGCTCGCGCTCGCGGCCGCGTTTGCCGAAAGCGTGGAACGGGGCCTCGAAGCCGCCGGCCTCGCGCACGGCGCCGTCGAGCGCTTTGCCACCCCGCGACGGCTCGCGGTGCGCGTCCGCCGGCTGGTCGAACGCCAGCCCGACCGCGCCGTCGAGCGCCGCGGCCCGCCGCTCAAGGCCGCATTCGACGCCCAGGGTGCGCCCACCCAGGCCGCCCTCGCCTTCGCAAAGAGCTGCGGCATCGAGATCGCGGCGCTCGAGAAGCTCGAGACCCCGAAGGGTGTCTGGCTCGTGCACCGCGGCATGGAGACCGGCGCGCAGACGCTCGGCCTGCTGAGTGGCATCGTGCAGTGCGCCCTCGACGCACTGCCGATCGCCAAGCGCATGCGCTGGGGCGCAGGTGAAGCCGAGTTCGTGCGCCCGGTGCACTGGGTGCTCATGCTCTTCGGCCGCGAGACCGTGCCCTGCACGATCCTAGACGTGCCCGCTGGCGACCTGAGCTACGGCCACCGCTTCATGGCGCCGAAGGCGCTGCGCATCTCGAGCCCGGCCGCCTACGTCACCACGCTGCACAAGCGCGGCAAGGTGATGGCCGACATCCACGAGCGTCGCGAGGCGATCCGCCAGGGCGTCGTCGCGACGGCCGAACGGCTGAACGGCCGTGCGGTGATCGACGACGCGCTGCTCGACGAGGTCACCGCGCTGGTCGAATGGCCGGTGCCCCTGGCCGGCCGTTTCGATGCGCGGTTCCTCGAGCTGCCCGCCGAGGTGCCGATCGCGACGATGCAGGACCACCAGCGATACTTCCCGGTGCGCGACGCCGCGGGCGCGCTGATGCCGTGGTTCGTCACCGTCTCGAACATCGAGAGTTCCGATCCGGCGCAGGTGATCGCGGGCAACGAGCGCGTCGTGCGTCCGCGGCTGAGCGATGCGGCGTTCTTCTGGGCCACGGACCGCAAGCAGCGCCTCGACGCGCGCTCGGAAGCACTCAGGCGCGTGACTTTCCAGACCCAGCTCGGCTCGCTGCACGACAAGACGGTGCGGGTCCGCAGCCTCGCCCGCGCCGTGGCCGCCTCGATCGGTGGCGATGAGCGCCTGGCCGACCGCGCCGCCGAGCTCAGCAAGTGCGACCTGCTCACCGCGATGGTCGGCGAGTTTCCCGAGCTGCAGGGACTCATGGGCCGCTACTACGCCAGTCACGACGGCGAGCCCGCCGAGGTTTGCGAGGCACTCCGCGAGCAGTACCTGCCCCGCTACGCCGGCGACGAGCTGCCGGCGACGCGCACCGGCATGGCGGTCTCGATCGCCGACAAGCTCGACACGATCGCCGGCATCTTCGCCACCGGCCAGAAGCCGACCGGCACGCGCGACCCGTTCGGCTTGCGCCGCGCCGCCCTCGGACTGCTGCGCATCGCCGTCGAACGCCGGCTCGACCTCGACCTGCAGGCCCTGATCGGCCAGGCGCTCGCGGCACTGCCCTTCCCCGCGCCCGAAACCACGGCCCGCGAGGTCTACGACTACGTCTTCGAGCGCCTGCGCGCCTACTACCTCGAGGGCGACGCCGGTTTCGAGATCACGACCGAGATGTTCGACGCGGTGCTCGCGACGCGGCCCGCTTCCCCGCTCGACTTCGACTCGCGGCTCCGGGCGCTCGCCGAGTTCCTGCGCCTGCCCGACGCGCAGAGCCTCGCAGCCGCCAACAAGCGCATCGCGAACATCCTGCGCAAGGCCACCGATCCCGTACGCGACGTGGTGGACGACGACCTGCTGCGTGATCCAGCCGAGCAGATCCTCGCGGAGCAGGTCGCAGCGATCGGCCGCAAGGTCGAGCCGATGTTCGCCGCCCGCCAGTACACCGAGGCGCTGCGGTCGCTCGCCGTGCTGCGCAGGGCCGTCGACGAGTTCTTCGATTCGGTGATGGTCATGGCCGAGGACCCGGCGCTGCGGGCGAATCGCCTGGCCCTGCTGCGGCGGCTGCAGTCGCTCTTCATGCACGCCGCGGACCTGTCGAGGCTCCCGGGGTAACGGCCGATGGTGTTCCTGCGGTCGATCGTCTTCACGGTGCTGATGATCCTCGTGACGGCGGGGTTCGCCATCGCGGTGCTGGTCTCCGCCCTGATGCCGCTCACGATTGAGCAGCGCTACGTCATCCCGCGCCACTGGGGTCTGACGCTGACCTGGCTCGCGGGCAAGGTGTGCGGCCTCAGCTACGTGATCGAGGGCCAGGAGAACCTGCCCAGGGTCCCGTTCATCTCGCTCTGGAAGCACTCCTCGGCCTGGGACACGATGGCGCAGATGTTCGTGGTGCCGCCAGCTTCCTGGCTCCTCAAGCGCGAGGTGACCTGGATCCCGCTCGTCGGCTGGGCGGTCACGACCTACAAGCCGATCTCGATCAATCGCAGCGCCGGGCACTCGGCGGTCAACCAGGTCGTCTCGCAGGGGCGCGAGCGTCTCGCCTCCGGGATGGGCGTCATCGTGTATCCGGAAGGCACGCGCATGCCGCCGGGGCAGACGCGCAAGTACGGCATCAGCGGCGCGCTGCTCGCGACGCAGACCGGAGCGCCGGTCGTGCCCATCGCGCACAACTCCGGCTACTTCTGGCGCCGCCGCGGCATGCTCAAGAAGCCCGGCGTGATCCGCGTCGTGATCGGCCCGCCGATCGATCCCAAGGGGATGGATCCGCGTGCGCTGAACGAGCAGGTCCACCGGTGGATCGAGGCCAAGGTGGCCGAGATCGTCGCCCAGCCCGGCGGAAAGCCTGACTGAACAATGAAAGGGCCAGGTCCTTTCGAACCCGGCCCATTGTCAATTTCAGTGAATTAATTGAATCCGCTGCGACTTGCGGCTTCAAGCCGTGCGACGGGCACGCCGCGCGGTCTTGCGGGCGCCCTTGCGCACGGCGCGCTTCACCTTCGCCTTCGTCTTTGCCTTCGCGCGCGCCGCGGTCTTGCGAGGCGCCGCGGCCTTTGTCTTGCGCACGCCCACGGCCACTTCACGCACGTCGCCCGCGGCCCCTTTCAGGATCTTCGTCGCGCGTGCGATGTCGGCCACGATGCGCTCACGGGTCGCCTGCAGGACCTCGCCCTGCTGACGCGCGAGGTCGCGAACGCTCTCGGTGTCGGCCAGCCGACGGATCTGCGACGACGCATCACCGATCGCCGTGGTCACGATGTCCGCCTGCAGCTCGATCAGGTCCTGCAGGGCGGACTGCGAGATCGACGTGAGGCGCACGCCCGAACGGGCGAGCTCGCGCACCCGCGCGTTCAGCTCACGCACCCGCGCCGCCGATTCGGTCGCCGCCCGGCGCGCCGCGGCGATGCGCTCCCTGCGCAACCTGTCGGCCAGTTCGGCGAGACCCTGCGTCTGCTCCTCGAGGAACTCTTTCACGCTGGAATGCATCGGCATGGGGGCCTCCGGCTGTCATCGCCCGGTGGATCGAGCGTCGGGGTGACCAAAATACACCCGTGCGGTTACGGGTCAACGGCCGGAGGCGTCGACGAAGACGCGAAACGCGATACCGCGCTCCCGCCAGGCCGACGCCGCGTCGTCCATGAGCGCGAGCGCCGTGTCGAAGACTTCGGGCTGCGCCTCGCGCAGGCCGGACGCGTGCTCGAGGACGAGGACATGGCCGGGTGCCGGCCGCCAGCCGAGGTCGGCGAGGCAGTCGAATAGCGCGTCCCAGTTGCCGCCGAACCAGGCCGGAAACTCGAGCGCGCGCGCGACTCGGTCCAGGAACTCCGCCTTGTCGTCGCAGCCCTCCAGATCGACGTTCACGCAGTCGAATCCAAGCGAGCCGGCGAGCAGGCGAATGCCCGCAACGGCATCGGACGGCAACGGAGCCACGTGCACGTTTCGCAGCGGCGTGACCGTCGGCACGGTCCCTGGCGTCATCGCTCGACCTCCACCTCGCGGAACGAACGATAGTGGTCGTCCGTGTAGAAATACACCTCGGGCGGGTCGCCGCCCGTCACGATGCGTCTCGCACCCCGATCGCGCTCCCCGGGCGTCGGGACGGTGTATTCGCGGTAGTAGCCGCGGGGACGTTCGGGCAGACGCCGCTCCCGGTTCTGGAACGTGACGCCGTCGCGATCGTAGGGGAAAGGCCCGCCGCGCTCGATCAACTGAAGGGTCTCGACGGCCTCAGGCGGCAGGAAGGACGGGTAACCGCCGGCCGTACCGGTCGCCTGGCTCTCAATCACGGGCGCATCCGGCCCTCCCGGAGGCTGGACGCCCGCCGGATCGCGGCCCGTCGACCACTGCAGGACGAGGTATGCAACGAGCGCGATGACGAGGATGCGCAGCAGGCGCGGCATGGGCGGCATGGGCGGATCTTAGTCGCTCCCGCGCGAGTCGTGCGCGGGACGGCGCCTCCCCGCATTGAAGTTCCCACGGGCGGCGCGTAGCTTGACCCCGAGGCGGGTGCTCGTTGCACCCGAGGTGAGACAGGAACCATGCCCATCAGCAGCCCGATCTTCGCGCCGGCCGTCGTTCTCGTACTGTGGTCGCTCGTCATGCTCGGGTGGCTCGCGCTCACCCGCCTGCCCGCGATGTCGCAGGCCGGCCTCGACCTGTCCCGCGCCGTGGGCAGCCGCGGCGCGAACCTCGAGGGCGTGCTGCCCGACCGCGTGAACTGGAAGTCGCACAACTACACGCACCTGATGGAGCAGCCGACGCTTTTCTACGCGACGGTGATCATCCTCGGCGTGACGGGCGTTGGCGACGGCATCAACCTGACTCTCGCCTGGGCTTACGTGGGGCTTCGCATCGTGCACAGCATCGTGCAGGCGACGTGGAACCGCGTGTCCATACGGTTCACGATCTTCTGCCTGGCGACGACCGCACTGCTGCTGCTCGCGATCAACGCTGCGCGCGTAACACTTTAGTACGGCGGCCCGGAGTTCTAATGCCTGAAATCGTTCCGCGGTGGGAATGGCGCTGGTTCGGGCATCGCTTCGGGCCGGCCGAGGCGCAGCTCGCGGCCCTGACGCCGGGCGGCGTGCAGACGAGCAGCGAGACCTACCTGCTGTCCGGGGCGGGCGACAACGTGAAGGTGCGCGACGCGCTCATGGACATCAAGGTCCTGCGCGAAATCGGTGCCGACGGACTCGAGCAGTGGACCCCGGTCATGAAGGCCGCTTTCCCGCTGCCGGCGACGGAGGTCGCGAAGGTGTTCGCGGCCCTGCGCCTCGATCCGCCGCCGCTCACGCGGGAGCACTACGACCTCGCGCAGTTCATCGACGAGCTCGCGGTGCCGAGCGGCCGCATACGCGCGGTCGGCGTGCAGAAGCGCCGCACGCGCTACACGATCGGCGGGTGCATGTCGGAACTGTCAGAGGTCGTCGCCGACGGCAAGTCGATTCGCACGATCGCTGTCGAGTCGGAGGACGCCGCAGCGGTCATCGCCGCCGTACGCAGCCTGGGTCTCGGCGGTTACGTGAACACGAGCTACCCGGTGGGACTTGCCGCCCTGATCGATGGGGCGCCGTCGCGCTTCGCCGTCATCGACGTCGGCACGAACTCGATCAAGTTCCACGTCGCGGAACGCTCGGCCGGCGGCGCGTGGCGAACGCTCGCGGACCGGGCGGAGATCACCCGTCTCGGCGAAGGCCTCGACGATACGCGTCGCATCGGCGATGCGGCCCTGGAGCGGGCGACCACCTCCATTGCGGGCATGGTCGCCGAGGCGCGCAGGCACGCGGTGCTCGCGATCGTCGCCGTCGGTACGGCGGGACTGCGCATCGCCGAGAACGCCGCGCACGTCGTCGACGAGATCGAGGCGCGCACCGGGATCCGCATCGAGGTGATCCCGGGCGACGAGGAAGCGCGACTCGCGTTCGTCGCCGCGAGGTCGGGACTCGGGCTCGTCACCGGGTCGCTGGTGGTGTTCGACACCGGCGGCGGCAGCAGCCAGTTCACCTTCGGCCGCGACTCGCAGGTGCTCGAGCGCTTCAGCGTCGACGTGGGCGCGGTGCGCTACACGGAGCGGTTCGGACTGGATAAGGCCGTTGCATCCGACGTCCTCAGGGACGCCCTCGCGGCGATTTCGCGCGACCTGTCGCGGCTCGACGGCCGCACCGCGCCCGACGCGCTGGCGGCGATGGGCGGTGCCACGACGAACATGGCGGCGGTCAGGCACGGTCTCGCCCGGTACGACCCCGACCTCGTGCAGGGCACGGTGCTCGATCGCGGGGAAATCGACCGGCAGATCGAGCTCTACCGCTCGATGGGCGCCGACGCGCGCCGCGGGATCGTGGGCCTGCAGCCCAGGCGGGCCGAGGTCATCCTGGCGGGTGCGTGCATCATCCGGACGGTGATGGAGAAGCTCGGCAAGACGACGCTGACCGTCAGCGACCGCGGCCTGCGCCACGGCGTGATGGCGGAGCGTTTCGGAACATGACGAGGAGCAAAGCGATGGCCAGGCAGAAAGCGGCCGGACAGGCGACGGAGCCGGCGCTGTCCCGGGACCAGGTCGACCAGGTGCTCACGATCCTCAGGGACGTCGACAGCCTCGAGCTGAAACTCGTCGCGCCCGCCGATACGCACCGCGCGACGATCGGCAAGCTCGGTGTCGACCCGATCGACGCGGAAATCCGCCAGGTTTATTTCTTCGACACGCCGGACCTCGACCTCAACAAGGCCGGGCTGGTCGTGCGCGCCCGGCGCATCGCCGGCGGCGCCGGCGACACGGTGGTGAAACTGCGCCCGGTGAACCCGGCCGCGCTCGGCAAGGAACTGCGGCGGTCGGAGAGCTTCAAGACGGAAGTGGACGCGGTGCCCGGCGGGTTCGTCTGCTCCGGATCATTCAAGGGACGCTGCAAGGCGCAGGAGGTGCGCGACGCAGTCGCGGGCGAGATGCCGCTCGACCGGCTGTTCTCCAAGGAGCAGCGCGCCTTCTACCGCGCCCACGCCCCCAAGGGCATCGAGCTCAAGTCGCTGGCGACTTTCGGGCCGACGTTCGTGCTCAAGGTGCGCGTGTGGGTGAAGCAGCTCGATCGTCGGCTCGTCGTGGAGCTCTGGCTGTTTCCGGACGGATCCCGCAACCTCGAGATCTCGGCGAAAGCTTCCCCGGCCGAGGCCTTCCAGTTCGCGGCGGAACTCAAGAAGTTCCTCGCGGACCGCGGCATCGAGCTGACGGGCAACCAGCAGTCCAAGACGCGCGCGGCGATGGAGTTCTTCGCGCCCGAGGTTCGGCGGCAGTCTGTGAAGCGCAAGCCCGCGCGCAGGGCACGCAAGTCCTGAGCGGAGAGAGAGCGCAGGCGAGCCCCAACCGCGCCCGGATCGTGGTCCGCGACCTGCCATCAGCCGCCCGATGGCAACTCGCCTCGACCGGTTCAGCTGCAAGCATGGGACCGGTTGTACGTCCTGTCCGCCACATGACAGGCTGTTCTGCGCGGTTGCCCGACGGGCACGCAATGATCGACACTTCGACACGCCCGCGCCGGGCATCCAGCTGAAGGAGAGTGACATGAGTCTGTTCGGATTCGTGAAGGACATCGGCCGCCGGTTGTTCAACAAGGACGAGGACGCCGCGGAGAAGATCAAGGAACACATCCTCGCCCACAACCCGGGCGTCGAAGATCTGAAGGTCACCTACGAGAACGGCATCGTCGGGCTGTCGGGCCGTTGCACAAACAAGGACGCCTTCCAGAAGTGCGTGCTGATGGCGGGCAACGTGCAGGGTGTGGCGGACGTCTATGCGACCGGGCTGGTGCCATATGTCGATCCCGCGGCGAAAGCAGCGGCCGAGGCGGCCAGGGCCGCGCCAGAGGAGCAGTATTACGTGATCGAGAAGGGCGACACGCTGTGGGCGATCGCCAGGAAATTCCTCGGCGATGGAAACCGCTACCCGGAGGTCTTCGAGGCCAACCGCGAAGTGATCATCGACCCGGACAAGATCTTTCCGGGCCAGAAAATCCGCATTCCGCCCAAGTAGGCGGCTGGCGGCAGGGTCCCATTGATCGCTGGCCCCGCAACCGGACGGTCGTGGTCTAACGACGAATACAGGTGGTGCGTGATGAGGCACAACGACGTGACGGCAAAGCTCGAGCAGCTGAAGCGCGCACCCCGCCTGACCGGCGTGTTCTTTGGGCCGATCGCGCTCAGTAGGCCCGCGGCGCCGGTTCGGTTCGACGTCGAGCTGCACGTGGCCTGACGCTCCCATGGGCGAGTGGTGGTCGGCGTTCCAGGCCTGGCGCGAGACCGATGCCGCAGCGATTTCGGCCGCACTCCTTGCGCTGCACGTGTTGATCTCCGTCGTCGCGAGCTGCCACGTCCTGCTCACCAAGGACAACGTCCGAGCATCGGTCGGGTGGATCGGCCTGGTTGTGCTGTCGCCGTTCGTCGGGACGATCGTCTACTGGATCTTCGGCATCAATCGGATCGAGCGGAAGTTCGCAGCACCGATCGACGACCCGGGCGACGACCGCGCGTTCTGGGAGATCTCGGGACCGGTTACGCCGCTCCTGAACGGGGACGAGGCGTTCCCCGCGATGCTCGCGGCGATCTCGGGTGCCCGGGAGTCGGTTGCGCTGTCGAGCTACATCTTCGACCGCGACGAATCGGGACTGCGTTTTGTCGAGGCGCTTGCGGCGGCGCAGGCACGCGGCGTGACCGTACGGGTGCTCGTGGACGACGTGGGCATCCGCTACAGCCGGCGGCCGGTGGACCGCGACCTCGCTGCGAGCGGCGTGCGCACGGCCCGCTTCATGCCGACGCGCAGCCTGAGCCTGCTCAGTTACGTGAACCTGCGCAGTCACCGCAAGCTCCTGGTGATCGACGGGGAGTGCGCGTTCCTCGGGGGCATGAACATCCGGCACGGCAACTGCCTGCGCGAGGAACCGGCGGAGCCGGTTCAGGACGTGCACTTCCGGTTCTGCGGCCCGGTGGTGGCGCCGCTGGCGCGTGTCTTCGAAGAGGACTGGGAATTCGCGGCGCGGGAAGCGATCCGCCTGCCCCGTCCTGCGGCGCCGGGGTCCGCAGGCGAAGGAAGAGCCCGCGTGATCGCCGACGGCCCGGATGACGGCGTGGACAAGCTCCAGTGGACGTTCCTCGCCGCACTCAGCAGCGCGCGCCACCGCGCGCGGATCGTGACGCCTTACTTCCTCCCGAACGAGGTGCTGATCAACGGGCTCGCGGTCGCGTGCATGAACGGAGTGACGGTCGAGGTGATCGTGCCGCGGCAAAGCAACCTTTTCTACATGGACTGGCCGATGATGGCCGTGTTCGAGCGGCTCGTGCCCCACGGCGTGAACGTCTACCTCGCCGACCCGCCGTTCGATCACTCGAAGATATTCCTGGTCGACGACGACTGGTGCTCGATCGGATCGAGCAACTGGGACGACCGGAGCCTGCGGCTCAACTTCGAGCTGAACCTCGAGATCGTCGATCGTGAGCTGGCACGGCAGCTGCACACGATCGTGGACCGCAAACGAGCCGCGTCACGACGCCTGACGGCGGAAGAGTTTGGCCGGATCGCCCTGCCACGCCGGCTGCGGAACCGCTTCCTGCGCCTGTTCTCGCCGTACCTGTGAGCGCCCGCTCCGCGACGGCGATCAGACGTCGAGGTTCGTCGCCGCGAGCGCGTTGCGCTCGATGAACTCTCGGCGCGGCTCGACCTGGTCGCCCATCAGCGTGGAGAAGATCTCGTCGGCGCCGAGCGCGTCCTCGATCTTCACCTGCACCAGCCGTCGCGTCTGCGGGTTGATGGTCGTGTCCCAGAGCTGGTCGGGGTTCATTTCGCCGAGACCCTTGTAGCGCTGGATCGACTGGCCCTTGCGCGCCTGCGCGAGCATCCACATGAGCGCATCGCGGAAGTTGTCCACCTCCTCGCACGCCTCGCCCTTCTTCACGTACGCGCCGGGGCCGAAGAGCCCGGACAGCGTACGCGACAGCTCACTGATGCGGCGATAGTCGCTCGTCGCGAAGAACTCGCGGTGCAGGTGCTTCTCGACCGTCACGCCGTGCTCGGTGCGGCTCACGACGAGGTGCGGCGGCGTGCCCGCCTGCAGCGTCACCGCGTAGTGGCGCCCGGCCGGCTGCCCAACGTTCAGCAGTCTCTCGAGTTGCTGACCCCACGCGGCGAGCTTGTCCGCATCCTCGCGGTCCGTCGCCGTGATCTCCGGCACATGCAGCATCTGCTCGAGCACGTGCAGGTCGTAGCGGCGCTGCGATCGGCGCGCGCCGGCCTGGAACTCCATGTAGCGGCGCGCAAGCGTGTCGAGGGCGGTGGCCGGCATCGCCGCGGCGTCGGCGCTGACGTGCAGCTCCGCGTCCTCGAGCGCCGAGCGCAGCAGCATCGCGTTCAACTCGACGTCGTCCTTCACGTAGGTTTCGGACTTGCCCTTCTTGACCTTGTACAAGGGCGGCTGGGCGATATAGATGTGACCGCGCTCAAGAAGAAGTGGGATTTGCCTATAGAAGAACGTCAGCAAAAGGGTACGAATGTGGGATCCATCTACATCCGCGTCGGTCATTATGATGATTCGGTGGTATCTAAGCTTGTCGATGTCGAAATCGTCCTTGCCGATCCCGCAGCCGAGCGCCGTGATCAGCGTGCCGACTTCGGCCGATGACAGCATCTTGTCAAAGCGGGCGCGCTCGACGTTCAGGATCTTGCCCTTCAGCGGCAGGATCGCCTGGGTGCGGCGGTCGCGGCCCTGCTTGGCGGAGCCGCCGGCCGAATCGCCCTCGACGATGAAGAGTTCAGACAGCGCCGGGTCCTTCTCCTGGCAATCCGCGAGCTTGCCTGGCAGCCCGGCGACGTCGAGCGCTCCCTTGCGGCGCGTGAGTTCCCGCGCCTTGCGCGCCGCCTCGCGGGCGCGCGCGGCATCGATGATCTTGTTGACGATGGCCTTCGCCTGCGCCGGGTTCTCGAGCAGGAACTCACCGAGCTTCTCGGCCACCAGCGATTCGACGACGCCCTTCACCTCCGACGAGACGAGCTTGTCCTTGGTCTGCGACGAGAACTTCGGGTCCGGGAGCTTCACCGACAGCACCGCGGTCAGGCCCTCGCGCGAATCGTCGCCGGTCGTCGGTACGCGGTCCTTCTTGCTCGCAAGCTCGCGCTCGATGTAGTCGTTCAGCGTGCGCGTGAGCGCTCCGCGGAAGCCGGCGAGGTGCGTTCCGCCGTCCTTCTGCGGGATGTTGTTGGTGTAGCAGGACATCGTCTCTGCGTACGAGTCGTTCCACTGCAGTGCGAGCTCGACGCCCATGCCGTCCTTGTCGCCACGGAACCAGAAGATCGACTCGTGGATCGCCGTGCGGCTGCGATTGAGGTAGCGCACGAATTCGCGGATACCGCCTTCGTGGTGGAAGACCTCGCGCCGGTCGTCGCGCTGGTCGATCAACTCGATCTTCACGCCGGAATTCAGGAAAGAGAGCTCGCGCAGGCGCTTCTGCAGCACCTCGTACTCGAATTCGATGTTGGTGAAGATCGTGTCGCTCGGCCTGAAGCGGATCACGGTGCCGCGCCTGTCGCTCGGGCCCACGGCCCGCAGCGGAGCAACCGGCTCGCCGAGACGATACTCCTGGCGGTGTTCCTTTCCGTCGCGGTAGATCGTCAGCTGCAGCGTCTCGGACAGGGCGTTGACCACGGAGACGCCGACGCCGTGCAGGCCGCCCGAGACCTTGTACGAGGAGTCGTCGAACTTGCCGCCCGAGTGCAGGACCGTGAGGATGACCTCGGCCGCCGAGCGGCCCTCCTCCGGATGGATATCCACAGGAATTCCACGGCCGTTGTCCGTGACCGTGACGGACTGGTCCTCGTGAATGATGACCTGTACGTCCGTGCAGTGGCCCGCCAGCGCCTCGTCGATCGAGTTGTCGACGACCTCGAAAACCATGTGGTGCAAGCCGGTCCCGTCATCGGTGTCGCCGATGTACATTCCGGGGCGTTTTCGGACCGCGTCGAGGCCCTTTAAGACCTTGATTTTACTGGAGTCGTAGACGTCGGCGCCGCTCATGGGATACCTGGCTCAAGAGGACGCCGGATTATATCAGACGGGTCACGGAGCCGTGTTCCACGTGGAACCTCGCCCCCGACGGGATGCTCGCCAGGGCCGGATTGGTGGGGTCCAGGGCCGTGATGAAGAGCTGCGCCGGGAGCGCGAGGATCTCGCCGAGGAGCCTTTCCAGATTGCCGGAATCGAGCTCCGCCGCCGGGTCATCCACAAGCAGGGCCGCGATCCTGGAGCCCCGCTCCGCATCGCACTGAAGCTGGCCCAGGAGCATCGCCGCGGCCACCAGTTTCTGCTGCCCGCGGGACACCCGATCCCGGGCCGGATGACCGTCCACGCGCACGTGCAGGTCGGCCCGATGCGGCCCACTGTGGGTGAGCCCTCGCTCGCGGTCCCGGTCGAATGAGGCAGTCAGCGACTCCTCCAGCGTCCGATCCGCGGCCCAGCCTCGGTTGAGCCCGAGCTCGATTTCCAGATCCAGCAGCCGTTGACCCATGACGGCGACGGACCGCCGCAGCGTCTCCGCATACCGATGGCGATAGTCGGCCACCATTTCGCCCGCCTGAATCAATTCA
>Ga0209594_1000167_pt1 | contig 49685 bp, 45 predicted proteins | sample AshMeaCrysSpring_FD_184126 | JGI IMG/M metagenome (GOLD analysis project Ga0209594, IMG submission 184126) | Groundwater microbial communities from Big Spring, Nevada to study Microbial Dark Matter (Phase II) - Ash Meadows Crystal Spring... | ecosystem: Environmental > Aquatic > Deep subsurface... | reverse complement strand
CTGGCTGCGCCTTAGGCCTTGCGGCAGGCCACTGGAGAGGGCACGCAGCCCGCGACAATGAGGGTTAACAGGCCCTAAGATCCGCGCCCATGGATGGCATCGAAGTCGTCGACATCGCCCACGCGATCGAGCTCGCGGTGGCGCCCGTGTTCCTGTTCTCCGGCGTCGGGGTGCTGCTCGGCGTGCTGACCAACCGGCTCGCCCGCGTCGTCGATCGCGCGAGGAAGATCGAGGACAGCATGAAGCTCGCCGACTCCGCCGGGCTCGAGACGGCGCGCGAGCAGCTGAACGTGGCGGCCCGGCGCGCCCGTTACATGAACGTCGCGATCACGCTCTCGACCGTGGCCGCGCTGCTGATCGCCCTCGTGATCGCGCTCCTGTTCGCGAGCACGTTCGTGCCGCTCAACCTCGCCGCCTCGGTGGCCGTGCTGTTCGTGCTGGCGATGCTCGCGCTCGTCTGCGCGCTCCTGAGCTTCCTGCTCGAGGTGCGCATCGCCATCGCGGCGCTTCGGATCGGCTCGCGATGACGCCACACGAAAAAAAAGACCCCGGGTTTGTGGCCCGGGGTCGAGTAGCGGACTTTGGTCGAAGGGAAGGGAAAAGTCCGCTAGGGGATCGAATCGACGACTCAGTGCACGCGCGCCCACTGCAGCACCTTCACTTCGCGGGCCTGCCGGCCCATGTTGCGGGCGATGATGCGGGACGCCTCGCGCAGGCCGCGCCCGTTGCGCGGCTGCCCGTCGAGCTCCACGACGCCGCGGTACTCCTGCAGCCCGCGCGGCTCCGGCTCGTCGACGAGGAAGTGAGCGTAGTACTTGATGCTCATGGCCGGGGAAGCTACTTGTGAGCGGCCGGCGGAAGCGTGACGCCTCGCACACATCCGGCGGCCGCGGTTGCGGCGCCCGCAAACCATGACGCGTTACCGGAAATCGGCGCCGCCCGGCTCGAAGTTCGTCACCGCCGAGGGCGCCCGTCGCCTGCGCGAGGAACTCGACTGGCTATGGCGCGTGCAGCGGCCCCAGGTGACGCGCGCCGTCGCGGAGGCCGCCGCGCAGGGCGATCGCTCGGAGAACGCCGAGTACATCTACGGCAAGAAGCAGCTCCGCGGGATCGACCGGCGGGTGCGGTTCCTGCGCCAGCGCCTCGACGGCATGGTGGTCGTGAGCCGCCCCCCGGACGACACCACGCGCGTGTTCTTCGGCGCCTGGGTGCGGGTCGAGGACGAGGAAGGGCACGAGACGGAGTTCCGCATCGTCGGCCCGGACGAGATCGACCCCGCGCGCCGCTACGTGAGCATGGACTCGCCGCTCGCCCGGGCGCTGCTCGGCCGGCGCCGGGACGAGGAATTCACCGTCGAGGTGCCGGGCGGCCACCGCACGTACGTGCTGACGGAGGTCCGCTACGAGAGCGGGGAGGGTACCGGGGTCCCGGCAAGCTGAGGCCGCTCAGCGTCTCAGGCGCGTCCGCGTGCGTTTCATCAGCGTGACGTGTGTGCCCTCGCGCGCCACCTCCGACGCGTCGGGCCCGGCCTCGAGGCGCCGGTATCCGCCGTCGGGCTGCATCTCCCAGGCATTGCGCCGGTCCTCGAGCTGCACCTGCAGCACCTCCCAGAGCCGCTCGCGGAGCGCGCGCGGCCATACCGGGACGACGGCCTCGACGCGCCGCGACAGGTTGCGGTCCATCCAGTCCGCGGAGCCGATCAGGAACTCGCCGTCGAGCGGGTCCTCGTGTCCGTTCGCGAAGTGGAAGAGCCGGCCGTGCTCCAGGAATCGCCCGACGACGGAGCGCACGCGCACGTTCTCCGTCCAGCCGGGCACGCCCGGCCGCAGGCAGCAGAAGCCGCGCACGATCAGGTCGACTGGCACCCCGGCCTGCGACGCGGCGGCGAGCGCCTCGCAGATGGGCAGGTCCTCGAGCTGGTTCATCTTGGCGACGATCCGCGCCGGGCGGCCCTCGCGGCGGTGCCGCGCCTCGCGCTCGATGCGCTCGATGAAGCGCTCGCGCATGTCGAGTGGCGCCACCAGCAGCTGTTCGAACTGTGGATCGCGCGAGTAGCCGGTCAGGTGGTGGAAGAGGTTCACGACGTCGCGTGTCACCGCCGGATCGCAGGTAAAGACGCCGAAATCCGTGTACATGCGCGCCGTCTTCACGTGGTAGTTGCCGGTGCCGATGTGCGCGTAGCTGCGCAGCCCATCGCCCTCCCGCCTCACGACGAGCGCGAGCTTGGTGTGCGTCTTGAGTCCCCGCACGCCGTAGATCACGTGGTCGCCGGCCTTCTGCAGCTCGTTCGCCCAGTGGAGGTTCCGCTCCTCGTCGAAGCGGGCCTTCAGCTCGACGAGGCACGCCACCTGCTTGCCGTTCTCCGCCGCACGGATCAGCGAGCGCACGAAAGGCGTGTCGTCGCCGAGTCGGTAGACGGTCATCTTGATCGTCGTGACCGCCGGGTCATCCGCCGCGTCGCGGATGAAGCGCTCGACGCTCGCGTCGAAGCTCTCGTACGGGTGGTGCACCAGCACGTCGCCCGAGCGGATCGCGGCGAAGAGGTCGGCCTCCGCGTCGAGGCCGGCGGGCACCATCGGCGTCCAGGGCGCGTCGCGCAGCGCCGGCACCGGCAGCGAAGCGATCTCGAACAGCGTCGTGTAATCGAGCAGGCCGGGCAGTTCGTAGACGTCGCTGTCGCGCAGCTCGAACTGGTCCATCAGCCCGTGGCGGATGCTGGCACGCCGCGCCTCGTCGAATTCGAGGCGCACGACCGGCTGGAACCTCCGCTGCCGGACCTGCTCCTCGACGAGCTCGCGGATGGTGTTGTCGCGGTCCTCCTCGATCGCGATGTCGGCGTTGCGCGAGACGCGAAACAGCGTCGCCTGCTCGATCGTCACGCCGGGGAAGAGCTTGTGCGCGTTGTGCCGCACGACCTCGTGCAGACCCACGAAGAGCCGCACGCCCTCGGGCACGCCGCGGCGCAATGCCAGCCACTGCGGGAGGTTCGACGGCACTTTCACGCGCACGTCCACCGTTTCCGCGGTCTCGGGATCGCGCAGCTCGAACCCCCACGACGTCGAGAGGTTGGAGAGGAACGGGAACGGGTGGGACGGGTCGAGGCTGAGCGGCGTCAGCGCCGGCGACACGTGGGCGTCAAAATGGGCGGACGCCTCCGCGCGCTGCTCCTCGGTGAGTTCTTCCCACGAGGCGAGCCGGACGCCCTGGGCCGCGAGCTCGGGCCGCAGGCGATCGAAGCAGTCGGCCTGCGCGAGCAGCATCGGCAGCAGCGCCTCGCGCAGGCGCGCCACGTGCGCGTTGAACTCGCCGACGGCGGCGGGATTCTCGCTCGCGTAGGCGCGCGTGCGCATCGCGCCGACGCGCTTCATGAAGAACTCGTCGAGGTTCGAGGTGAAGATGGCGAGGAACTTGAGCCGCTCGAGGAGCGGGGTACGGTCGTCGAGGGCCTCGGCCAGGACGCGGCGATTGAACTCGAGCCAGCTCAGGTCCCGGTCGAACCAGGCCTCGCGCGTGAAGTCCTTTTGCCTCGTCTTGCCCATTTCTCCCACCGCCAGACGCCGCCAGAGTCCAAATGAACAGGTTCCCCTGCAAAGGTTACTCCACGATGACGACGCCGCCCACGCGAGGCCGGCATCCAGAGCGTCCCGCAGATCGAATACAGTCGCTCATCCATGGATTCCCTGACGCAAATCGCACTCGGCGCGGCGGTTGGAACCGCCGTCCTCGGCCGGAAAGCCGGCCCGCGCGCCGCCCTCTGGGGGGCTGTGTGCGGCACCCTGCCCGACCTCGACGTGCTGCTCTCGCACGGCGACCCGGTGCGGGACTTCACGCTGCACCGTGCGGAGTCCCACGCACTCTTCTGGCAGACCCTCGCGGCGCCGGTCATCGCCGGGATCGTCGCGTGGATCGAGCGACGGGGCCCCGCCCGCTACCGGGAGTGGCTGCTGCTCGTGTGGCTGTCGCTCGTCACTCACGCGCTGCTGGACGCGTTCACCGTATACGGCACGCAACTGCTGCTGCCCTTTTCCGATTACCCGGTCGGCGTCGGCAGCATCTTCATCATCGATCCGCTCTACACGGTGCCGCTCGTCGTGGGTGTGGCGGTGGCGCTGCTGCTGAGAGGCAGGAACCCAGCCGGAGCCGCGCGCTGGAACGCGGCGGGCCTCGTCGCGAGCACGGCCTACCTTGCCTGGACCGTCGCGGCACAGGCCCACGTCGAGGGAATCGCGAACCGGGCGTTCGCTTCCGCATCCTTCGGCGAAGGCCGCGTGCTGGTGACGCCGGCGCCCTTGAACAGCCTTCTCTGGCGCGTCGTCGTGATGGACGACGCCGGCTACCACGAAGGCCACTACTCCCTGTTGCGCGATGACGGGGTGCTGAATCTCGAGCGGCACCCGAGCGACCCGAGACTGCTCGCGTCGCTCCGTCAGGACTGGAACGTGCGGCGTCTCGCCTGGTTCACCAAGGGCTTCTACTCCGTCCGCGAGGCTGCTGCGGGCGAGAAGGCAGCCACCGCGTCGGCCAGCACCGCAGGTCAGCTGCTCGGACTCGTCGAGACCGCGGAAGCCTCCCTCCCGACTCCGGACGGGCGTGGCAGCGCCGTCGTCGTATCGGACCTGCGCATGGGCGAGACGCCGTGGCTCGTGTTCAGCTTCATCGTCGCCGAGCACCGCAATGGCCGGGTCGTCCCCGTCGCCCCGAGGCAGATGACCATGCCACGGGTACCGCCCGACGCCTTCGTCCGCCTCTGGGAGCGCCTCGTCGGCTGCGGCGACACGGGCTCGCCGCAGGGCGAGGCTGCCCTCAGACCACGCGGATGTTCTTGAACTGCCAGGGATCCGTTTCGTCGAGGTCCTCGGGGAACAGCCGGCCACGATCGACGAGCGGGTGCCATTCGGAGTACTCGCCCACGACGAGGCCGAGGTAAGGGCGGCACACCTCGAGGACGCGACGGTAATCGATGTCGTCCGGCTCGACGATGCCCTCGTTCGGGTTCTCCATGGCCCAGACCAGGCCACCGAGCACCGAAACCGTGACCTGCAGCGAAGTCGCGTTGTTGTGCGGACACAGCTGCCGGGCTTCCTGCACCGAGAGCTGCGAACCGTACCAGTAGGCGTTCTTCCTGTGCCCGGCGAGCAGCACGCCGAGCTCGTCCACGCCCTTCACGATCTCGTCCATCATGATCCGCTTGCGGTCCTGGATGTGCCAGTTGCGGCCCGCGAGTTCGTGCACCGAGAGCACCGCGTCGTCGCTCGGGTGATAGGCGTAGTGGACGGTCGGGCGATAGACGACCTGCTCTCCCTTCTTGACCGTGAGGTAGTCCGAGATCGAGATCGCCTCGCCATGCGTGATGAGGAACCCGTGGAAGGGCCCCGCCATAGGCGTCCAGGTGCGCACGCGCGTCGCCGCACCCGGCTGCATCAGGTAGATCGCGCTGCCCCGGCCGAAATCGTGCTTCTTGCCGTCGCGCGGCCAGTTCTTTTCGTGCGAACCCCAGCCGAGCTCGGCGGGCTGGCAGCCCTCGCCCACGAAGCCGTCCACCGACCAGGTGTTCACGAACTCGCCGGGCTCCTTCGCGTAGGAGGCAACCTGGGTGTCACGCTCCGCGATGTGGATCACCTTGACGCCGAGCTTGTGGGCGAGCGCGGCCCACTCGGCCCGCGTGTGCGGGTCGCCGTGCTCGACGCCGGTGTCGGCCGCGACGTTGAGGAGCGCCTGCTTGACGAAATGCGACACGAGGCCCGGGTTTGCACCGTGGGTGACCACCGCGGTCGGGGCTCGCGGCATCGTTTCGCGCAGCGCGAGGGCGGTCTCGCGCAGCGCGTAGTTCGAGCGGCGCGACGGCGAGATGGTGGGGTCGGTGTAGCCACCCGCCCAGGGCTCGATGCACGTGTCGAGGTAGAGCGCGCCCTGCTCCCGGCAGAACTGGATCAGCGCGACGGAGGAAACGTCGACCGACAGGTTGAGCAGGAAGTCGCCCCGCCCGACCAGCGGGTCGAGCACGTTCCTGAAGTTCTCGCGCGTCAGCGAATGCTTGATGAAGCGCACGCCGTACTCGGCCGCCACCTTCGCACCGGCCTCGTCCGCGGTGATGATCGTAATCTGGTCGGCCTTGATGCCAATGTGGCGCAGGACCAGGGGCAGCACGCCCTGGCCGATGCTGCCGAATCCGACGAAGACGAGGCGCCCGGGATAAGCGACGTGAACCGGGTAATTGCTCATGACTGCACCGCAGGTGGGCTCGAAGTTGAACCGGGGATGGCATCGTAGTTTACCCGTTCCTGCGGGCCGGTCACCCCCGCCGGGCCCGATTGCGCGACCGGTCAGCCGCGCGGCGCGCCCTCGCGCCAGTGCGGCGGATAGGTGCGGTCGTAGCCCGGCAGCGACGCCATGCGGCCGATCCAGCGCGCGATGGATGGGTACGTCGTCTCCATCGGCAGGAACCGCGACCGGAGCTCACCCGCCTCGCGCTTCTCCATCGCGCGCAGGAGGAGCATGATCCCCGGGAACACGACCATGTCCGCCGCCGACACGTGATCTCCCACCAGCCAGTCCGACTTGCTCAACCGCCCCTCGATCGTGCGGGCCTCGCCCGCCACGATGTGCGTGGAACGGGTGATCTCCTCGGCGCGCTCGTCGATGTTCTCGAAGAACACCGCGGAGACGATCTGCATGAGGTGGGACTCGGCGTAGGCCTGGTACTCGCAGATCACCCGCATGATCGTCGCGGCCTCCTCGGGCGTCCGGCCGAAGATGGGCGGATCCGGGTACTTGCGGTCGAGGTAAAGGAGGCACGCGAGCGACTCGAACACCACGAAGTCGCCGTCCTTGAGGACCGGGACCCGGCCGCGCGGGTTCATGCGCAGCATCTGCGGCGACTTGTGCTCCTGCTTCGAGAACTGCAGCAGATTCGACTCGTACTCCAGCCGCTTGTACTCGAGGGCGAGTTGCACCCGCCAGGAATACGGGCTGCCGCTGCCCCAGTAGAGTTCCATCGCCATCCCGCGTCCTCCCGCCGGCCGCGTTCCGGTGCGGGCGCGGCTTCTGGATTGTACTTACGGTCGCACGTCATCGGGTAACGGCGAGCCGAGGTCGCGCCATGCACACCAGACCACTGATCGAAGCCGAGGCGCTCGCGGAACGGCTCGGCGACCCGGCACTCGCGATCATCGACTGCCGTTTCGACCTCGCGCGACCGGACTGTGGACGCGAGCGCTACGACGACGAGCACCTGCCCGGCGCGGTGTACGCCGACCTGAACCGCGACCTGTCGGCGCCGGTCACTTCCGTGTCGGGACGGCACCCGCTGCCGGAGCCCGGGGATTTTGCGGCGCGGCTGCGGGCCTGGGGCGTGAACCGCGGCTCGACCGTCGTCGCCTACGACGACGGCAATGCAATGTACGCGTCACGTCTGTGGTGGATGATGCGCTGGGTCGGGCACGAGCGCGTGGCCGTGCTCGACGGGGGCCTGCGCCGGTGGATGCAGCTCGGCCTGCCGCTCGACGAAGCGATACCCGCGCGGCCGCACGGCGACTTCCTGGCGCACGCGAGGCCGGAGCTCGCCGTCGACCTCGCGCAGGTGGCCGCGGCATCCGCCGACGGCTCGCTGCGGATCCTCGACGCGCGCGCGCCGGAGCGCTATCGAGGCGAGGTGGAGCCGATCGACGCCGTCGCCGGTCACGTGCCGGGCGCCGTGAATCACCCGTTCACCCTCAGCCTCGGCGCCGATGGACGATTCCTGCCGGCGACAGAGCTGCGCGCGGCCCTCGGCGGCGCGCTCGGCGGCCGCGGGGCGCCTGACACCGTCGCGATGTGCGGCTCGGGGGTGACGGCCTGTCATCTGCTGCTCGCGATGGAGGTCGCGGGCCTGCGCGGCGGCCGCCTTTACCCGGGCTCGTGGAGCGAGTGGTCGCGCGACGCCGCCCGCCCCGTCGCCCGAGGCGCGGAGCCGTGACGCCCGCGGCCAAGGATGCCCTTCCACCGCGCGCCGCTTCTGCTATCGTGCGCGCCACTTTTTTCCGCCTGGTCCGGAGACGCCGCGAGTGGAAAACACAGCACGCAAGCTGACCCCCGGCAGCAACTGGAAGATCGAGGACTCGCTCGAACTCTACGGCGTCAACGCCTGGGGCAACGGCTACTTCGGCATCAACGAAGCCGGCCACATCGTGGTGCGCCCGGACCAGACGCTCGACCACGAGATCGACCTGCTCGAGGTGATCCGCGGCCTCGAGGCCCGCGACCTCACGACGCCGGTCGTGGTGCGCTTCTCCGACATCCTCCGCCACCGCCTGAAGCGGCTGCACGACGCGTTCGCGCGCGCGATCGCGGAGAACGACTACCGCAACCGCTACGCCGCCGTGTTCCCGATCAAGGTGAACCAGCAGCGCCTGGTGGTCGAGGAGGTCTACGGCTACGGCCGCGAGTTCGGCTTCGGCCTCGAGGTGGGCTCGAAGCCGGAACTCCTCGCCGTCATGGCGATGACCGAGGGCGAGTCGGAGCGGATGATCATCTGCAACGGCTTCAAGGACGACAGCTACATCGAGGCCGTCATCCTCGCGACCAAGCTCGGGCGCACGATCATCCCGGTGGTCGAGAACTTCTACGAGCTCGAGCTGATCCTGAAGCACGCGCGCAGCTACGACGTGCGGCCGCGCATCGGCGTGCGGGTGAAGCTCGCGAGCGAGGGCGCCGGGCGGTGGCGCGAGTCGTCGGGCGAGAAGTCGAAGTTCGGGCTCTTCGTGACCGAGATCCTCGATCTCTTCCGGATGCTCCGGGAGAACGGCATGGAGGACTGCCTGCAGCTCGTGCACTGCCACCCGGGCAGCCAGTTGCAGGACATCCGCCGCGTTAAGGACGCGGTGAACGAGCTCGCCCACGTCTACGCGGAACTGAAGCTCATGGGCGCGGGCCTGCGATACATCGACATCGGCGGCGGGCTCGGCGTCGATTACGACGGCAGCCGCACCAACTACCCGTCGTCGGTCAACTACACGCTCGGCGAGTACGCAAGCGACGTCGTCTACCGCATCGCGAGCGTCTGCAACGCGCGCGGCATCGACCACCCCGTGATCGTGAGCGAGTCGGGGCGCGCGATCGCGGCGCACCACAGCCTGCTGGTCTTCAACACGCTCGGCGGCTCGATGCTCGACAAGTTCCAGGTCGGCGAGGAAGTGACGGAAGTCAGCGGCCGGGACCCCGGCCTGCCGCAACCGGTGCGGGACCTGATCGACGCCTACCGCTCGATCTCCGAGCGGCGGCTCGTCGAGTGCTACCACGACGCCCAGCAGGCCCGCGAGCAGGCGCTGCAGATGTTCAACCTCGGTTACCTGAGTCTCGAGGCGCGCGGCCTCGTGGAGCGCGTGTACTGGGCCACGTGCGCGAAGATCCGCGACCACTGCCGTCGCCTGCCGTCGGTGCCCGAGGAACTCGAGGGGCTCGAGTCGATCCTGAGCGACATCTACTTCTGCAACGTATCGGTGTTCCAGTCGCTGCCCGACAGCTGGGCGATCGACCAGCTGTTCCCGATCATGCCGATCCACCGACTCGGCGAGCGGCCGACGCGCAACGCAGTTCTCGCCGACATCACCTGCGATTCCGACGGACAGATCGACCACTTCGTGAGCCTGCGCGAATCCAAGCGCACGCTCGAGCTGCACGAGCTTCGGGACGGCGAGTCCTACTACCTGGCCACGTTCCTGGTCGGCGCCTACCAGGAGACGCTCGGCGATCTGCACAACCTCTTCGGCGACACGCACGTCGTGCACATCAAGCTGCACGAGGAAGGGGGATGGTGGATCGAGGAGACGGTGAAGGGAGACACGGCGGCCGAGGTCCTGCGCTACATGCGCTACGACGTCGACCGCCTGGTGCCCCAGCTCGTGCGCGACTGCGAGCGGGCGGTCCGCGAGGGACGCCTGTCGCTCGCCGAGAGCCAGGCGCTGCGCCGCTTCTACGACGCCGAGCTGAACGGCTACACCTACCTCGAGCACGACTGAGGCGACGGGAGAGCGCAGTGGACCTCAAGACGACGGCGGCCATCTTCGGCACGGTGTTCCTGGCGGAGCTCGGCGACAAGACGCAGCTCGCGACCGTGCTGTTCGCGTCCGACGAGGGGAACACGGCGCTCGCGGTCTTCCTCGCCGCGGCGGCCGCGCTCGTCACCTCCACCGCACTCGCGGTCGCGGCCGGCAGCACGCTCGCGAACTACGTGAACACGCGCCACCTGTCGATCGTCGCCGGGGTCGGCTTCATCGTGATCGGCGCGTGGACGCTCTGGGGAGCGCTGCGCGGCGGCTGAGCGGACCACCGTCACGGGACGTTCAGTCGGCCGTAACGCGGCCGTCATGGGCCGCGGGTGGAATGACGCCGGGACAGACCCGGGACCACACGGCCATGCTGGAAGAATCCATCGACCCTCGCCCCTCGCACGAGGCCTTCGCGCGGTTCCTTGCGCGGAGCGCGGTCGAACGCGCCGAGCCCGCCACGATCGAGGCGTGGTTGAGCGCCTGGAGCGACGACGACGGCGTGTGGACCAACCTCTCCAACATCGAGCACTGGATCGAACGCAGCCGCCGCTAGCCTCGACCGTGGCCGGCAGACCATAATCAGCCGGTCAGCCAGTCGGAAAGCCAGGGGGCCGCTCATGCAGATTCCGTTCGTGCGCCGCGCGGCGCTGGTCGTCGCGTCGATCATCTCGTCCGCCGCATTCGCCGCGAAGCCGCTCGACCTCGCCACGCCGGAAGGCGGCATCGAGGCCTTCCGCAAGGTGCAGTGCTCGACCGTCGACCAGCAGCCGGTCGTCTATTACTGGGTCGGCGAGACCTTCAGCCGCGTGCCGGGCGAGCCGGACAAGCGGCTGTTCCGGTTCGAGGGCATGAACGTCCGCCAATGCGTGACGGTCGTCGACCCGGTTCGCGGGACGGGATTCCGGCAGGTCTCCCGCGAGGTGCTGTTCTATCAGGACCCGGTCACCGGCCAGATTCTCGACGAATGGAAGAACCCCTGGACCGGCGAGACGGTCAAGGTGCTGCACATCGCCAACGACCCGGTGAACTTCCGCACGCCGGTCTTCCCGAAGGGCGCCGACGGCAAGCCCTACAAGTCCGAGATCAAGGTCATGGGCGACCACTGGTGGGGCACCACGACGGTACCGCTCTTCTACAAGAACCCGCTCGCGGGCGACTACCAGGACTACGTCGGTGGCACCTACCACGCGACCGAAATGTTCAACTTCTTCGGCAGCATGTCGAACCTCACGAGCCCGAAGACGACGTCCGCCGAGGTGAGCGTGGCGTGGTCGCGACTCTCCGACTGGCTGCCCTGGATGAAGATGCGCGGCCGGGCGGGCGAGCTCTATTTCAACGGCGCGGGCATCAAGCTCGAGGGCATCTCGGCTCTGCCGGCCGACATGCGTTCGGCCATCGAGGTGCGCTTCCCCACGTTCCTCGAGCCGCCGCCCGTGGACGACCAGCGCCCGAACGAGACCAGCTGGAGCTACTTCAAGAAGATGCTCCCTGCCCCCGAAGGCAAGTGAACGGCGGGGACATTCACCGGGCCCGCCCTGTCGGGAAATGGTGGGTGTCCCGATTTTTTTGCGGTGCATCAATGATTTAGCTTGCGGATGCTAGCGGTTCTCAAGTAGTCTTGGGCTCGCTCAGGATTCCATGCACCGGATATAAGGCCACCGCCCGCCCTTCCGCGAGGTTCGACCTCCCCTCCCCCCGGTGCATCGTGCTGCCCGCCCCTCCGCCTTTCCAGATCAGGACCGCCGTGAAGCGTCGCTTCGCGCTGCATAGGGGCACCCGCGATTTCTCGAGCCGCGAGTAGTCCGACGATGACCACCCTATACGTTGGGAACCTGCCCTTCAGCGCCACCGAAGCCGAGCTGCGCAGCCTTTTCGAGCAGCACGGCCAGGTCGACTCGGTGAAACTCGTCAGCGACCGGGAAACCGGTCGGCCCCGGGGCTTCGGCTTCGTGGACATGCCGGGTACCGACGCCCAGAACGCGATACAGCACATGAACGGCTACGAAATGAATGGCCGTGCCCTGCGGGTGAACGAAGCCCGCGAGCGTTCCCCGCGCCCCCCGAGGGGCGGCGGCAGCGGCGAGCGCTGGTAGGGGCCGGGCCGCCCGGGAACCCCGCGCTGTAGCGGTTTTTCCTTGACGGACATGTGCTTGTGCTAGACTGCGCCGCGATCGTTGCCCGTCCGTGTCTTGCAGGGCGCCTGCTGGCGCCTGGTTTGTTAAGCCGAAACGTCTTCGATCAGGTGACAGGAATCGCCCGTGCGCTGGCCCTCGAAAGGTTGGCGCGGCGTGGCGTATCGGCTTTTAAGTCCTGTCGTTGTGTGTGTTTTGATTCTTTTGTAGGAACGTTCGAATGACCAAGATCTACGTGGGCAACCTGCCTTTTTCCGCGACCGAGAGCGAAGTTCGCGACCTCTTCGCCCAGCACGGCACCGTTGAGTCCGTCGCCCTGCCGTCCGACCGTGAGACCGGCCGGCCGCGCGGCTTCGGCTTCGTCGAGATGCCGCAGGCTGACGCGCAGCGCGCGATGCAGGCTCTCAACGGCTTCAACATGGGCGGTCGCCCTCTGCGCGTCAACGAAGCGCAGGACCGCCCGCGCACTGGCGGCGGCGGTGGCCGTCCGGGTGGCGGTGGCCGTCCGGGTGGCGGCTACGGCGGCGGCGGTGGCGGTGGCGGCGGCTACGGTGGTGGCGGCGGCGGTCAGCGTCGCTGGTAAGCAGCCTCCGCGCCCAGGCGCGACAGCTGACGAAGCAGGAAGGCCCGGGTCGCCCCGGGCCTTTCTTTTTTCTCAGAAAAGAACTTCCCTCCTCGCACTCACCACATGCGTCGCAGCTGCGACGCGACGTCGACGCGCGCTCCCGACGACGACGAGGCGGCCGGCCCGGCCTCGGGTCCCTCCGGCCACGCCGCACGCTCGAAATACGCGAGCACTGGATCCGTGAGGAACCGGCTGCGCGCTCCCTGCACGTAGCGGTCGCCCGAGCGCGACTGCTGCGTCACGTAGAAGCGCACCGGCGCGAGAAGATGGAGTTCCCGTTTCGCACGCGTCATGGCGACGTAAAGGAGACGCCTCTCCTCGTCGATGAGTTCCGGCCGGGCGGTGGCGAACTCGGAGGGAAAACTGCCATCCGTGACGTTCAGCACGAAGACGGACTCCCACTCCTGGCCCTTGGCGGAGTGCACCGTCGAGAGCACGAGGTAATCCTCGTCCAGCAGCGGGTCGCCGGCGAGGTCGCCGGTCGCCTGCGGCGGGTCGAGCGTGAGCTCCGTGACGAACGACTCACGGGTCGCGTACTGCACGCTCATCCGCTCGAGCTGCTCGAGGTCGCCGCGACGGACCTGCGCCGAGTCGTAGAGGCGCTCGAGCTCGGGCTCGTACCACGCGCGCACCCGGGTCACCTGGCCCTCCCAGGCGACGTCGCCTGCGAGCGCGCCCATCATGGCGACGAACGTGCCCCAGTGCTCGCGCGCCGCGGCCGGCACGCCGAACCCCGAGAGCGCATGCCAGCGGAAGCCCGCTGCCTCGAACGCCTCGCACACACGGGCGGAGTGCGCGGGCCCCATCCCCGGCATCAGCTGCAGCACACGGAACGCGGCGATCCGGTTGCGCGGATTGTCCGCCCATCGCAGTACGGCGAGCAGGTCCTTGACGTGCGCGGCCTCGAGGAACTTGAGGCCGCCGTATTTCACGAAAGGGATGCCGTGCCGCATGAGCTCGAGCTCGAGCACGTCGCTGTGGTCGGAGTTCCGGAACAGCACGGACTGCCGCCTGAGGTCGACGCCGCGCTCGCGGCACTCGAGCACCCGTTCGACCACGTAGCGCGCCTGGGACTGGTCGTCGAGCACGGTCACGTAGCGCGGCTTCGGCCCGGCACCTCGGGAGCTGCGCAGGAACTTGCGGTACTGCCGGCCGCCCTCCGCCATGAGCGCGTTGGCCGCGTCGAGCACGGCCTGCGTCGAGCGGTAGTTCTCCTCCAGGGTGACGACGTGCGCCGGTGTCGGGAACTGCGCCGGGAATCCGAGGATGTTCTCGACCGTCGCGCCGCGGAATGAATAGATGGCCTGCGCATCGTCGCCGACGACCGTCACGCCGCGACCATCGCGGCCGAGCGCCAGCAGAATTCCCGACTGCAGCGCGTTGGTGTCCTGGTACTCGTCGACCAGCACGTGGTCGAACTGTGATGCCACCGCCGAGGCGAGCGACGGATCGCGCATCATCAGGTGCCAGTAGAGCAGCAGGTCGTCGTAGTCGAGCACCTGCTGGGCGAGCTTCGCCTCGACGTACGCGCGGTACAGGTTCGCGAGCGGCTCCTCCCAGTCGAGGCACCAGGGGTAGGCGTACTCGAGCGTCTCGCGCAGGCTGCGTCCCGTGTTGACGCGGTGCGAGTAGATCGCGAGGCAGGTGTCCTTGCGCGGAAAGCGCCGCTCGGACTTCGAGAGGCCGAGGCGGTGGCGCTCGACGTCCATCAGGTCGGCGGCATCGCCGCGGTCGAGCACGCTGAACGCCGGGTCGAGCCCGAGCCGTGCCGCATGCAGCCGGATGAGACGATTGCCGACTGCGTGGAACGTCCCGGACCAGGGCAACCTGAGCTTGCCTGGGACCGCCGTGCCCCGGGCCCTCGCGGCGGCCTCGGCAACCACGAGTTGCGCGCGGCGGGTCATTTCCTGGGCGGCGCGTCGCGTGAAGGTGAGCAGCAGCAGCCGCTCGGACGGCACTCCGTGCAGCAGCAGGTGTGCGACGCGGTGGGCGAGCGTGCTGGTCTTCCCGGTGCCCGCGCCGGCGATCACGAGCAACGGCCCGGCGTCGACGCCACCATTCGCCCGCAAATCGCCGAACGTGGCGGCCTCGCGCTGGGCGGCATTCAGTGCGGCGCATGGATCGGTGTGGGTCATCCTGTGGGAAATATAGTGCCGGCCTGTATGGATATCCAGTATTTGCGCGCCTGGGCTAAGATAACCGGCGACCCCACAACACAGCCGGGATTCGCTCGATGGGCAAACTCGATATTGGCGGCGTGCTGATGCGCGTCGCGTTCGCGCTGGCGCTCGTGTACCTGACGTTCAACCCGTCGGGTAACTCCTACTTCCACTGGCTGGCGGACGGATTTCCGTCGATCACGCCCGCCAAGGCCATCGTCGGCCTGCTGCTCCTTGGCGCGTGGCTGTTCTTCGTGCACCAGGCGTTCAACGCGCTGGGCGGCGTGGGCGTGGGACTGCTGGTCGCGCTCTTCGCATGCGTCGCATGGTGGCTCGTGTCGCGGGGCTGGCTCAGCCTGTCCGACCGCGCCGCGATGGCGTGGGTCGTGCTCGGCATCATCGGCGTCGTGCTCGGCATCGGCATGTCGTGGTCACTCATCCGGCAGAAGGTGTCCGGCCAGGCCTCGGTCGATCGCGTCGATTGAGACGACGCGGACGGAGTCGCGCATGAAGAAGAGATATCCCTCGCAGCCGTCGCACCTGACCGCGCTCGACGTGCCGTTGCCGCCGAGGTCGAGGCTCGATCCCGACCTGCAGAAATACTTCGCGGTCTGCGACGAACGACTCGGCTTCGTGCCGAACGTGCTGACGGCGTACACGTTCGACCAGGGCAAGCTGCGTGCCTTCGTCGGGATGTACAACGACCTGATGCTGGGCGACTCGGCACTCTCGAAGCTCGAGCGCGAGATGATCGCCGTGGTGGTGTCCGCGGCGAACCGCTGCTATTACTGCCAGGTCGCGCACGGACAGGCGGTACGCGAGCTCTCCGGCGACCCGGCCCTCGGCGAACTGCTGGTGATGAACTACCGTGCAGCCAGACTCTCGAAGAAGCAGCGGGCGATGCTCGACTTCGCGCATCGCATGACCGTCGCACCGGAGGAGGTCGGCGAGGTCGACCGCGCGGCGCTGCGCAAGGCCGGCTTCGAGGACCGCGACATCTGGGACATCGCGGCCGTCGCCGCGTTCTTCAACATGACGAACCGCATGGCGACCGCGACCGACATGATGCCGAACGAGCAATACCACTCGTCGAGCCGCTGAGAAATAGGGGAACGTCCCCTATTTCTCAGCGCACGAGCTTCATCAGCTTTTCTTTCTGTGGCGTGTACGGCGGGTAGCGGATCGGCGCGTCGAGCCGGAACCCGCGCTTCATGACCGGCTTCATGTGGCTGAACGTCTCGAAGCCGTACCACCCCGTGTAGCGCCCCATGCCGCTGTTGCCGATGCCGCCGAACGGCAGCTCCGGCGACACCATGAAGATCACCGCGTCGTTGATGCAGACGCTGCCCGCGCTCAGGCGATCGAGCACGGCCTCCTCGAGTGCCTTGCTCTTCGTGAAGAGGTACAGCGCGAGCGGCTTCGGACGGTCCGCTACGAACTTGATCGCGTGGTGCATCTCGTCGACCGTCATCACCGGCAGCACCGGGCCGAAGATCTCTTCCGTCATGAGCTCCGAATCCGGCGACGGGTCGAGCACGATCGTGGGCTCGACGAAGCGTCGTGCCACGTCGACGCGCCCGCCGTGGTGGATCTTCTGTCCCTCGAGCAGCTTCGCGAAGCGCGCAGTGTGGCGGTCGCTCGCGATGCGACAGTAGTCCGGGCTCTGGGACGCGTCCTCTCCGTAGAAATCCTTGATTCGCCGGGTGAGCGCCTCGACAAACGGCTGCGCGACCTCGCGATGCACGAGCACGTGGTCGGGTGCCACGCAGGTCTGCCCCGCGTTGATGAACTTGCCCCACGCGATGCGCGAGGCCGCCACCTCGAGGTCCGCGCTCTTGTCGATCAGGCAGGGGCTCTTGCCGCCGAGTTCGAGAGTCACCGGCGTCAGGTGCTTTGCCGCCGCCGTCATCACGATGCGGGCGACGCGTTCGTTGCCGGTGTAGAGGATGTGGTCGAACTTCTGCTCCAGCAGCTCGGTGGTCTCCGGGACGCCGCCCTCGACGACCGCGAAGGCGTCGCCGTCGAGGTAACGGGGCAGGATCGCGGCGATGGCCGCCGAGGTGTGGCTCGTGATCTCGGACGGCTTCATCACCGCGCAGTTGCCCGCGGCCACCGCACCGACGAGCGGCGCCATCACCATCGACAGCGGGTAGTTCCAGGGCGCGATGACGAGCACGACCCCCTTGGGCTCGGGCTCGATGTAGCTGCGGCCCGGCTGCGCCATGATCGGTGTGCGCACGTGGGTCGGCTTCATCCAGCCGCGCAGGTGCTTGCGCGCGTACTTCGCCTCCTCGGAGACGAAGCTCACCTCCGTCATGATCGCCTCGAAGCGGCACTTGCCGAGGTCCTTCTGCAGGGCATCGGCGAAGTCCGACTCGTGCTCGCGCATCATCCGCTCGATCTCGCCGAGCTGCGCGAGCCTCCAGTCGATCGGTCGGGTCTTGCCGCTGTCGAAGGTCTGGCGCAGGCGGGCGAGGGTCGCGAGGATCGGGGTCTGGCTCATGGGGCGCTCCGGCAGCCCCGTCCGCCGGGGCCTGGCCGGTCAAATTAGCACAGGCTGCGGCCCGCCGGCGCTGGCGCTGGCGCTGTGTCATCCTGCGAGTCCCGCCGGGCAGGAACGACCCATGGCCGATTCGATCCGCAACGTCTTCAAGGGGCGGGTGCTGACGCTGAACCTCGAGCGCGTCCGCCTGCCGAACGGACGCGAGGCCGAACTCGAGATCGCACACCACCCGGGCGGCGCGGCGATCGTCGCCCTCGATGCCACGGGACGCGTCTGCCTGCTGCACCAGTTCCGACACGCAGCCGGTGGCTGGCTCGACGAACTGCCCGCCGGGAAGCTCGACGGTGGCGAGCCGCCGCTCGAGTGCGCGGTTCGCGAACTGGCCGAGGAAGCCGGGATGAGCGCCGCGCGCTGGGACAAGCTCGGCGAGTACCTGAGCTCGCCGGGCGTCTTCACAGAGGTGATCCACGTGTTCCTCGCCCGCGACCTGACGCCGGTCGCTTCCTCCCCGGAGGAGCACGAGGTGTTCGAGGTGCGCTGGCTGCCGATGCCGGAGGCGGTCGCCCTGGCGGCCAGGGGCGGCCTCCGCGACGGCAAGAGCCTGGTGGGACTCTTCTGGGCCGCGGAGGCCATGCGCCGCAATCCGTGACGGTCCTCGCATTGTCGCGGGCCCGGGATTCTGTAAGATTCGGCGAAAGCCGCGAATCGGGCGGAGTGTGCAATGGCAACCAGACCTGGCAGCAAGCCGGCCGGCAGGGCGCCGGCACCGAAGAGCAGTGACGCGGGTCACCTCGGCACGGACGACCGTGGCAACGTCACCTGGGAGTGGAGCGCGGGCGACGACGACCTCGTCGCCGACGACACACTCGGCGCGGCCGAGCGGGTGCGGGCGCTCGTCGACCCGTCGCTGCAGGTCAAGGACGAAGACGACGATCCGACGAATCCGATCAAGTCGAACCCCAAGGGCCTGAAGTCGGGATACAACCCCTACAACAGCGGCGCCCTCGGCAAGACGACCTGGAAGAAGAAGAAGAACCTCAAGGAGCTGTCGAAGTGGATCGAGCTCCGCAAGAAGATGACCGGGAAGAAGGAAGACGAAGGCTGACGGCCACCGGGCTCGGCGTCACGCCAACGGGACCAGCCACCTCGCGAGTTCCTCGAGCGAGCCGACGGTATGCTCCGGTGCATCGAGCGCCGCCGGCCAGCGGGCGCCGTCACGATTGAGCCACACGGGCCTCACGCCGGCGCGGCGCGCACCCTCCACATCCGCCTCGGGATCGTCGCCGACGTGCAGTGCTTCCGCTGGCGCGAGGCCTGCGGCTTCGAGCAGCATCGCGAAGATGCGCGGGTCGGGCTTCAGCATCCCGGCCTCCCGCGCGGCGAGGCTGCGCTCGAAGTAAGGCGCGATCCCGATGGCGGCGAGATCGGCGTTGCCGTTGCTCACGGCAAACAGCCGGAACTGTCCGGCCAGCCGCTCGAGCGCCGGCAGCACATCGTCGTAGAGGCTCACCTGGTTCCTCGCGCAATAGAAGACCTCGAACGCCTCGCTGGCCATCGTCTCCGCGTAGCCGGCCTCGCGGGCATGGAAACGCAGCGCCTCGGTCCTGAGCCAGGTGAAATCGTGGCGCATGGAGGGATGCTCGAGCGCCATCCGGGCGCGCACGTCGCGCATCGACTCGAGCGTGTGCCGCTCGAGGACGCGCGGGTAGCGCTCGGCGAGGAAACGCAGCATGGCGTGCTCGGCCCGCAGGATCACGGGACCGACGTCCCAGAGGGTATTGTCGAGGTCGAAGATGACTGCCTGGACTTCGCGCATGGTATGCCCGAGTCTAGCCGACGACCGGGGCGATGCACGCCGGGTGCAAGGCACATGAACCGCTTCACGTCGAATTTCGCGCGCCGTCTCCTGCGGCCCACCGGCGCACTCGAGCTGATGCAGGACCTCGGCGAGGCGACACGTCCGGCCCCCGGCCGCACGTTGCACCTCCTCGGCGGCGGCAATCCCGCGCGCATCCCGGCGATCGAGGACGTCTACCGCCGGCGCCTCCGCGAGATCGCGGCGGACGCCGCCCAGCTCGGCCGGTTCCTGGCTGCCTATTCAGCGCCGGCCGGGGATCACTCGTTCCGCGTCGCGGTCGCCGGAGATCTCGCGAGGCGATACGGCTGGCGCCTCTCGGAGAAGAACGTCGCGCTCACCTGCGGCAGCCAGACCGCGTTCTCCCTGCTGTTCAACCTGCTCGCCGGGCCACAAGAGGATGGCTCGATGAGACGCGTGCTGCTGCCGCTCGCGCCGGAGTACATCGGCTACGCGGACGTGGGCCTCGCGGACGGCATGCTCGTCGCGCAGCCTGCGGCGATCGAGGAACTCCCCGGCGGCTTCTTCAAGTACCGCGTCCGCTTCGAGGGACTCGACGCGATCGCCGACCTGGGAGCGATCTGCGTGTCGCGGCCGACCAACCCGTCGGGCAATGTCCTCACGCTCGACGAGCTGACGCGCCTCGACGCGCTCGCGCATGCGCGCGGCGTCCCGTTGATCGTGGACGCGGCCTACGGCGATCCCTTCCCCGGCATCCAGTTCGCGGAGCCCGGCCTGCTCTGGAACGGAAACGTCGTGCTCTGCCTGAGCCTGTCGAAGCTCGGACTGCCCGCGACGCGCACCGGGATCATCGTGGCGCACGAGGACGTGATCGAGGCGGTGACGGCCTGCAACGCCACCGCGTCGCTCGCGCCAGCCTCGACGGGCGCCGTCATCATCGAGCCGCTGTTGTCGAGCGGCGAACTCGAGACCCTGTGCAGCGAGGTGATCCGCCCTTTCTATGCCGGGCGCTCCCGCGAGGCGGTAGAGCGGCTGCAGGAGGCCTGTCGCGACCTGCCGCTACGCATCCACCGGCCCGAGGGCGCGTTCTTCCTGTGGCTCTGGTTCCCGGGGCTGCCCATCCGCAGCGCGGAACTCTACCGGCGGCTCAAGGCCCGCGGCGTCTACGTGCTGTCGGGTCACCACTTCTTCCCGGGGCTCGACGAGCCGTGGGCCCATCGCGACGAGTGCCTGAGGATCAACGTCGCGCAGGAGCCGGCGAGCGTCGTGGCGGGCGTCCGGGCGATCGCCGAGGAGGTGCGGCGCGCGATGTCGTGACGGGCTCCAGCGGCGCGCCGCGCTCCTCGAGGAACGGGGCCAGCACGCGCGCCGTGTGCGATTTCGACCGGGCCCGCGCGACCCGCTCCGGCGGTCCCTGCACGACGACGCGCCCGCCGCCCGAGCCGCCCTCGGGACCCAGGTCGACGATCCAGTCTGCCTCCGCGATCACGTCGAGATTGTGCTCGATCACGACGACGGTGTTCCCGGCGTCGACCAGGCGGTGCAGCACCCGCACCAGCTTCTCCACGTCGGCCATGTGCAGTCCCACCGTGGGCTCGTCGAGCACGTAGAGCGTGCGCTGCCCGCTGCGGAGCCGCGCGAGCTCGGTCACGAGCTTGATGCGCTGCGCCTCGCCCCCGGAGAGCGTCGGACTCTGCTGGCCGAGCGTGAGGTAACCGAGCCCGACGTCCTGCAGCAGCCTGAGCGCGGCGTGGATGCGCGGGTGCGCGGTGAAGAACTCGACCGCCTCGTCGACGCTCATCGAGAGTACGTCGCCGACGTTGCGCCCGCGATATTCGATCGCGAGCGTCTCCGCATTGAAGCGGCGCCCGCCGCATGCGTCGCACGGCACCTTGACGTCGGGCAGGAAGCTCATCTCGATGGTCTGCACGCCCTGCCCCTCGCAGGACTCGCAGCGCCCGCCAGCGGTGTTGAACGAGAAACGTGACGGGCCGTAGCCCCGTACCCGCGACTCGGTCGCCGCGGCGAACAGCTTGCGGATGTCGTCCCAGAACCCGACGTAGGTCGCCGGGCAGGAGCGCGGCGTGCGACCGATGGGCGCCTGGTCCACCTCGAGCACGCGGGCCACGGCCTCGACGCCGCCGATGCGACGACAGCCGATCCAGCCGGGCGACTTGCCGCGGCGGCGCTCCGCGCCGAGACGCACGGCGAGATTCGCGAACAGCACGTCGCGCGACAGCGTCGACTTGCCCGAGCCGGAGACCCCGGTCACGACGGTGAGGCGCCCGAGCGGGATCCGAGCGTCGACCTTGCGCAGGTTGTGGAGCGAGGCCCCATCGATCGTGAGCGCCGGATCGCCGCCACCGACGGTCCGGCGCGGCCCGAGCGGGTGACGGAGCGGCGCCGCGAGGAAGCGCCCGGTGAGCGACTCCGGCGCCCTCATGAGGTCCGCGATGGTCCCTTCGCCGACCACGCGACCGCCGCGCGTGCCTGCGCCCGGCCCGAGGTCGATGACGTGGTCCGCGCGACGGATGGTGTCCTCGTCGTGCTCCACGACGAGCAGCGTGTTGCCCTTGCCGCTGAGCCGGTCGAGCGCGTCGAGCAGCACGCGGTTGTCCCGCGGGTGCAGCCCGATCGTGGGCTCGTCGAGCACGTAGCAGACGCCCTGCAGGTTCGAGCCGAGCTGCGCCGCGAGACGGATGCGCTGTGCCTCACCACCGGAAAGCGTGGGCGCAGCCCGGTCGAGCGCGATGTAACCGAGGCCGACGTCGTTGAGGAACGCGAGGCGCGAGCGGATCTCGGCGAGCAGGTCGCGGGCGATCTCGCGTTCGCGTCCGACGAGCTTCAGGCCCTCGAAGAAACGGCGGGCCTCGTCGACCGGGAGCGCCGAGAGCGCGGCGATCGAGCGATCGCGGAACGTCACGGCGAGCGCCTCTGGATTGAGCCTTTGCCCGTGGCAGGACCCGCACTCCGCGGCCTCGCCCTCGAACCAATCGTTCCACCAGATCTCCTCGCCGCTCTGCTCCTCGTCGAATCCGCCGATCTCGAGGCCCGTCCCGAAGCAGTCCGTGCACCAGCCGTGCTTCGAGTTGTAGGAGAAGAGCCGCGGGTCCGGCTCGGCGAAGCTGCGCCCGCAGGACGGGCAGGCCCGGCGGGTCGAGAACACCTGCATCTTCCCGCGATCGAGGACGTGCGCCACGCCCTTGCCGTAATCGAGCGCGCGCTGCAGGGCCGTGCGCAGGTCGCGCTCCGTCTTCGGGCCGACCGCGACCTCGCCTACCGGCAGCTCGATCGTGTGCTCGCGGAAGCGATCGAGCCTCGGCCATGGCTCCGTCGGCACGAGTTCGCCGTCGACGCGCAGTTGCGAGTAGCCCTTCGCCGCCGCCCACTTCGCGAGGTCCGTGTAGTAACCCTTGCGCGCGACCACCAGCGGCGCGAGGAGACCGAGGCGACGTCCGCGCGCTGCGCGCATGAGCCGCGCGACGATCGCATCGGCGCCCTGCGGCTCGATCGGCAGCTCGCAGTCCGGGCAGTGCTGCAGCCCGAGTTTCACGTACAGGAGGCGCAGGAAGTGGTGCACCTCGGTCAGCGTGCCCACCGTGCTCTTGCGTCCGCCGCGGCTCGTGCGCTGCTCGATGGCCACGGTCGGCGGGATCCCGAAGATCGCGTCGACATCGGGGCGTCCCGCCGGCTGCACGAACTGCCGGGCATAGGCGTTCAGGGACTCGAGGTAACGGCGCTGTCCCTCGGCAAAGACGATGTCGAACGCGAGCGTTGACTTCCCCGATCCGGACACTCCGGTGACGACGGTCAGCCCGTCGCGCGGGATCGACACGTCGACGTCACGCAGGTTGTGCTCGCGCGCCCTGTGCACGACGATCGCGTTCGCGGCGGCGTCCGCGATCCGCGCGGCGGGCGGCGCCGCGACCAGCGCCTGGCTCCGGGCGCGATCCCGCTCGATCCCGAGATCCCGGAGTGCGCGCCCCGTGTGCGAGGTCTCGCTGCGCGCGATCTCCTCCGGCGTGCCCGCCGCGACCAGCGTGCCGCCGCGCTCCCCGCCTTCCGGCCCGAGGTCGACGACCCAGTCCGCAGCGCGGATCACGTCGAGGTTGTGCTCGATGACGACGAGCGAGTGTCCCGCGTCGAGGAGCCGGCGGAACGCCCCGAGCAGCTTCGCCACGTCGTCGAAGTGCAGCCCCGTGGTCGGCTCGTCGAACAGGAAGACGATCCGGTGACTGGTGCCGGGCTTTTCCCTCTCGGCGAGGTGGCCGGCGAGCTTCAGCCGCTGCGCCTCGCCGCCCGAGAGCGTCGGCACAGGCTGGCCGAGGCGCAGGTAATCGAGGCCGACGGCCGCGAGCGGCTCGAGCCGTTCGAGGACCTCGCGTTCGCCGGCGAAGAAACCGATCGCCTCCGACACGGTCATCTCAAGCACGTCGGCGATGCTGCGCGCGGGCCCGTCGCCCCGCTCGAGCTTCACGTCGAGGATCTCGGGGCGATAACGCTTGCCGTCGCAATCCGCGCAGCGCAGGTAGACGTCCGAGAGGAACTGCATCTCGACGTGCTCGAAGCCGTTGCCGCCGCACGCGGGACAGCGCCCCGTGCCCGAGTTGAAGCTGAACGTGCCGACGGTGTAGCCGCGCTCGATCGACACCGCCTCCGCGGCGAACCGCTTGCGGATCGCGTCGAATGCGCCGACGTAGCTCGCGGGGTTGGAGCGTGTCGTACGGCCAATCGCGGTCTGGTCGACCATCACGGCTTCGTGCACGTGCTCGGCGCCGCGCAGGGCGCGATGGACGCCCGGCGTCTCGGTCGGCCGGCCCTTCGCCCGCAGGAGCGCCGGGTAGAGCACGTCCTGCACCAGCGTCGACTTGCCGGAGCCGGAGACGCCCGTGACGCACACGAGGCGGCCGAGTGGTATCTCCACGTCGAGGTCGCGCAGGTTGTGCTCGCTCGCGCCCTCGATCACGAGGCACGGGTCCGCGGGCTCGGGCGGACCGCGCCGCCCGGCCGCGGCCGCCGCGTCGCGCGCACCCGAGAGGTACTGCGCCGTCAGCGTGTCGGAGCGCCGCGCGAGCTCGCCGGGCGTCCCGTCGAACACGACGCGTCCGCCCCGCTCGCCGGGCCCGGGACCGAGGTCGACGACACGGTCCGCCGCCAGCATGATCTGCGGATCGTGCTCCACGACCAGCAGCGAGTTGCCGTTGTCGCGGAGCCGCTGCATCACGTCGATCACGCGGCGCATGTCGCGCGGGTGCAGGCCGATCGAGGGCTCGTCCAGCACGAAGAGCGTGTTGACGAGCGACGTGCCGAGTGCGGTCGTGAGGTTGATGCGCTGCACTTCCCCGCCGGACAGCGTGCGCGACTGGCGGTCGAGCGTGAGGTAACCGAGCCCGACGCGGACGAGGAAGTCGAGCCGCGAGCGGATCTCGCCGAGCAGCAGGTCCGCCGCCTCGTCGAGCGGCGCCGGCAGCGCGAGCTCCACGAAAAAGTCCCGCGCCCGCTCGATCGGCAGCAGCATCAGGTCGTGCAGATTCGGTCCCGGCCCGCCCGCAGGAGCAGAACCGAGCCGCCACAGCAGCGCCTCGGGCTTGAGCCGCGCGCCGCCGCAGGCGCTGCAGGGCGTGTAACTGCGGTACTTCGACAGCAGCACGCGGATGTGCATCTTGTAGCTCTTGGTCTCGAGCCACGCGAAGAACCGCTTCACGCCATACCAGACCTTGCGCTCCCAGGGTCCTTCCCCATCGATCACCCAGTGGCGCTGCTCCTCCGTGAGCTCGTTCCACGGCGTGTCGAGCGGAACGCCGCGCTTCCTCGCGAAGCGCAGGAGGTCGTCCTGGCACTCGCGGTACGCGTCCGTCTGCCACGGTCGCACCGCGCCCCCACGCAGTGACTTCGTCGTGTCCGGCACGACGAGGCCGTAGTCGACGCCGATGATGCGCCCGAACCCGCGACAGGCCTCGCAGGCCCCGAGCGGCGAGTTGAAGGAAAAGAGGCTCGGTGTCGGGTCGCGGTAATGGATGTCACAGCTCGCGCAGTGCAGGTCAGCGGAGTAGCGCAGGGGACTGTCCCCTGTCCGGGGACCGTCCCTATCGGCGTCCGCCTCGACGTGCACCGCCACCCGCCCGCGCCCGACACGCAGCGCGGCCTCGAGCGCCTCGCGCAAGCGGCTCGTCTCTGAACCATCCCAGCGGAAGCGATCCTGAACGATTTCGAGCGTGCGACCTTCGCGGGAGTGAACCCGCGTGTAGCCCTGCTGCGCGAGGAGCTGCAGCACCTCGGCCTCCGTGAAATTGTCGGGCACGGCCACCGGAAACGTGATCTGAAGTCGCTGCTCCGGCGACAGTACGCCCGACTCGATTTCCTGCAGGATGCTCTGTGGCGTGTCGCGACGTACCGGCTTCCCGCAGCCGCGGCAATGGAGCCGCGCCGCGCGCGCATAGAGCAGCTTCAGGTGGTCGTTCAGCTCCGTCATCGTGCCGACTGTGGAACGCGATGTGCGCACCGGATTCGTCTGGTCGATGGCGATCGCGGGCGGGATGCCCTCGATGCGGTCGACCTGGGGCTTGTCCATGCGGTCCAGGAACTGCCTCGCGTAGGGCGAGAAGGTCTCGACGTACCGGCGCTGCCCCTCGGCGTAGACCGTGTCGAAGACCAGCGACGACTTGCCGGACCCCGACACGCCGGTGACCACGACCAGCTGACGCAATGGAATGTCGAGGTCCAGGGCACGCAGGTTGTTCTGCCGCGCACCACGGATGCGGATTGAATCGTGCATGACCCGAGTCCCGAGGGGAGTGTCCACGCTACCACGATCCGCCTTGATCGCGGATACTCCACGGGCCAGCGACTCGACGACGAGGACCCGATGCTGCGCGCAGCCGCCCTCGGCGGCCGACCGGACCCGCAAGCCCCATGCCTGAAACCATGCAAGACACCGCGCCGCGCTATCCACACCTCCTCGCGCCACTCGACCTCGGTTTCACGACGCTCGGCAATCGCGTCCTCATGGGCTCGATGCACACGGGTCTCGAGGACCACGCGAAGCTCTTCCCGCGCCTGACCGAGTACTTCGCGGCACGTGCACGCGGCGGTGTCGGGCTCATCGTGACGGGCGGGTTCGCGCCGAACATCGAGGGCTGGACGTCGCCCTTCGGCGGGCGTCTCACGACACACGCCGCGGCGGCGCGGCATCAGCCGATCACGCAGGCGGTGCACGCCGAAGGTGGCCGGATCGCGCTGCAGATCCTGCACACGGGGCGCTACGGGTACCACCCGCTCGCGGTGGCGCCGTCGCGGCTCAAGTCCCCGGTCACGCCGTTCACGCCGCGGGCGCTGTCGGCGCGCGGCGTCGAGCGGCAGATCCGCGCCTTCGTGCGCTGCGCCGCGCTCGCGCGCGAAGCCGGCTACGACGGGGTCGAGGTGATGGGCTCCGAGGGCTACTTCATCAACCAGTTCCTGGCACGGCACACGAACCGCCGCACGGACGAATGGGGGGGCGACTACTCGAACCGCATGCGGCTGCCCGTCGAGATCGTCGCGCGCACCCGCGAGGCGGTGGGCCGCGACTTCATCATCGTCTACCGCCTCTCGATGCTCGACCTCGTGCCGGACGGCAGCAGCTGGGACGAGGTGGTCCAGCTCGCGAAGGCCATCGAGCGCGCGGGCGCCACGATCATCAACACCGGCATCGGCTGGCACGAGGCGCGCGTGCCGACCATCGCAACCTCCGTGCCACGGGCCGCGTTCGCGTGGGTCACGCGCAAGATGAAGGGCGAGGTCGGCATCCCGCTCTGCACGACGAACCGCATCAACACGCCGGAGGTCGCCGAGCAGGTGCTCGCCGACGGCTGCGCCGACATGGTCTCGATGGCGCGCCCGCTGCTCGCCGACCCCGAGTTCGTGCGCAAGGCGGCCGACGGGCGCGCGGACGAGATCAACACCTGCATCGCCTGCAACCAGGCGTGCCTCGACCACGTGTTCCAGCGCAAGATCGCCTCCTGCCTCGTGAACCCGCGCGCCGGGCACGAGACGGAGCTCGTCGTCGCGCCGGCGGCGTCACCGAAGCGGATCGCCGTGGTGGGTGCGGGACCGGCCGGGCTTGCCTGCGCGACGACCCTTGCCGGGCGCGGGCACCGGGTGGACCTCTTCGAGGCGGCCCGGGAGATCGGCGGCCAGTTCAACATGGCGAAGCGCATTCCCGGCAAGGAGGAGTTCGCCGAGACGCTGCGCTACTTCGCGCGGCAGATCGAGGTCACAGGCGTGGACCTGCGCCTCGGCACGCGGGTGAACGCGCAGCAGCTGGCGGCCGGGCGTTACGACGAGGTGGTGATCGCAACGGGGGTGACGCCGCGCGACCCGCGCATCGACGGCGACGAGGCCCAGCGCGAGGCCGGCCGCCTGCTCTCCTACGTCGACGTGCTGCTGCACGGCCGGCCGGTCGGCGAGCGCGTGGCGCTCATCGGCGCCGGCGGCATCGGATTCGACGTGGCCGAATTCCTGGTCGCCGGGGATCACTCCACCGCCACGGACCTGCCGTCCTGGATGGCCGAGTGGGGCGTGACCGACCCGGGTGCGGCACGCGGCGGACTCGCGCCCCAGCAGGTCGCCCCCCCGGCGCGCCGCGTTTACCTGCTGCAGCGCAAGGCCACGCCGCCCGGCAAGGGCCTCGGCAAGACCACGGGCTGGATCCATCGCGCCGCGCTCCGGATGAAGCGCGTCGAGATGATCGCAGGGGTGAACTACGAGCGCATGGACGAGCGCGGACTGCACGTCAGCTTCGGCCCGGCGCGCGAGAAGCCGACGCTGATCGAGGTCGACACGGTCGTGCTGTGCGCCGGCCAGGAGCCGCTCCGCGAGCTCGCGGCACCGCTCGCGGCGGAGGGCGTGCGGACTCACCTCATCGGCGGAGCCGACGTCGCGGCGGAACTCGACGCCAGGCGCGCGATCGACCAGGGCACGCGTCTCGCGGCGAGCCTTTAGGGCCTGTTAACAGGACCTGGGCCGCGGATTCACTCGAGCGGAAACGGCACCTTCGCCTGGCCGGTGGCGTGCTCCTCGGCGCGCTTGGCCGCGTGGATCGCCTTCAGCAGTCGCGCGTGGACCTGCACGTCCTGGCCGGTCAGAAGGAAGCGATCCGCGAGCTCGATCACCTTCTCGAGAAGGTCGCGTCGCTGGTCGAGGTAGAGCAGCGTCTTGCCGAGGTGGCGCGGGTCGCGCTCCTCGACGTGCAGCACCTCCGCCGTCCGCAGCGCGATGTCGTACTCATCGGCCGACGGCTTCTGGCGGTAGACGGGCTCCTGCTTGCCCGTGTCGCCGGTGCCCTGCGGCGACGGCCGCGCGGCCGCCAGCGTTCCCTTGCGCGGCGGACCGTGCAGCAGGCTCTGGATCACGTCGCTGGTGGTCAGGATGCCGATCACCCGCCCCTGCTCGTCGACGATCGCCACCGCGTGCACGCCGGCCTCGATCATGCGCTCGGCCGCGTGCGCGATGCTCGCGTGGGGCTGCAGGCTCAGCACCGGCGAGTGCATCAGTTGCTCGAGCGTGAGGCGCTCGTCCAGGAACTGCGCCCGGTCCACCGTCGCCTTCGGCACGAAGTACTCGAGCTTCATGACGTCCGCGGAACTCAGCATGCCGACGAGCCTGCCTCGCCGCACCACGGGAAGGTGGTGGATCGGGTACTGCAGGAAGCAGTCGAGGGCCTCGCTCACGGGCCGGTCGGCCTCGATCACGACCACGGCCTCGGTCATGACGCGCGATACGGGTTCGTCGGGTCTCATCCAGGTAACCTCGGCGCAAAGCATAACTCCACCGCCCGGCGCCGTTGCGTGAACTCGCGCTCAGCGTGGCGGCGGACATCGGTAACGGTGCGGATGGACATCGGTACTGGCCGCAGCGAAAGTGGCGGCGAATCGTCTCTCTCTACGAGGCACACGCACCATGACGGTCAGTCGCCGCGAATTCCTGGTCGGTTCCGCCATCGTCGCGGGCATGGCGGCGGCCCCGGTGCGCCGCGCGTGGTCGGCGGACGACTCGGCCGACGTGATCGTGATCGGTGCCGGCCTGTCGGGACTCAATGCAGCCCTCCTGCTCGAGGAGGCGGGCATGAGCGTGCTCGTTCTCGAAGGCCGCGACCGCGTGGGCGGCAAGATCCTCACCTTCGGCGGCGTGCCGGGCTTGCCCGAGGCCGGGGGCCAGAGCATCGGCAGCGGCTACGGCCGCGTCGTGGACGCCGCGAACCGCAGCGGCATCGTGCTCGACGACGTGCTGCCGCGGCAGCTCAAGCACGCGGAGGTCGCGCTGGTGCTCGACGGCCGTCCGGTGCCGAAGGCCGAATGGCCGCAGTCGCCGCGCAATCCGTTCCCCGCCCCGTTCCGCGAGACGATGCCCTGGATGTACACGCCCGCTGTCATGGGCCGCGCCAACCCGCTGAAGGCGATCGAGGACTGGATAAAGCCCGGGAACGTGCGCTTCGACGTCTCCATGCACGAGTTCCTGAAGGCCCAGGGCGCGACCGACGCGATGATCGACCTCGCCTACGACACGAACGTGAGCTACGGCACCTCCGCACACGACGTTTCGGCGCTGATGATGGCTTTCGTGGAGGGGTTCACGCGCGCGCAGCGCAACCTCAAGCCCGCGATCTACAAGGCCCGCGGCGGCAACCAGCGCATCCCCGAGGGCATGGCGCAGCGGCTGAAGGGCCGCGTCGAGCTCAAGCAGGTGGTGACCGGGGTGCGAACCGACGACTCGGGCGCGGAGGTCGTCACCGCGGGCGGCAGGCGCTACCGCGGCAAGGCGGTGATCTGCGCCCTGCCCTTCTCGACGCTGCGCCACGTGCGCTTCGACCCGCCGCTCGAGGGCGTGCAGGGCGAGGCCGTCAAGACCCTGCCGCACCAGATGATCACGCAGGTCGCGCTGCGCACGAAGAAGCGCTTCTGGGAGCAGGACGGTCTCGCGCCCTCGATGTGGACCGACAGCCCGATCGGCCGCGTGTTCGCGATCTACGGCGGCGCGAGCGAAGACGAGGTGTCGAGCCTGCTCGTCACCGCCTACGGGCACAAGTCGACCTACCTCGACCGCCTCGGGCCCGAGGCCGCCGGCCGCTTCGTGATCGCCGAGATCGAACGCATGCGCCCGGCGGCCAGGGGCGCGCTCGCGGTCGCGGCCTACCACTCGTGGTCCCTCGACCCGTTCAGCGCCGGCGACTGGGCGTACTTCGCGCCCGGCACCGTGACGCGCTACATGCCGGCGATGTTCCAGCCGCGCGGCCGCGTGCACTTCTGCGGCGAGCAGACTGCGGTGAGCGCGCGCGGCATGGAAGGCGCGATGGAGTCGGGCGAGCGCGCCGGGCTCGAAGTCGCGATGGCGCTCGGCTAGGGCCTGTTAACACTCATTGTCACGTGCTGCGACAATGAGTGTTAACAGGCCCTAGGGAACGGGAGCGACGCCGGCGCTGTCGAGCAGCACCTCGACCTTGTCGCGGTAGCTGCGGCTCAGCTTGACTTCCTGACCGGACTTCAGCCTCAGGAAGCACTCGCCGTTCAGGTGGGGGCGCAGCGCCATGACGCGTGCGAGGTTCACGATCGTCGAGCGGTGCACGCGCTGGAAGAGTCGCGGGTCGAGCATCTCCTCGAGTTCCTTCATCGTCGCGCGCAGCACGTGCGTCTGCCCGGCCGCGTGCAGGCACATGTAGTCGCCTGCAGCGTCGATCCAGTCGATCGTGGCGACGTCGAGCCTCACGGTCTCCCGCCCGACGCGGATCGGCAGCATGGCGGCATGACGCCGCTCGCCCGGTGCCGTCGCGGCCGCCCCGCCGGGCTCGAGCTCGCCGCGTCCGCGAGTCTCGGCCAGGAGCGCCATGAGCTGCTCGCGCTGCGCAAGCGCCTGTTTCTGCTGCCACTGCGCCCGCACGCGCTCGAGCGCGCGCCCGAGGCGCTCGTCGTCGACGGGCTTCAGCAGGTAGTCGAGCGCGTGCGCCTCGAATGCCTGGATCGCGAAGCGGTCGAAGGCCGTGACGAACACGATCATCGGCAGGCTCTCCTGCGGCACCTGCGCGACGACGTCGAGTCCGGAGAGCCCGGGCATCTGGATGTCGAGGAACATGAGGTCGGGCGCCAGCTCGGCGATGGCCGCGATCGCCTCGCGACCGTTGGCGCACTGGCGGACGATTTCGACGTCCGGCGACTCGCGCAGGCGGAGCTCGAGCCCCCGGCGCGCGAGCGGTTCGTCGTCGACGATGATCGTGCGGATGGTCATGGTTCCACGGCCCGCTCGAATGGTAACTCGATCTCGAGCCTCAGGCCCGGCCGGGCGAAGCGCACCGCGAGGCGCTGGTGGTCACCATAGAGCACCGCGAGGCGCTCGCGCGTGTTTCGGAAGCCGACGCCGCGCCCCTCCCCCAGGTTCACGCCGACCGGCAGGCCCGGGCCGTCATCCTGGACGACGAGCTTCAGGGTACGCTGGTCCGTGCGGGCCTCGATGCGCAGCCGTCCGCCCTCCTCGCGCGGGGCGATGGCGTGCTTGAGTGCGTTCTCGACGAGGGGCTGCAGGATCAGCGAAGGAACGAGCGCCGGCAGCGCGGCGGCGTCGACGTCGAACTCGATGCGCAGGCGCTCGGCGAACCGAAGCTTCTCGATGCCGAGGTAGAGGTCGAGCGCCGCGAGCTCATCGCGCAGCGTCACCTTCTTCATCGGGTCCTGGTCGAGCGTGTGGCGCAGGAAGTCCGAGAGACGTCCAACCGCCTGATTCGCGATCTTCGCCTGCCCGTCGAGGATCAGCGTGGAGATGGCGTTCAGCGTGTTGAAGAGGAAGTGCGGGTTCAACTGGTAGCGCAGCATCTTCACCTGCGCTTCCTGCGCGAGCGCCGAGGCCTCGAGCGCCGTCTCGCGGTCGCGCTGCAGCGTCTCGTAGTACTTGATGCCGAAGTAGAGCCCCGACCAGCACAGCATCAGGTAGGTCGAGCCGAGGGCGCCGCTGAAATAGCTGTACCAGGGCTCGCTCTCCATCCAGTCTTCGACGAAGTAGCCGTAGGAGAGGTTGATGACGACGCGCCAGGCGAGCGCAGTGAGCCACGCCGCGAGCAACACCCCGGCAAAGACCACGGGCGGCCGGCGTCCCCAGAGGCGGCGGTAGGTGTGCCGCAGCGGCGCCGAGAGCAGGAAACCGCTCGCCGCTGCGGCGAGGATCACCTTCATGTAGGAGAAGGGCTTCTCGTAGAGCAGCGCGCCCAGGTACTGGGCGATGAGGTAGGCGCTCCAGCCGAGCGTGTGGAGCGCCCAGAAAAGGAGGTTTCGGTTGCTGCGCAGGTCGTCGAGGGTCACCGGCGGAGCTTAGCGGCCATCGGCTCCGCCGGGAAACGGCTCACCGCCGCCGCAGCACGCTTCGGCGCGGGAAGTAGGGGAATGTCCTATTTCCCGCGGAAAGCAGTCTGCATCACCTCGACTGGAAATCCCGGCACGGCAGACCCCGGCCGCGTCGCGTACCGGTACAGCGCCGCCGCGTAGACACCCTGCATCGTCGCCTGCAGTGCGGCGACGACGAGCACGGTCACGACACCCGCCAGCACCACGATCGCGGCGAGTGCCGGCACGTTGGCCTGGGCGGCGAGCGCCAACCCGAGGACGAAAGCGAGCACGAGCACCACGTAGACGACCAGGAACACGAGACCGAGCCCGACGTTGCCGATGATGTTCTCGCCCCAGGTCTGGCGCAGCAGCCCGGCGCTCTCCTTGACGGCATCGACGGGCCCCACGTCGCGGGTCACCAGCACCGGGACCACGAGGAAGCTCGCGAGCGTCCAGCCGACGCCGACCAGCTTCACGATCAGTCGTCCCACCCAGCCGACACGCTCCTCGATCGCGCGCAGCAGGAGACCCACGGTCGCCGCGATGCACGCGTAGCCGAAGATCCGGCCGACCCGTTGCCATGCGATCCGGAGCCCATCGCCGACCGTCGGGTTCCCCCCGTCCATGCGGATCATCGCGGCACCGACGAGCGCCGTGTTGAAGAAGATGCCCACGAAATACGCGATCACGTAGAAAACGAGACCCGCCACCCACGCGACCGGGCCGGGCTCACCCTCGGCTGCGCCGCCCGCAAATCCGCCGAGCACGGCGACCGGCACGACGAAGCTGCCGACCACGACCATCAGCGCGATCACCGACATCACGGGCAGCAGCATCAGCTCCTTGTCGGCGCGCACCACCGACCAGGAGGCCCTGGCGAGTTCGAGGCTGCGGGAAAAGCGACCTGCCATGTTCGATCTCCGCGTCGCGCGGCAACCCTAGATCTCGTCGTACTTCCGGCTCGACCCGCGCGACTTCTCGACCGGGTATTTCTCGCCGTTGAGCGCGATCTTCGTGTGCGCCGCCCGCTCGAGGTCCACCTCGAGCTCGTCCGCGAGCCGGACGAGGTACAGCAGCACGTCCGCGAGCTCATGCTCCACGGCGGCCCGTTTGTCCTGCGGGAGGTTCCGGCTCTGCTCGTCCGTCAGCCACTGGAACGGCTCGAGCAACTCGGCCGCCTCGACGGCGAGCGCGGTCGCGAGATTCCGCGGCGAGTGGAACCGCTCCCACTCGCGCGCCGCCGCGAACTCGCGCAGCGCGTCGCGGAGCCGGATCAGCGAATCGGTCAAGGAATCTGGATCTTGCCGCGCGGCGGCAGGCCGCCCTGTCCGGTCAGCGCGGAGGCCGCTCCCGCCTCGGGGATGACGATCGACGACGCCTGCTGCCGGCGCATCTCCTGCAGCTCCTTCATCGTCTCCTCGAAGGCCATCCGGGCGCCGTCGGCAAAGCCTTCGCAGGCCTCGGCCAGCGTCTTCGCCTCGATCTCGAAGCTGAGCGGCAGCGCCCCGGCCGGCGTCATGATCTGTGCCTGGCCGACGTAGGACGTCGGGCGCGACGCGTCGGGCGTTCCATCCGACTTCACGGGCGTGAGCACGCGGATCGTGCCGACCCGGCGGTCGGTGTACATGTCCTCGCGGTAGAGATCCTGCGAGTCCATCTTCGGTTCGGGGGCGCTGCTCGGGCCGGCCATGGGAAACATCCTGCGGGAGGGGATCGACGGATCCGGGGGTGGCCACGGTACCCGAGGCCGGCCCCTTCGACAACGATCCGGCAGCCTCAGAACCTCGCGTCGGGGCCGGTGGCCGGCGGGTCCGCCCGACGCTCTCCCGGCCAGGGCGTGAGCGCGACGTAATAGAGCACGACCAGGTTCACGAGCGGCAGGGACGCGATGATCGCCAGCCACGGCGGGAACCCCATGCGGGCGAAGATTTTCCAGAACGCGACCAGTTGCAGCAGCGACAGGATGGCCATCCAGCGGATCACGGGAACTCCGGCGCAGGGGCGGTCCCGGTCATTCTAGGCCCAACCGGCCGGGCCCGGCGGGCCACGCACGGGACGCAGGCCGGCCTTGCGCGAGCGCGCTGCCTCACCATACTGCGCGGATGAAGATCCCCCACCAGAACATCCGCGCTCCACGCGGCACGACACTCTCGGCCCGCAGCTGGCTCACCGAGGCGCCGCTGCGCATGCTCATGAACAACCTCGACCCAGAGGTGGCCGAGCGCCCCGACGACCTCGTCGTCTATGGCGGTATCGGCCGCGCCGCGCGCGACTGGGACTGCTACGACCGCATCCTCCGCGAGCTCAAGCGGCTCGGTGACGACGAGACGCTGCTCGTCCAGTCGGGCAGACCCGTGGGCGTTTTCCGCACGCACCCGGACGCGCCGCGCGTGCTGATTGCCAACTCGAACCTCGTCGGTCGCTGGGCCACCTGGGACCACTTCCACGAGCTCGACCGCAAGGGACTCATGATGTACGGCCAGATGACGGCCGGGTCGTGGATCTACATCGGCAGCCAGGGCATCGTGCAGGGCACGTACGAGACCTTCGTCGAGATGGGCCGGCAGCACTACGGCGGCGACCTCGCCGGACGCTGGATCCTCACCGCGGGGCTCGGCGGGATGGGCGGTGCGCAGCCGCTCGCGGCCACCATGGCGGGCGCCTCGATGCTCGCGGTGGAGTGCCGGCCGGAGCGCATCCAGAAGCGCCTCGACACGCGCTACCTCGACCTGCGCGCAGACACGATCGACGAGGCGCTGGCCGTAATCGAGCGCGCGAATCGCGATCGCAGGCCCGTATCCGTGGGGCTGCTCGGCAACGCGGCCGAGGTGCTGCCCGAACTCCTGCGTCGCGGCGTCCGGCCCGACGCGGTCACCGACCAGACCTCCGCGCACGACCCCGTGAACGGCTACCTGCCGGAGGGTTGGACCCTCGAGCAGTGGGACCGGCTGCGCGCGAGCGATCCACGGGCCGTCGAGACCGCGGCCCGCCGCTCGATGGCGCGGCACGTCGAGGCGATGCTCGCGTTCCAGAAGCTCGGCATCCCGGTCTTCGACTACGGCAACAACATCCGCCAGGTCGCGCTCGACGAGGGCGTCAAGGACGCCTTCGCCTTCCCGGGCTTCGTGCCGGCGTACGTGCGACCGCTCTTCTGCCGCGGCGTCGGCCCGTTCCGCTGGGCCGCGCTCTCGGGCAACCCGCGCGACATCCACCGCACCGACGAGAAGGTGAAGGAACTCATCCCCGACGATCCGCACCTGCACCGCTGGCTCGACATGGCGCGAAACCGCATCCAGTTCCAGGGCCTTCCCGCGCGCATCTGCTGGGTGGGCCTCGGCCAGCGACACCGGCTCGGCCTCGCGTTCAACGAGATGGTAGAGCGCGGAGAACTCGAGGCGCCCGTGGTAATCGGCCGCGATCACCTCGACTCCGGTTCCGTCGCGAGCCCGAACCGAGAGACCGAGGCCATGCTCGACGGCTCGGACGCGGTCGCCGACTGGCCGCTCCTGAACGCGCTCCTCAACACCGCGAGCGGCGCCACCTGGGTCTCGATCCACCACGGCGGCGGCGTGGGTATCGGCTATTCGCAGCACGCGGGCGTCGTGATCGTGTGCGATGGCACGCCCGCGGCCGCGCGGCGCATCGAGCGCGTGCTGTGGAACGATCCGGCTTCGGGCGTCATGCGGCACGCGGACGCCGGCTACGACATCGCACGCGACTGCGCGCGCGAGCACGGACTCAACCTGCCGTTCCTCGACTGATGCGCACGCTGTGGCGCAACGTCCGCGTCGCGACCTGCGACGAGCGCATGCAGGTGCACTCGCCGGGTGCGGTACTCACGCACGCCGGCACGATCGAGTGGGTGGGACCGGCCGCGGCGGTGCCAGCCGGCCTGCGGCCCGAGCGGACGATCGACCTCGCGGGACGCTGGCTCACGCCGGGTCTCGTCGACTGCCACACGCACCTCGTGTTCGCCGGCCAGCGCTCGAGCGAGTTCGCCCGACGCACGTCGGGCACGAGCTACGCCGATATCGCGCGCGAGGGCGGCGGGATCCTCGGCACCATGCGGGCCACGCGCGCGGCGAGCGACGAGGAGCTGCGCGAGCAGAGCCGGCCGCGCCTGCAGTCGCTGCTTGCCGAAGGCGTGACCACCGTCGAGATCAAGTCGGGCTACGGCCTCACGCTCGACGACGAGGCGAAGATGCTGCGCGTCGCGCGGCAGCTCGCGTCGACGCACCCGGTCGAGGTGTCGACCAGTTTCCTCGCGGCCCACGCCCTGCCACCGGAGTTCGCCGGTCGCGCGGACGACTACGTGGACACCGTCGCGCGCGAGTGGCTGCCCGCGGTGGCCCGCGAACCCGGCCTCGCCGATGCCGTGGACGCTTACTGCGAGGACATCGCCTTCTCCGCGGCGCAGTGCGAACGCCTGTTCGCGGCGGCCCGCGCACTCGGCCTGCCGGTGAAGCTGCACGCCGAGCAGCTCTCGAACGTCGGCGGCAGCCAGGTCGCGGCACGTCATCGCGCCCTGTCGTGCGATCACCTCGAGTTCGCCACCGAAGCGGACGCGGCAGCGCTCGCCTCGAGCGGCACGGTCGCCGTGATGCTGCCGGTCGCGTTCTACACGCTGGGCGAAACGCAACGTCCGCCGATCGCGGCACTTCGCAAGCACGGCGTCCCGATGGCCGTGGCGTCCGACTGCAACCCGGGCTCCGCGCCTGGCGCCTCGCTGCTGCTCGCGATGAACATGGCGCGCAGGCTCTTCGGCCTCACGAGCGAGGAAGTGCTGCTCGGCGTCACGCGGCACGCCGCCCGTGCCCTCGGCCTGCAGGCCTCGCGCGGGGTCATCGCGCCCGGGTACGCCGCGGACTTCGCCGTCTGGTCGATCGAATCCCTCGACGAACTCGGCTACTGGGTCGGATTCAATTCCTGCAGCCTGGTCGCGAAGGACGGCGCGATCGTGCTCGAGCGGGACGCCTGAGGAGGGCCGCGTGCACCATACCATCGACATGAGCGCCTGGTCCGGACGCGTGGACGCCACCGACGGCAGCCTCGGGCGGCGGTGGCACCAGGTCGTGCAGCCGCTCGACCCGGCCGGCGGCTCGGGTGTCGCGCTGCTCGGCTTCGCCTGCGATGCCGGCGTGCGGCGCAACCATGGTCGGCCCGGCGCGGCCTCGGGCCCGCGCGAACTGCGCCGCATGGCCGCGAACCTCGCCTGGCACGGCCGGCCGGACGATTGTCTCTACGACGCGGGCGACGTCGGGTGCGAGGGCGACGCACTCGAGGCCGCGCAATCTGCATACGCGTCGCGAATCGCGCGGGTGCTGCGGGCCGGTCACTTCGCGATCGGCCTCGGCGGCGGCCACGAGATCGCGTGGGCGACGTACCGGGGCCTGGCCGAGGCGCTCGAGGGGGACCCGCGGCTCGAGCGACTCGGCATCGTGAACTTCGACGCCCACCTCGACCTGCGCCGTCCCGAGGCGGAGGGCCGCGGCACCTCCGGCACGCCGTTCCTGCAGATCGCCGAAGCCCGGGCCGCGGCGGGACTCGGATTCCGCTACCTCTGCCTCGGCGCAAGCGAGGCCGCGAACACGCCGGCGCTGCTCGCCCGGGCCAGCATGCTCGGCGCCGAGATCGTGTTCGATGTGGACGCCGGCAGCGCGACGGCCGAGGAAACGCTGGGGCGATTCGTCGCCGAATCGTCGGCGCTGTACCTCACGTTCTGCCTGGACGTGCTGCCGCCGGCCGTGGCGCCGGGCGTGAGCGCGCCCGCCGGGCTCGGCATCGCACTGCACCGCGCCGTCGCGTTGCTGCGCTCGGCGCTCGCCACGTGCGGACATCGCACTCCTGGCAGCACGCTGCTCGCCGCGGACATCGCGGAGCTCAACCCGGCGCAGGACCCGGACGGGCGCACGGCGCGCACCGCGGCACGCATCGTCTACGAACTGGCCGCCTTCGGCCGCTGAAGCCGCTTGCCGCGGTGGGCCGCCTTTGCCCGCGCGCGCCGGGTTTCGTATCCTGCCGCGATGCACTCCCCATGCCTTTCGGCCTCCGTCTCCGCGGCCGCCCTCCTCGCCGTACTCGCCGCCGCCTGCTCGCGCAATGAGCCGGCCTCGACGGCGGCCGTCGCGAAACCACGAGCCACGACCGCCGCGGCCGTCGCGATGGATGCGGACAAGCACCTTCCCCCGGGAATCGACTGGTATCCCGGCGACGTCGACGCGGCCTTCGCGGCCGCGAAGGCAGCATCGAAGCCGCTCTTCCTGTACTGGGGCGCGGAGTGGTGCCCGCCCTGTGGACAGATCAAGAGCACGATCTTCAACCGGCGCGAGTTCCAGGAACGCAGCCGGCTCTTCGTGCCGGTCTACCTGGACGGCGACACGCCGAGCGCACAGAAGCAGGGTGAACGCTTCGAGGTCGTCGGCTACCCGACGATGATCCTGTTCCGGCCGGACGGAACCGAGATCACGCGCCTGCCCGGAACGGTGGACATCGGCCGCTACGGGCGGATCCTCGACGTGGCCCTCGCCGATGCGAGGCCGGTGAAGGACATCGTGGCGGCCGCGACGAGCGGGGGCGAGGTCTCCCCGAACGACTTGCAGCTCCTCGCTTACTACTCGTGGGCCACGGACAACGGACGGATCGTGCCGTCCGCCGAGCGCGTCGCGACGTTCCGCACGCTGACCCGCCGCTGCCCGGTGGAAATGAAGGCGGATTGCGCACGGCTCCATTTTCAGTACCTCGATGCCCTGGCGTCCGCAGCCGACGGCGGCGCCGCGCCGCTCAGCGGCCTGGAACGCGCGGCGGCGAGGAAGGAGCTGCTCGATCTCCTCGCCTCGCCCGCCGTCGGCCGGGCCAACACCGACAACCTGGTGTACGGATCCACTACGGTCATCGAGCTTCTCTCCGCGGACGGCAGCCCCGAGCGCAGGGAGCTCACGTCCGCCTGGGGTCAGGCGCTCGACCGGCTGTCGGTCGATGAGGGCGTCGTGCTGTCCGCGCCCGAGACTCTCAACGTGCTGCGCGCGCGGGTGCTGCTCGCGAAGCTCGACGCGCCCGACGCTGCGCTCCCACCCGCGCTGCTCGAGTCGATCCGCAGAAGGGTGGCCGAGGTCGACGTCCGGACCACGGATCCGTACGCACGGCAAGCGGCGGTCAATGCCGCCGCGGCGCTGTACTGGGAAGCGGGCCTCGACGCGGACGCTAACGCGCTGCTGGTCGCGGAGATCGAGAAGTCGCCCTCGCCGTATTACTTCATGCTCGACCTCGCGGACCTCGCCGAGAAGGCGGGCCGGAAAGACGAGGCCGTGAGGTGGCTCGCGAAGGCGTACGAAGGCGCCCGCGGGCCGGCCACCCGCTTCCAGTGGGGGTACAGCTACCTCGTGGGACTGATCGAGATGACGCCGGAGGACGCGGCGGCGATCGAGCGGACCGGACTGCAGGTGATCGGGGAGCTCGGCCAGTCGCCAGACGCGTTCTACCAGCGCACCCGCATGCGCCTCGAGCAGCTGAGCACGAAGCTGCTCGAGTGGGGCGAGGCCGGCGAGCGGGCCACGGTCATCGAGACGCTGCGCGGCCGGGCGCAGGAGATCTGCAAGGGCCTGCCGGACGGGGACGACGGCCGGCGCAACTGCGATGGCTTCCTCAAGGCCGACACGCAAGCCAGTCGGGGCGCGTGATCGAGTACTTGACCGCCGCGCGCTCGTGCTCCGCGCGCCCGGCGATCACGCCCTGGGGGTAGACGAATTCCTTCTCGAAGGCGAGCCCGCACTTCTGCATCACGCGCTGCGACGCGAAGTTGCGCGCGAGCGTGCGCGCGGAGATCTTCCCGGCACCCACGCGAGTGAACCCGTGTTCGATCACTGCGCGCGCGCCCTCGGTGGCGAACCCCTGCCCCCAGGCCGTCCGCACGAACCGGTAACCGAGTTCCTGCTCTCCCTCGTCGATCCGGTCCGGCCGCAGGTGGAACCATCCGAGGAAGGCGCCCGTGGCGCGGCCCTCGGCCGCCCAGTAGCCGAGCAGCGGCGTCTCCGCGTAGATCGCGAACCATCGCGGAAGGATCAACTCCTCGTAGGTCGCCCGTGGAGTCGGCACGCCGTAGGTGATGTGGCGCATGACCTGCGGGTCCGAGTCGAGCGCCACGAGGCGGTCCGTGTCGTCCGCCGTGAAACGCCTGAGCCTGAGCCGCCCGGTCTCCAGTAGGATCATCGTCACACCTTCTCCCGGCAGTCCCATGACCGAGACAATCTTCGATTTCCGCAGCGACAACGTCGGTGGCGTCGCGCCGGAGATCCTCGAAGCGATCGTCGATGCCAGCGGCGGCACTGCGGCGCCCTATGGCGACGACGAGTGGACGCGTCGCATGGTGCGGCGCTTCAGCACCGTCTTCGAGCGCCCCGTGCAGGTGTTCCCCGTCGCGACCGGCACCGGTGCGAACTCCGTCGCGCTCGCCGCGCTCGCCAATCCCTACGGCGCAATCTATTGCCACGGGACCGCCCACATCAACGTCTACGAGTGCGGGGCGCCCGAGTTCTTCACGGGCGCGAAGCTCGTGGGACTCCACGGCCGGGACTTCCGCCTCGAGCCCGCGGTGCTCGACGATGCCCTTGCGCTCGCCGGGCGCGGGAACCCGACCCGCGTCCAGCCCTTCGCACTCAATCTCACGCAGCCGACCGACTTCGGCACGCTCTACACCATCGAGGAGATCCTGGCCCTCACCGAGGTCGCGCGCCGGCACGGGCTCAGCGTCCACATGGACGGCGCGCGGTTCGCCAACGCGATCGCGGCGCTGGGCTGCACGCCCGCGGACATGACCTGGCGCGCCGGCGTGGACGTGCTATCGCTCGGCGCGACAAAGAACGGCGCCGTCAACGCGGAGGCCGTCGTCGTGTTCGACGAGGCGCTCGCGGCCGCGATTCCCTGGCACCTGAAGCGCGGCGGACAGGTGCTCTCGAAGGCCCGCTTCGTGTCGTGCCAGCTCGAGCGGTACCTCGCCGACGACCGCTGGCTCGAGCGAGCGCGGCGCGCCAACGAACTCGCGGCGGTGCTCGCACGGCGCCTCACGGCAATCCCGGGCGTCACGCTCGTGGCGCCGGTGCAGGTCAACATGCTGTTCCTGCGCATGCCGGATGCGGCCGTCGCCGCGCTCGACCGCGGGCCGTTCCACTACTACAAGCTCGGGCACGACGTGCGCCTGGTGTGCCGCCCCGACCAGGAGCCCGAGGGCATCGACGCGCTGGTCGAGTGCGTGCGCCGAGGAGCCGCGGCATGAGACGCACGGCACGCGCGTGGCTCGCCGCCGGCCCGGCGATCTTCCTGCTCGCGTGCGCCGTCGCCCTCGCGCAGGACCTCACCATCATCGACCTCCGGCATCGCCGTGCCGAGGATGTCATCCCGGTGGTGCAGCCACTCGTCGAGCCGGGCGGCGTCTTGAGCGGCGTCGACGCCAAGCTCCTCGTCCGCACCTCGCCCGCGAACCTCGCGCAGATCCGCGCCGCCGTCGAGGCGGTCGACCGGCCGCAGCGCCAGCTCCTCATCACCGTCGGCCAGGGGACCGTGACGGACACCAGCACCGGCCGTGCGCGCGGCTCCGCGACGATCGGCGGTGGCAACGTGCAGGTCGGCGTGAACCGGCCACCTTCCTCGCAGTCCGGGGTCCAGGCGAGCGTGCGTGGCGGTTCGCAGCAGGCGAGTCTCAGCAACCTGAGCAGCGTGCGCACGCTCGAAGGCACCGAGACCTGGATCGCGGTCGGCCAGTCCGTGCCGTTCACCACGACCACGGTCACGCCGGGGTGGAGCGGCAACGTGCAGCGCTCGACGAGCTTTCGCGACGTGAGCTCCGGCTTCTTCGCGACCGCGCGCCTGAATGGCGATCTCGTGACGCTCGAAATTTCGCCTCGGCAGCAGCAGTTCCAGCCATCGAGACCCGGGGGCACGGTGCAGACCCGGGGCGCGAACACGGTCGTGAACGGCCGGCTCGGCGAATGGATGCAGGTTGGCGCCGTGCGCGAGGCGTCTTCCGGGTCGGAGACCGGCCTCCTCGTATGGGGGCGCCAGACCGGAAGCGCCGAATACAGCGCGTGGGTGAAGGTCGACGCTGTCCCTTAGGGCGCTGCAGGCTGCCCCGGCAGTTGCGGCGGCGGCGTGATCTCCACGCGGTCGACGAAGTAGTCCGTCTCGCCGAAGCAACTGGTCGGCAGGCCGCGATGCTCCGAGTAATGCAGCCGCACGTGCTGCCCCACGGCCTTCCTCAGCTCCTCGACGACCGCCTCATCCCGCACGCTGAAATTCCAGATCTGTGGCGCCACTCCCGCGACCACGTACATCGCCAGCTCGCCCTCGTGGGTCTTGCAGATCCAGCCACGCTGCGAGAACTTCTGCAGCACGCCCGCCCGCTCGCCCTCGGAATAGCTCCACCACAGCATGAAGAGCGTGTAGAGCACGACCACGGCCACGACGGCACCCACGAAACCCAGGAAATACCATTTGAAGCGGCTGCGCCGCGCCGGCGGAGGCACGGGAGTCGGCATCGGGGCAGAGGTGGCGTTCATAGCTGGGACTCGATCGGCACGGCTCGCAACAGGGTAGCACCGAGGCGGCGGCCAGCGCTTGCGTCGGGCTCGTCCTCGACGGCGCGGTCGCGACCGTCCACCCGGTCGTGCCAGACGAGGCCCCGCTCCGCGTCGAGCTCCACCCGGTAGCTGAGTTCAGGCGCCGTGTTCTGATGGAACTGCTCGCGGAGCTGCGCCGCGAGCTCCGGGCTGTCCACCAGCACGCCCATCTCGGTGTTCAGGTTGGCGGAGCGCGGATCGAGGTTCATCGACCCGACGTAGGCCCAGCGCGCGTCAACGATCATCGCCTTGGTGTGCAGCGTCGCGCGCGAGGAGCCCGTCACGCTGATGTGATGACGGCTCGCCTCGTCGTCCGCCTTGCGCTTCATCTCGTAGAGTTCCACGCCGCCCTGCAGCAGCTCGCGCCGGTAGCGCGCGTAACCGACGTGGACCGCCACGACGTCTGTGGCCGCGAGCGAGTTCGTCAGCACCTCGATGCGGATGCCACGCCCGACACCGGCGACCAGGTTCTCCGCGCCCTGCCGTCCGGGCACGAAGTACGGCGAGACGATGAGGAGTTCGCGGCTCGCCTGCTCCATGATCGAGGTCAGCCCCTCGAGCACTCGCGACGGCGCCGCGTCCTCGCCGCTTGCGCCGATCTTGGCGGGATCGTCGGCCAGCACGCGTATGTCGCGCACCTTGACGGGCGCCGGCGCGCGCACGAGCATCGCTGCCCGCTCGACGGGGTCGCGCAGCCGGGCGACGTACGCTGTCTCGCCCGCCTCGCGCTGGAACTGCGCCGCCGCCTCGATGAGTTTCTCGAGGTCCGCGGGCCTCGGATGCTTCACCTCGAAGCGCGAGACCGGCACCGCGTCGACGCTGTTCCAGTACTCGTCGAACTCGCGGCTCACTGCCTCGACCACGGGGCCCGCGAGCAGCACGTCGGTGTCGCTGAAGTTCGACTGCTCGGAGGCGCCGAAGTACTCGTCGCCGATGTTGCGTCCGCCGACGATCGCCACGCGGTTGTCGACGATCCACGCCTTGTTGTGCATGCGCCGGTTGAGCCGGGTTCCGCGCAGCACGAACTCGCTCCACTGCCCGACCACGCCGTAGCGGTCGTAGAAGGGGTTGAAGATCCGCACCTCGACGTTCGGATGCAGGTCGGCCACGGCGAAGATGTCGTGCTTGGCGCGCGCATCGAGGTCGTCGATGAGCACGCGCACGCGCACGCCACGCTCCGCGGCACGCATCAGCTCGGCGGCGAGGAGCTTGCCGGTGAAATCGGCGTTCCACAGGTAGTACTGCACGTCGATGCTGCGCTCGGCGGCCGCCGCGCTGCCGGCGCGGTAGGCGAACGCGAGTGCGTTCTGCTGCACGAGCTGCACGCCCGAAACGCCGGGTTCCCGGCCGAGCCGATCGAGCACCATCCGGTCGAGCGCGGTGGACTCCGCCGCTGGCAGCGCGTGGCCAGGCTCGATACCGTCCAGACGCGGCGCCGCCGCACAGTGTGCGAGCAGCGGCAACGCGGCGAGCAGCAGCCAGCGCGCAGTGCGCCCTGCCGTCAGATGCATGCCGCGTCCCTGCGTCACGCGCGCCCCGAATCCCGGTTCGTCAGGGCACCAGCTCCGGGGCCGGGGCACTGATGAAGCCGTCGATGCGTGATAGCAAGTACGCGTGGAAGGGATTGCTGCGCTGGCGCGTCAGCACCCAGTCGGGAATCGCCAGCACTCCGTTCTCGCCGTGGACCGAGACGCGGCCGAGCTGTACGTGGTTCGCGCCGGCCGGAGCCTCATAGCCGTAGAGCGGATCGTCGGGAGGAAAAGGCAGGGCGACGTGTGCGAGCGAGAAGACCGTGCGCGGCCAGGCGAGCCCGAGCGGGCGGGAAGCCTGCGCAGCGGACCCCGCGGCGGCCGCGAGTTCCCGCACCTGCTCCGTCTGGGCATCCTCGTTGGTGATGACCGTCAACGCGAACGTGCGCGTGGGCATGGCGAGCAGCCGCGCGGTCAGCGGCCCGGGATCGGCGACCAGCAGCGCCTTCGCCGCGTCGAGCCGGTTGACGTCGAACAGCACGAGCTCGTGCCGCTCCGGGGCGAGGTGCTCGAGCAGTACGTGCACGACCGCTTCCGCGCGAACCGTCGAGTCCACCGTGGAGAGAAAGGCAAGCACTGGAGGGAACCCGTGCAGCTGGCCGTCCCCCGCGAGCCGCTGCACCCGCTTCGCGACGCTGCTGGTGAGTCGCTGGGTCTGGCCCGCGGCATTGAAACTGAAGGACGAGTACTTGTAGGGATCGAACTCCGGGACGATTTCCTGCCATGCCGCGCGCTCGAAACCGGGGACGGAAGACAGGCCGGTCTTGAGTCGCGCGACGACGGCCAGCGGCGAGATGCCGATCGCGGGCGACAGCAGCACGAGACCCTCCGGCCGCGGCAGGTCGGCCCCCTCGAGCACGTCGAGCGTGTAGTCGACCGCGAGCGCCGCGCCGTTCGAATAACCGACGAGGTAGACGGGCCGGTCCGGACCCATGCGTTGCCGCAGGTCGCGCATCGCGAGCCGCACGGCCGCCTGCATGTCCTCGACCTCGAAATGGACGAGACCCGACGGCGCCGTGCCGTGCCCGGGCAGCCTGAGGCCCACGACTTCGAGGCCCGTGGAAGCAAGGTGCTCGCCGATCGAGCGCATGCTGTAGGGGGAATCGGTGAGCCCGTGCAGCAGCAGCGCCGCGCCGACCGGCCCGGTCGGCCGGAACTCGAACGTCCGGTTCCAGTTCGTGGGCCAGGTCGCCGGATCGCTGCGGCTGCCCGTACTGAATCGGTTGAACAGCGTGCGCTCTTCCGGCCCGACCCGGTCGAGCACGTCGGTGCCGAGCTCGGCGAACAGCCGGTCCTCGAGCGCGCGGTAATCGGCCAGGGTGCGGACCTCGTCGGCCTTCGCCGCCGTGAACTCCTGTTCGAGGTGCGCGGCGTGCCAGACCCGCGGTTCGGGGCCGCTGCGCAGGAACCACGCGTAGGCACCCGCGGCCAGGACGGCGAGGCCAGGCAGCACCGAGGCGAGGATCGAGACGGGCAGTCGAAACAGGGGCCTGACCATGATGTCTTTCCGCGATCGGCCCCGGGGGGCCGGCGCGGGATCATAGACCGGCGAGGGGGGCTCTCGTAAAACCCGAATGGCCGAGGCGGCCCGTCTGCGGGAGCATCGCCGCTGTTTCGTGCCAGTCGGGGCGCAGCCATGTCGCGCAATCGCCCGCCACAGATCCTCGCCTACATGACGCCGTTTCCCTATTCCATCGACGTCGACGCGCCGCTGGCCGAGGCGCACGCATTCCTGAGGGAGCGGCACATCCGCCACCTGCCGGTCACCGATCGCGGACTGCTCGCCGGCGTCCTCACCGACCGCGACATCAAGCTTGCGCTCGGACCGGACCTCGGGTCGCCTCCCGAGCGGGAGCTGGCGGTGCGCGACGTGTACCAGTCCGACTCGTACATCGTCGACGCGGCGACAGGCCTCGAGGAAGTGGCCGCCACGATGGCGGAACGTCACGTCGGATCCGCGCTCGTGACTCGCGGCGGCAAGCTGGTGGGCATCTTCACGACCACGGACGCATGCCGGGCGCTCGCGAGACTCCTGCGCGAGCAGCACCCGGAACCAGGGCCCGACGCCGTGGCCTGAGGCACATGCCGAGCGAACCGGTCAGTGCAGGGACTGCCGCCATGCCGCCCGCCGGCGGCCTTGGGAATTCGTTCCATGCAGACCGGCTGCGCGAGGCGGCCGACCTGCTCGAGGCCCAGGGCGCCAACCCGTTCCGCGTATCCGCCTACCGCCGCGCGGCCGACACGGTCCGCGAGCTGCCCGAGGATGTCGCTGCGCTCGTCGAACGCGAGGGCGCCGCCGGCCTCGAGGCCCTGCCGGGGATCGGCCGGGGCATCGCCTCCGCCCTCATCGAGATGACACGCACCGGCCGCTGGATGCAGCTCGAGCGGCTCCGCGGCAGCGCCGACCCGATTGGTCTGTTCACAGCCGTCCCCGGACTCGGCCACCGCCTCGCGGAGCGCATCCACGACGAGTTGCACGTCGACACGCTCGAAGCCCTCGAACTCGCCGCGCACGACGGCCGCCTGGAGACGGTGCCGGGCGTGGGGCCGCGCCGCGCGGCCGCCATTCGTTCGAGCCTGCAGTCCATGCTCTCGCGCGGGAGGCCGCGGCGAGCCGACCCGCGCGGCACGCCAGGCGCGCACCCGCATGCGGGTCTGTCGGTGGCCACGCTGCTCGACGTCGACCGCGAGTACCGCGACAAGGCGCACGCAGGCCAACTGCCCACGATCGCCCCGAAGCGCTTCAATCCCACGGGCGAGGCCTGGCTCCCGGTGCTCCACACCGAGACCGACGGTTATCACTTCACGGCGCTCTACTCGAACACGGCCCTGGCGCACCAGCTCGACCGGACCCGAGACTGGGTGGTGATCTACTTCTACGACGACGAGCACGCCGAAGGACAGCACACCGTCGTGACGGAGACCCACGGCCCGCTCGCCGGCCGCCGGGTCGTGCGCGGCCGCGAGGCGGAGTGCCGCAAGCACTACGGCTAGAGGAAGTACGCCGCGGCAAAGATGCCGAGCATCGTGAAGACGAGCGCGAGCTTGGTGAGCGTGCCGAAGACGAGGCCCATCCAGGTGGCGAACCCGGCGCGCGTGGCCTGCTCGAACTTGCCGTGCGAGAGCATCTCCCCGGCAACCGCACCGGCAAAGGGCCCGATCACCAGTCCCGGCAGTCCGAGGAACAGGCCGCCCAGCGTGCCGAGCATGGCGCCGAAGACGGCGAGCTTCGTCGCGCCGACGCGCCGAGCGCCAAGCGCGGTCGCGAGGAAGTCGATCGCGAAGGACGCGAGCGTGAGCACGCCGAGCAACGTGAGCGTCAGCCACGACACGCGCTGAAAGTCGTCCGCCCAGGCGCCGAGCAGGAGCCCTGCGAACACGAGCGGCACGCCGGGCAGCGCCGGCAGCACCGACCCTGCGAGCCCGCCGGCCACGAACAGCGCCGCGAGTATCCACAGTCCGACCGATCCGCTCATCGACACCCCTCGAGCCCTTTGCGGGGATCATAGTGCACCGTCCGGCGAGGGGCGTCACGCTCGCGCGGACCGGTACACTGCGCGCCGCATGATCCGCTTCCCGTCGCTGCCGATCCTCGAGGCCCTGCCGCAATTGCAGTCGGGCCTGGCCGCGCATCGCAACGTGGTCCTCGAGGCACCGCCCGGTGCGGGCAAGAGCACGGTCGTGCCGCTCGCGCTGCTCGAGGCCCCGTGGCGCCGCGACGGGCGCGTCATCGTCCTCGAGCCGCGAAGGATCGCCGCACGCGCGGTGGCCGAGCGCATGGCCGCCACCCTCGGCGAAGCCACGGGAGGCACGGTCGGTTACCGCACGCGACTCGAGACGCGCGTCGGGCCACGCACGCGCATCGAGGTCGTCACCGAAGGCATCCTCACGCGCATGCTGCAGCACGACCCTGCGCTCGAGGGCGTGGCGTGCGTCGTGTTCGACGAGTTCCACGAGCGCAACCTGCAGGGCGACCTCGGCCTCGTGCTCGCGCTCGACAGCCAGCGCCACCTCTGCGAGTCGCTCAGGCTGCTCGTGATGTCCGCGACGCTCGACGGCGAGGCGGTGGCCCGCGTGCTCGGCGAGGCCGCCCTGGTCCGCTCGCCCGGGCGGCTGTTCGACGTCGAGACGCGGTTCGTCCCGCCGCGCGTCGAGCCCGGCCCGCGTCAGCCGAGGATCGAGGGTCACGTCGCGGCCGTCGCCGCACGCGCGCTGCGCGAGCACGCCGGCGATGGATTGATCTTCCTGCCGGGCGCCGGTGAGATCCGCCGCGTGGTGGAGGCACTCGCCGATGCGCTGCCGGGGAAGGAGTTCAGCGTGCTGCCCCTGTACGGCGACCTGCCCGCCGCCGAGCAGGATGCCGTGCTGCGCCCGGACGCGGGAGGACGGCGCAAGGTCGTCGTCGCGACCAACATCGCCGAGACGAGCCTCACGATCGACGGCGTGCGCATCGTCGTCGACGCCGGCCTCGAGCGGCGCCAGCGCTTCGATCCCGCGACGGGCATGGGGCGGCTCGAGACGGTCCGCGTGTCGCGTGCCTCGGCCGACCAGCGCCGCGGCCGCGCGGGCCGCACGGCCCCGGGCGTGTGCTACCGGCTCTGGAGCGAGTCGGTGCATGAGGCGCTGCTGCCGCGGGCGCCCGCGGAGATCCTCGAGGCCGACCTCGCCCCTCTCGCACTCGAGCTCGCGAGCTGGGGTGCCCACGATGCCGCCTCGCTCACCTGGATCGATCCGCCGCCCGCGGCGCCGCTCGCACAGGCCCGCGAGCTTCTCGCCGCCCTCGAGGCCGTCGACACGTCGGGCCGCATCACGCCGCTCGGCCGCGACATGGCGGCACTCGGCCTGCACCCCCGCCTTGCGCACATGGTGCTTCGCGGACGCGAACTCGGCGCGGCACGGCTCGGCTGCGAGATTGCGGCGATTCTCTCAGAGCGGGATCCGCTGCG
>Ga0209594_1000166_pt1 | contig 50062 bp, 45 predicted proteins | sample AshMeaCrysSpring_FD_184126 | JGI IMG/M metagenome (GOLD analysis project Ga0209594, IMG submission 184126) | Groundwater microbial communities from Big Spring, Nevada to study Microbial Dark Matter (Phase II) - Ash Meadows Crystal Spring... | ecosystem: Environmental > Aquatic > Deep subsurface... | reverse complement strand
CGCGGCCCCCACCGCGCCGGCCCCGGCTGCCGAGCCGCCTCCGGTGGCGCCCGCCCCCGTCGCGACGACGGTGGGCCCGCCGTCCGCGCCGCTGTTCCAGCCGCCTGACGCCGACGCGGTCCCGGCGCCGAGGCGCCGGCGTCGCGCGGCCTCGAGTGGCACCGATGGGTCCGCCACCGCCCGGGCCCAGCCCGAACCGGCCGCCGAGCAGCCCGCTGCGCGGCAGGAGCCGTCTGCTGCGCGGCAGGAGCCGTCCGCCGGGCCGCCCGCTGCGCGGCAGGAGCCGTCCGCCGACGGCCCCGAGCCCGCCGGCGGCCCCGAGCCCGCCGGCGACGCAGGGGATGGCGAGGGCACGGACGCCGGGCCGCGCCGCCGGCGCCGCCGAGGCGGTCGTGGCCGGCGCAAGGGCGGCGAGGCCACCGACGCCGGCGATCAGGCCGCTGACCAGGCCGGCGAGCAAGGGGCTCCCACTCCGGCCGGCGATGCCGCGCAGAGCGGCGAGGCCGGCGCTCCGAGCGAGCCCGCGGACGCCGGCGAGCAGGCCGACGGTGAGGGCGGCGCCTCCCGCCGTCGGCGCCGGCGGCGGCGCAAGTCCGACGGCGAGGGTGAGGCCCGCGCCGACGACCCGGCCGAGACCGTGGTCCGGGTACGCGAGCGGCGCGGCTCCGACGAGATCACCGCGACCCGGGGGTCGACCCGGGTGGAGGCGAAGAAGCAGCGCCGCCGCGACGGCCGGGACGGCCGTCGCCGTCCCAGCATCATGAGCGAGTCGGAGTTCCTGGCCCGGCGCGAGTCGGTCGACCGGGTGCTCGTGGTGCGCCAGCGGGGCACCCGGCAGGCGCCGCTCAGCCAGATCGCGGTGCTCGAGGACGGCGTGCTCGTCGAGCACTACGTCGATCAGGGTGCGCAGCGCAGCATCATCGGCAACATCTACCTGGGCAAGGTGCAGAACGTGCTGCCCGCGATGGAGGCGGCCTTCGTCGACATCGGCCGGGGCCGCAACGCCGTCCTCTACGCCGGCGAGGTCGACTGGAGCCGGCTCGAGGGCAAGCCCAAGCGCATCGAGGAGGCGCTGCAGTCGGGTCAGAGCGTGCTGGTCCAGGTGAGCAAGGACCCCATCGGGCACAAGGGCGCCCGCCTGACCAGCAGCATCAGCCTGCCGGGGCGGTTCGTCGTCTACGTCCCGGGCGGCTCGATGAGCGGGGTGAGCCGCAAGCTCTCCGACACCGAGCGGTCCCGGCTGCGCACGATCCTCAAGGACGTCGTCCCCGACGAGGCCGAGGTGATCATCCGCACTGCCGCGGAGGGTGCCGGCGAGGACGAGCTGCGCCGCGACGTGGCCCGGCTCAAGGCCCAGTGGGAGGACATCGAGAAGAAGGTCGCGGCCGGCAACGCACCCACCGCGCTCTACACCGAGCCGGACCTCACGCTCAAGATCATCCGGGACCTGTTCAACGAGGACTTCTCCGCCCTGGTGATCTCCGGCGACGACGCGTGGGACACCATCCAGCCCTACGTCGCCCACGTGGCGCCGTCGCTGGCGGACCGGCTGACCCGGTGGGACGCCGACACCGACGTGTTCGACCAGTACCGCGTGGACGAGCAGATCGCGAAGGCGCTCGAGCGCAAGGTGTGGCTGCCCTCGGGCGGCTCGCTGGTCATCGACCGCACCGAGGCGATGACGGTCGTCGACGTCAACACCGGCAAGTTCACCGGTGGCAGCGGCAACCTCGAGGAGACCGTCACCAAGAACAACCTCGAGGCCGCCGAGGAGGTGGCCCGCCAGCTGAGGCTGCGCGACATCGGCGGCATCATCGTGGTCGACTTCATCGACATGGTGCTGGAGAGCAACCGCGACCTCGTCGTGCGCCGGCTCGTCGAGTGCCTCGCCCGCGACCGCACCCGCCACCAAGTGGCCGAGGTGACCTCGCTCGGCCTGGTGCAGATGACCCGCAAGCGGATCGGCACCGGCCTGCTCGAGACCTTCAGCGTCCCGTGCGAGTGCTGCCACGGCCGCGGCGTCACGGTGCACCCGGAGCCGGTGCCGATGAAGGAGCCGACACCCGACCGGGCGGCCCAGCGCCGCACCCGCACCGGCGGCGCCAAGCGCAAGGCGTCGGGAGAGGCCCCCGCCGAGCCGGCGGACGCCTGATCGGCACGGGTGCGTGCAGATCCCAGTACATAGTCGGTCCGGGGCGATCTTCACGCCTGCGAACGCGCAGGTCGGGGTGATCGTGACGGCCACTTTGTACTGGGACGCGCACGCCTGTCCCGTGCGGCGCCCGAACGTCTGCCCGGTTTGACCCTTCCGCTGGGCGGTCCGTACGATGGGAGGCCGGCCGTCGCACCACTGCAGTGCCCGTGCCACCCGCGGAGCCGGGCTAGGACCCCACCTCGTCCTGCGGCGCCCGCAGCCGAGCAGTAGCAGAGAGTGAGTGAGCGGTGTACGCGATCGTGCGCAACGGCCGGGGCCAGGCCAAGGTCGAGGTCGGCGACGTCATCGAGATCGACGGCGCGGCCGAGACCGGCTCGACGGTCCAGCTGCCTGCCGTCCTGGTCGTCGATGGGGGCACCGTGACCACCGACGCGGACGCCCTCGCGGGTGTCACCGTGACCGCCGAGGTGCTCGGCCAGGTCAAGGGTCCCAAGATCCGCATCCAGCACTACAAGAACAAGTCCGGGTACAAGCGCCGGCAGGGGCACCGCCAGCGCTACACCCAGGTCAAGGTTCTCGGGATCGACGCGTAGGGAGCAGGAGATGGCACACAAGAAGGGCGCCTCGTCCAGCAAGAACGGGCGCGACTCCAATGCCCAGCGCCTCGGCGTCAAGCGGTTCGGCGGCCAGGTCGTCAACGCCGGCGAGATCATCGTCCGGCAGCGCGGCACCCACTTCCACCCCGGCACCAACGTCGGCCGCGGCAGCGACGACACCTTGTTCGCCCTGACCGCTGGAGCGGTCAGGTTCGGCCGCCAGCGTGGCCGGCGGGTCGTCGAGGTCGTCCCGGCCGGTCCCGCCGGGGAGTAGCCCGACTTCGGGGTCCTGGCCCGTGGCCATCCCCACGTTCGTCGATCGAGCCGTCCTGCATGTCGCCGCCGGGGACGGCGGTGCCGGCTGCGCCTCGGTGCGGCGGGAGAAGTTCAAACCCCTCGGCGGGCCCGACGGCGGCAACGGCGGGCGCGGCGGCGACGTCGTGCTCGTCGTCGACCCCAGCACCACCACCCTGCTGGACTACCAGCGCCGCCCGCACCGGCACGCGTCCAGCGGACGGCCCGGGCAGGGCGACAACCGCCACGGCTCGGACGGCGAGGACGTCGCGCTGCCGGTGCCGGACGGCACCGTGGTGAAGGCCTCGGACGGATCGGTGCTCGTCGACCTCGTCGGGGCCGGCACCCGCTTCGTCGTGGCCCAGGGCGGCCGCGGCGGGCTCGGCAACGCCGCCCTCGCCTCGCCTCGCCGCAAGGCGCCGGGCTTCGCCCTGCTCGGCGAGCCCGGCGAGCGCCGCGACGTGCTGCTCGAGCTCAAGTCGGTGGCCGACGTCGCCCTCGTCGGATTCCCGAGCGCGGGCAAGTCCAGCCTGGTGGCGGCGATGTCCGCGGCCCGACCGAAGATCGCCGACTACCCGTTCACCACGCTCGTGCCCAACCTCGGCGTCGTCGAGGCCGGCGACGTCCGCTTCACCGTGGCCGACGTGCCCGGGCTCATCGAGGGGGCCAGCGAGGGCCGCGGCCTCGGCCACGAGTTCCTGCGGCACGTGGAGCGCTGCTCGGTCCTCGTCCACGTGGTCGACTGCGCCACCGCCGAGCCGGGCCGCGACCCGCTCACCGACATCGAGGTGATCGAGGCCGAGCTCGCCGCCTATGGCGGCCTCGACGCCCGTCCCCGTCTCGTCGCCCTGAACAAGGTGGACGTGCCCGAGGCCCGCGACCTGGCCGAGCTGGTGCGCTCCGACCTGGCGCAGCGCGACTGGCCCGTGCACCTGGTCTCGGCCGCCACCGGAGAGGGCCTGCGCGCGCTGTCCTTCGCGATGGCCTCCGTCGTGCTCCAGGCGCGGGCCGCCGCCCCGGCGGCCGCCCCCACCCGCCTCGTGCTGCGGCCGAAGGCCGTCGACGAGGCCGGCTTCACGCTCACCAGCGAGCGGACGGCCCAGGGCACGCGCTACCGAGTGCGGGGCACCCGGCCGGAGCGCTGGGTGCGCCAGACCGACTTCGCCAACGACGAGGCGGTCGGCTACCTCGCCGACCGGCTCAACCGGCTGGGCGTGGAGACCGCGCTGCACGAGGCCGGCGCCCGCGCCGGGGACGAGGTGGTCATCGGTCCGGAGGACGACGCCGTGGTCTTCGACTGGGAGCCCTACCTGGACACCGGTGCCGAGCGGCTCGGCCCGCGTGGCAGCGACCCGCGGCTGGAGGGGCGGTGAGCGCGGTGGCCCCGCCCACCGACCGGGACGCGGTGCTCGGCCAGGCCCGCCGGGTGGTGGTCAAGGTCGGCTCGTCGTCGGTCGCGAGCGTCTCGGGAGGCCTGGACGCCACGGCGCTGGACCTGCTCGTCGACGCGCTGGTGACGACTCGGCGTCGTGGCGTCGAGGTGGTCCTGGTCTCCTCCGGGGCCATCGCCGCCGGGCTCGCCCCGCTGCGCCTGCCGCGCCGGCCGCGCGACCTGGCCACCCAGCAGGCCGCCGCCAGCGTGGGCCAGGGGCTGCTGCTGGCCCGTTACACCGCCGCGTTCGCCCGGCACGGGTTCACTGTCGGCCAGGTGCTGCTCACGGTCGACGACGTCACCCGCCGCACGCACTACCGCAACGCCTACCGCACCTTCGCCCGGCTGCTGGAGATGGGCGTGGTTCCGGTGGTGAACGAGAACGACGCCGTGGCCACCCACGAGATCCGCTTCGGCGACAACGACCGGCTGGCTGCCCTGGTCGCCCAGCTGGTCCACGCCGACGCCCTGGTGCTGCTCTCCGACGCCGGTGGCCTGTTCGACCGCGACCCCCGCCATGCTGATGCCGCCCTGGTCGGCGACGTCGGTGACCTGGAGGCGGTGCGCCACCTCGCCAGTGAGGGGGTGGGGACGGCCGGCGTCGGCAGCGGCGGGATGGCCACCAAGCTCGAGGCGGCCGGCATCGCCACCGAGTCCGGGATAGGAGTGGTGCTCGCCGGCGCGGGGGAAGCCGCGGCGGCCCTGGCGGGGGAGCCGGTGGGCACCTGGTTCCGGCCGCGCCGACGCCGCCGGGCCACCCGGCTGCTCTGGCTCGAGCACGCCACCCGCCCGCACGGACGACTGCACCTCGACGCCGGCGCCGTGGCCGCCCTGGTGCAGCGGCGCACCTCGCTGCTGCCCGCGGGCGTCAACGCCGTGGACGGGTCGTTCGCCGCGGGCGACCCGGTCGACCTGGTCGGTCCCGACGGCTCGGTCGTCGCCCGCGGCCTGGTCAACTACTCCAGCCACGAGCTCCCGGCGCTGCTCGGCCGCAGCACCCGGGACCTGGCTCGCGAGCTGGGCCCGGAGTACGAGCGGGAGGTGGTGCACGCCGACGACCTGGTGCTGTTCCGCCGCCTACCCTTGCCCCATGACGCAGCACGCTGAGACCTCCCCGGCGGCCGTCGGCTCGCAGGCCGACGTCCTTGCCGTCGCTCACCGCGCCCGCGCGGCGGCCGCCGCCCTGGCCCCGCAGACCCGCCAGGTGAAGGACGCCGCCCTGCTGGCGATGGCCGACGCGCTCGAGGCTGCCACCGAGCGCATCGTCGCGGTCAACGCTGGGGACCTCGACCGGGCCCGTGCGGCGGGCACCGCCCCCGGCCTCGTCGACCGGCTCACGCTGACCGCCGACCGGGTGGCCGGCATCGCCTCCGGCCTGCGGCAGGTGGCCGCCCTGCCCGACCCGGTGGGGGAGGTGGTCGCCGGCTACACCCTGCCCAACGGCCTGCGGGTCAGCCAGCGGCGGGTGCCCCTCGGTGTCGTCGGGATGATCTACGAGGCGCGGCCGAACGTCACCGTGGACGCCGCCGGGCTGTGCCTGAAGTCGGGCAACGCCGCGCTGCTACGTGGGTCGTCGTCGGCTCACGCCACCAACACCGTGCTGGTCGAGGTGCTGCGCGAGGCGCTGGCGGCCCACGGGCTGCCGCCCGATGCCGTCCAGCTCGTGCCGGGCACCTCGCACGAGTCGGTCAAGCACCTCATGCGGGCCCGTGGCCTGGTCGACGTGCTGATCCCGCGGGGCGGGGCTGCCCTCATCTCGTCGGTCGTGGCCGAGTCCACAGTGCCGGTGATCGAGACCGGGGTGGGCAACGTGCACGTCTACGTCGACGCCGACGCCGACCTCGACATGGCCCTGCGCATCCTGCTCAACGCGAAGGTGCAGCGGCCCGCCGTGTGCAACGCCGCCGAGACACTGCTCGTGCACCACGCGGTCGCCGAGGCGTTCCTGCCCCGGGCCCTGCACGCGCTGGCCGAGGCCGGGGTCACCGTGCACGCCGACGAGCGGGTCACGGCCGAGGGCGAGCGCAGCGGCATCGCGACGGTGCCGGTGACCGACGACGACTGGGCCGCCGAGTACTACTCCCTCGACCTGGCCGCGGGGGTGGTCGACTCCCTCGACGACGCGGTCGCGCACATCCGGCGCTGGTCCAGCGGGCACACCGAGGCCATCGTCACTGACTCGGTGAGTGCGGCGTCCCGGTTCGTCGCCGGCGTCGACTCGGCGGCGGTGATGGTGAACGCGTCCACTCGGTTCACCGACGGTGAGCAGCTGGGGCTGGGTGCCGAGATCGGCATCTCGACCCAGAAGCTGCACGCCCGCGGGCCGATGGGCCTGGCCGCACTCACCTCCACGACGTGGGTGGTCACCGGGGACGGGCACGTGCGTCCGTGAGCGGCCGCCCGCCCGGACCCTGCCGACGCTCGCTACGCTGAGCCCGCCCACGCCGCGAGGAGGACCCGCCCGTGCTCATGTCCGAGGAACCCGTCATCGACCTGCTGATGCCGCCGTGGGCCTTCGGCGCCGTCGCCCTCACGCTGCTGCTCACGCTGCTGGTGGTCACGCTGGTGCTCGGCAAGGGCCGACCGCACGCCTAGCGGTGGGACGCGCCACCCCGACCCCCTGGGGGCGCCGGTGACCCGGCGCCGCCTGGGCGTCATGGGGGGCACCTTCGACCCCGTCCACCACGGCCACCTCGTCGCCGCCAGCGAGGTCCAGGCGTGGTTCGACCTCGACGAGGTCGTGTTCGTACCCACCGGCCAGCCCTGGCAGAAGCAGGACCGCGCCGTCTCCGACGCCGAGGACCGGTACCTCATGACGGTCATCGCCACCGCCTCGAACCCGCGGTTCTCGGTGTCGCGGGTCGACATCGACCGCCCGGGCCCCACCTACACCGCCGACACGCTGCGCGACATCGGGGCCGCGCGCGGCCCGGACTGGGACCTGTACTTCATCACCGGCGCCGACGCCCTGGCCCGGATCCTCACCTGGCGAGACGCCGACGAGGCCTTCCGGCTGGCCCACTTCGTCGGCTGCACCCGGCCCGGGCACGAGCTGTCCACCGCGGGCCTGCCCGAGGGCAGGGTCAGCCTCGTAGAGGTGCCCGCGCTGGCCATCTCGTCCACCGAGTGCCGGCAGCGCGTGGCCGCCGGCGAGCCCATCTGGTACCTCGTGCCCGACGGCGTCGTGCAGTACGTCAGCAAGCGCCGCCTGTACACCCGCACTCCCGAGGAGGACCCTCCCGCGTGACGGCATCCCCTGAGACCGTCGGCCTCGCCGGCCTGGCCGCCGCGGCTGCGGCCGACAAGCTGGCCGCCGACATCGTGGCCTTCGACGTCTCCGAGCAGCTCGGCATCGCCGACGTCTTCCTGCTGTGCTCGGGCAACACCGACCGCCAGGTGCGCGCCATCGTGGCCGCAGTGGAGGAGCGGCTGCGCGAGCCCGCCGGCCGTCCGGTGCGCCGCGAGGGCGAGCGCGAGGGCCGCTGGGTGCTGCTGGACTATGTCGACCTCGTCGTGCACGTGATGGCCGCCGAGGACCGCGCCTACTACTCCCTGGAACGGCTGTGGAAGGACTGCCCGACCATCCCACTGCCCGAGCCGGCCCCGGTCGGGACCGACGCGTGACTCCGCGCGCCCGGCTGACCCGGGTGGCGCTGTGGCGGCACGGCCAGACCGCGTGGAACGTGCAGGGCCGCTTCCAGGGGCAGACCGACGTCGCCCTGGACCAGCTGGGCGAGGCCCAGGCCCGGGTCGCGGCCGAGGTGCTCGCCCGGCTGGCGCCGTCGGCTCTGGTCTCCTCCGACCTGCAGCGGGCCCGGCGCACAGCGCAGGCCCTGAGCGAGCTCACCGGGCTGTCGGTGCGCCTCGACCCGGACCTGCGGGAGACCCACGGAGGGGTGTTCCAGGGGCTGACCGGGGACGAGATCCGGGCCCGCTACCCCACCGAATGGGCCGCCCTGGCCGCCGGCGACCCGCACGTGCGCGCCGAGGGTGGGGAGTCCCGGGTCGAGGTGGCGGCTCGGATGGTGCGGGCCGTGCTGCGGGCCGCCGACGACCTGCCCGACGATGGCCTGGCGGTGCTGGCCACGCACGGTGGGGCGGCCCGGATGGCGGTGGCACGGCTCATCGGGCTGCCGCTGGAGCAGCTCGGCTCGCTGGGGGTCATCTCCAACACCGCGTGGACGCTGCTCGAACGGCGCACCTCGGGCGCAGGGGGGGACACCTGGGTCCTGGTCGAGCACAACGCCCGAACCCTGCCCGAGCCGGTCACGATCGAGGAGGGCTGACCTCGACCGTCCGGTACACTCCTGGGCACGTCGCTGGTGCGACGAACCGGGGCTGTAGCGCAGCTGGTAGCGCACCTCCATGGCATGGAGGGGGTCAGGGGTTCGAGTCCCCTCAGCTCCACCCACCGGCCCGGCCGGGTCATCGCCAACTCGTCTACGGCTTCCGCCCATCCTCGGCCCGCGCACTCGCGGGGGAGTGCGGCGCTGGACGGCACGGTCGATCGCGCTGTGGAGTCCCTGCTGGTGCGCCGGCTGTTGTGGCGGTGCCACGGCGGTCTCGCCGATCCGGCCCACCTCGGGCCGTCACCCGCAGCTGATCCGGTGCTCCGACGGGCTGGTCGCCCCGACAGTCATGACAGAGCTCGAGCGGGTCAGGGCCCGGGCTGCAGCGGTGGGCGGTGGTCAGCGCACCCTCCGAGCATGCCTCCGCGTGGGCAGGTCTGCCGAGCGAGGCTCCCGCGGCTCTTCGCCAGGTCTGGTGACGTTGGCCTCTTGTTGCCGGTGGTGGCGGGCACACGATGAAATCGGTGGCCCGTGAGGCGGCGGATCCGCTCGTCTTCGGGGTGGGTCGTCGGAGGGAGGCGGGGACCATGAGGCGAGTACTGGGCAAGATCATGGTGGCGGTTGCGTGCGGGTCTTTGGCGGTGCTGGGAGCCTGCAGCAGCGACGGGGGCGGGGTGACCGATACCGGCCCACCTGGAGCCAGCAGCCAGGCCGCGACTGGTCCCGGTGAGGCGACGGGCGAAGCCTTCACCTTCGCCGAAGACGACCTCTGTGAATGGCTCACCCCGGACGACGTCGGTCGGTTCTACACCACTGCCTACGGCACGGACGTGACGGTCACCGCTCGTCCGAGCGTGGACACCGGCCCCGACGAGTGCGGGTGGCTGGTGACGCCGACTTCGGGTGACGAGTCCGTCGACTCCTGCGAGGTCTCGGCCAGCGTGTCGGACGGTTCCGGAGTCGTTGGGCCGGTGAAGGAGATCATCGAGTACAGCGGGGGCGGGGTTCCCGTCCCCGGCGCCACCGTGTCCGGTCATCCGGCGCTCGGTGACGCAGTCCTGGTCCAGAGCGAGGGCTGGGGGGTCTACGCATTCTGGGTGCCGCCCGCAGACCAGTACCTGGTCTTGGTCGACTGCAACGCGGACTCGGGAGGCGCGGATGTGCAGACGCGCCTTTTCACCTTCGCCACCTTGGTGCTGCAGGAGCTGGGTTGGGTGACGGTCGGTTGATCCCCTGTCGGGGGATTCAGGGCGCCAGAGACCTCCGACAGCGCACCGGCTGTGACGCGCTACGAACGGGTGCGGTTGACGGGTCAGACCGTGGGCGTCGGGCGGGCTGTCGGCGCTGCGGCGCCCGTGATCACGGCCGTGATCGCCAACTCCCACGCTGCACAGCGGGGGCGGCATCTCAGGCACCGCTGCTGCGCTACCTTGCAGCTACCCGCCGTCTACCTCGCGATCATGAGCGTGAGGTCGTCACCGGACCTTGACCGTCATGCTCGCCTGAGCCCACAGGTCATCGTCGTCGGTCACCCGGAGCGTGAACGGCTCAACATCGCCCAGGACGATGGGCTCACTGCGAGACAAGCACCGGGACGCCGGCGCATCCACGGACCATCGGCCCGCCCTGGCTACGGCTCGCGGATCAGGGCCTCCGCCCACAGCTCCAGCATCGCTGGCGTGGGTACCGCGATCGTCACCGTGTGGGCGCTGCTCGGCGTCGACATCAGCACGGTGAGCGCGACCCGGGTGACATCCTCCATCGGCCAGATCCCCTGCACCAGGGCGGCGGGCAGCACCAGGCTGCGCGCCCCTCGCTCGTTGGCCAGCGCCACCGCGGTGCGGTAGACCTCGGCGAGGCGGCGTTGGTCGCCCGACGGCGGCTTCCACCGGGGGGCCGCTAGTACCACCGTCCGTGGGTCACGGTCGTGGGTGCGGCGGCCCGGCAGCACCACGAGGTCGCCCGGCTGGTCGTCCGGGTCCCCCATCACCACCTGCACCTGGGGTCGTCGCACCCGGACGACGCTGGCACGCGCGGGGTGACCAGGGCAACGCCGAAGGTCCCCTGACGGGCGTCCATCGGGCTGGCACGCTGTCCCCGTGCGCGTCGTCGACCTCGACCAGCTCGGCTCGATCCTGCCCGGCCTCGGCGGCGCCGACCCGCGTGTCGTGGTCAGCGGCAACTTCGCCATCCCCCGCGCCGTGCTCGCCGTCATGGACGCCTCGCTCGAGACCTTCCGGCTCTGCCTGCTCAACGCCCACGGCAGCATCCCCGACCGTGAGGGCATCACCCTGGAGACGGTGTTCGTCGGCGCGGGCATGCGGCGATCGCCGCGGCTGCGCTACGTCCCGTGCCGGCTGTCGCTCGCTCCGCTGCTGCACCGCACCACGCTGCGGCCCGACATCGTCGTCGTGCACACCTCGCGCCCGCACGAGGGCACCGTCTCGCTCGGTATCGAGGTCAACGTGCTGCCGGCCGCGATCGAGGCGGTGCGGATGGCCGGTGGGACCGTGGTTGCCCAGGCCAACGCGCGCATGCCGTACACCTTCGGCGACGCCGTCCTGCCGCTGGCCGACGTGGACTACCTCGTCGAGGTGGACGAGCCGCTGGACTCGCCCCCGCCCGTGCCGATCGACGACGTCTCGCGCGCGATCGGCGACCGGGTGGCCGCGCGAGTGAAGGACGGCTCGGCGATGCAGCTGGGCATCGGGGCGGTCCCCGACGCGACCCTGCATGCCCTGACCGACCGCCGCGGGCTGCGGCTGTGGTCGGAGATGTTCTCCGACGGCATCCTGTCCTTGGACCGCGCCGGTGCGCTGGACACCAGCTGGCCGCTGGTGGCCTCGTTCCTGTTCGGCTCGCCCGAGCTGTACGCATGGGTCGACCGCAACCCCCGGGTGCGAATGCTGCGCACCGAACGAACCAACGACCCGGCGGCGATCGCCCGCAACCCCCAGGTGGTCTCGGTCAACACCGCCATCCAGGTCGACCTGTTCGCCCAGGCCAACGCCTCGCGGATCAAGAACCGCATCTACTCCGGCTTCGGCGGGCAGACCGACTTCATCGTCGGCGCGCTGCACTCGCCGGGAGGGCAGGCGATCATTGCGCTGCGCTCCTGGCACCGCAAGGCACAGGTCTCGACGATCGTGCCGCTCATCGACGAGCCGTTGACCTCGTTCCAGCACAGCGCCGTCATCACCGAGAACGGTGTGGCCGAGATCTGGGGCAACAGCCAGACCGAGCAGGCCGAGCAGCTGATCGAGCAGTGCGCGCACCCCGACGTCCGGGAGGAGCTGTGGGAGGAGGCTGAGGCACTCGGGCTGACGGCCCGGTGAGGTCGTCGCCGGGAGCCGCGGCGGGCATCACGGTGCGCGCCGCCCGACTCGGCATCGTCGTCTCCGTCGCCGGCTTCTGGCTGACCGCCGCGCAGGGGGCGCGGCGCGAGCCGGGCTACCACCCCGCCCGGGACCACCTCAGTGCGCTGGCGCTGGTCGCGCTCGGGGCCGGCGCGGCTCGGGTGCCGCGCGGGGGCCTGTCGGCGCTGTGCTGGGTCGCCGCGGCCGGCACGACGCTGGCGCTGGCCGCCTGGCCGGACGGCCGTCGGGTGCTGCGGCCGGGGACGTCGGGATGAGCGCCGGTGTGGCCCTCCGGCGGCGGATGCTCGTGCTCGGCGACTCGCTGTCGTTCCACGGACCGGCACGCCAGGAGCTGCTCACCGAGCCCCTGCTGTGGCCGAACGTGGCGGGTCGGCTGTCGGGGCTGGCCCCCGACGTCGTCGCCCGGGCAGGCTGGACCAGCCGCGACGGCTGGTGGGCCCTGACCGCCGACCCACGGGTCTGGACGACGCTGGCCGACCCGGCGCTGGCTGCCCTGGTGGTCGCGGTCGGCTCGATGGACGCAGCGCCGGCATCGGTGCCGGTGTGGGCGCGGGAGGCCATCCGCTACGTACGACCGGGACCGGTGCGCCGGCGGGTGCGCTCGGCCTACCTGACCGCCCACCCGCACGTCGTGCGGGCCACGGCGGGTCGCATCCGCCAGCTGCCGCAGCCGGCCACGGAGCACTACTGGGCCCGCACGGTGGCCGCCGTCCGCCACCACCGGCCCGACCTGGTGCTGGTGCTGCTCGGGCCGACCCCGTGGAAGTCCGAGGCCTACCCCTCCAACCGCCACTACCCCACCATGCTGGGTGCGGCCCGCGCCTTCGCCGCGTCCCACGACCTGCGGTTCGTCGACGTCGAACCCGTCGTGACACCCATGCATGCACAGGGCCGCGGCAACCCCGACGGGCTGCACTGGGACTGGCCCACGCACGAGGAGGTAGGGCGGGCGGTGGCAGCCGCACTGGGCGAAACGGGCGGGAAGGGCCCGGGGTCCGCTCGATAGGCTGGTCGGCCGTCGGCCACCGCCGGCACCGACGCGAGGACACGATGACGCAGACCACGCCCGACGAGGCGCCGTACCGCTACACCGCCGCGCTCGCGGCGCGGGTCGAGCAGCACTGGCAGGACTACTGGGAGCAGCACGGCACCTTCGAGGCTGCGAACCCGACCGGCCCGATGGCCGGACCGCAGGCCGCCGACGGCAGCCCCAAGCTGTACGTGCTCGACATGTTCCCCTACCCCTCCGGGGCGGGGCTGCACGTCGGCCACCCGCTGGGCTACATCGCCACCGACGTGGTCGGCCGGTACCACCGGATGAACGGCGTCAACGTGCTGCACGCGCTGGGTTACGACGCGTTCGGGCTGCCCGCCGAGCAGTACGCCGTCCAGACCGGCCGGCACCCCCGGGTGACGACGGAGGCGAACATCGCGACCATGCGCCGGCAGCTGCGCCGGCTCGGGCTCGCGCACGACCCGCGCCGCTCGGTCGCCACCACCGACGTGGAGTTCTACCGCTGGACGCAGTGGATCTTCGGCCGCATCTTCGACGCCTGGTACGACCCCGAGGCGCCACGCGCGGACGGCGGCACCGGTCGCGCCCGCCCCATCGCCGAGCTGGAGGCCGAGCTGGCGGCGGGCACCCGCGCGACGCCCGACGGGCGGCCGTGGGGCGAGCTGAGCCTGCGTGAGCGACGCGAGCTGGTCGACGGCCATCGGCTGTCCTACCTGTCGCAGGCGCCGGTGAACTGGTGCCCCGGCCTGGGCACGGTGCTGGCCAACGAGGAGGTCACCGCCGACGGGCGCAGCGAGGTCGGCAACTTCCCGGTCTTCCAGCGCAACCTGCGCCAGTGGATGATGCGCATCACCACCTACGCCGACCGGCTGCTGGACGACCTCGACCGGCTCGACTGGCCCGAGCCGATCAAGCTCATGCAGCGCAACTGGATCGGTCGGTCGCAGGGCGCGCTGGTGCGCTTCGCCACGGCCGCGGGCGACCTCGAGGTGTTCACGACCCGGCCCGACACGCTGTTCGGCGCCACCTTCATGGTGCTCGCGCCCGAGCACCCGCTGGTGGACGCGCTGGTACCGGCTGCCTGGCCCGACGGTATCCCCGCCGCGTGGACGGGCGGGGCCGCCACTCCCACCGACGCCGTCGCGTCCTACCGGCTCGAGGCGGCGCGCAAGACCGAGGTGGAGCGGCAGACCGAGCACCGGGACAAGACCGGTGTGTTCACCGGGTCGTTCGCCACCAACCCGACGACGGGCGCCGACATCCCGGTGTTCGTCGCCGACTACGTGCTGATGGGCTACGGCACCGGCGCGATCATGGCGGTGCCCGGGCAGGACGAGCGCGACTGGGAGTTCGCGGAGCGGTTCGGGCTGCCGATCGTGCGCACGGTGGCGCCGCCGGCGGACTTCGACGGCGAGGCCTACCTGGGCGAGGGCCCGGCCATCAACTCCTCCAACGACGAGGTGTCGCTGGACGGCCTGGGAGTCGCCGAGGCGAAGGCGACGATCATCGCGTGGCTGGAGCGCACGGGCCTGGGCGCCGGCACGGTCACCTACAAGCTGCGGGACTGGCTGTTCAGTCGGCAGCGGTACTGGGGCGAGCCCTTCCCGGTGGTCTACCCGCTCGAGGGTGAGGACGCGGGGCTGCCCCTGCTGCTGCCCGACCGGCTGCTGCCGGTCGAGCTGCCCGAGGTGAGTGACTACGCCCCGCGCGCGCACGACCCGCTCGACGCTGCCAGCCAGCCCGAACCCCCGCTGGCCCGCGCGACCGACTGGGTGGAGCTGACCCTCGATCTCGGAGACGGCCCGCGCCGGTACCGGCGCGAGGTGAACGCCATGCCGCAGTGGGCGGGCTCGTGCTGGTACGAGCTGCGCTACCTCGACCCGCAGAACGACCAGGCGTTCGTCGACCCCGGGGTGGAGCGGTACTGGATGGGCCCGCAGGAGGCCGGCGACGTCGGCGGGGTCGACCTGTACGTCGGCGGCGTCGAGCACGCCGTGCTGCACCTGCTCTACGCCCGGTTCTGGCACAAGGTGCTCTACGACCTGGGCCACCTGTCCAGCGAGGAGCCCTTCCGCCGGCTGTTCAACCAGGGCTACATCCAGGCCTACGCCTACACCGACCCACGCGGCAGCTACGTCCCCGCCGCCGAGGTCGTGCCGGACGACTCGGTGCCCACCGGCTTCCGCTGGGGCGAGGTCGAGGTCGCCCAGGAGTACGGGAAGATGGGCAAGAGCCTGAAGAACTCGGTCACACCGGACGAGATGTTCGGCGAGTTCGGTGCCGACACGCTGCGCGTGTACGAGATGTCGATGGGTCCGCTGGACGCCTCGCGCCCGTGGGAGACCCGCGCCGTGGTGGGTGCCTTCCGCTTCCTCCAGCGGGTCTGGCGCAACGTCGTGTCGGAGCAGACGGGTCTGGCGAGCGTCGTCGACGTCCCGATGGACGACGCGACGTGTGTGCTCATCCACCGCACGATCGCGGCGGTGCGCGCCGACATCGAGGGCCTGCGGATGAATACGGCCATCGCCCGGCTGATCGAGCTGAACAACCACCTCACCCGGCTGGACGCCGTGCCGCGCGACGCCGCCGAGGCGCTCGTGCTCATGGTGGCGCCGCTGGCCCCCCACCTGGCGGAGGAGCTGTGGTCGCGGCTCGGGCACGCCGGGTCGCTGGCCCACGAGCCCTTCCCGGTCGCCGACCCGGCGATGCTCGTCGAGCACACCGTCACCTGCGTGGTCCAGGTGGCCGGCAAGGTGCGCGACCGGCTCGAGGTCTCCCCGGACGTGGCCGAGGACGCGCTGCGCGAGCTGGCCCTGGCCCGGCCCGCGGTGCAGCGTGCGCTGGCGGGCCGGGACGTGCGCACCGTCGTGGTGCGGGCGCCGCGCCTGGTCAACGTGGTCCCGGCGTAGCGGTACCGCCGGCGCTAGGTTCGGGCGGGTGACCGCTGCTGGCACCGCTCCCGGGCGAGTGGCCGTCGTCACCGATTCCACCGCGCACCTGACCGCGCAGGAGGTGGAGGGGCTCGGCGTCGTCGTGGTGCCGCTCGAGGTGGTGATCTCGGGGCGGACCGGACTGGACGGCGTGCAGGTGCAGGCCGACGAGGTGGCGCGGGCGCTCAGCGCCTGGGAGCCGGTCACCACCTCACGCCCCGCGCCGGCCCGCTTCCTCGCCGCCTACGACCGGGCCCAGGCGCAGGGGGCCGAGGCCGTGCTGTCGGTGCACCTGTCCGGCGCCCTGTCCGGGACGGTGGAGGCCGCCCGACTGGCGGCCCGCGAGGCCCGGTTGCCGGTGACCGTCCTCGACTCCCAGCAGATCGGGCTCGCCCTCGGGTTCGCCGTGCTCGCCGCGGCGGGGGCGGCTGCAGCGGGTGCGGGGCTGGGGCAGGTGACCTCGCTCGCGCAGGCCACGCTGGCGGGCAGCAGCACCGACTTCTACGTCGACACCCTCGAGCACCTGCGCCGCGGCGGCCGGGTGGGGGCGACGTCGGCGTTCGTCGGTGGGGTGCTCGCGGTCAAGCCGCTGCTCACGATCCGCGAGGGGCGCATCGAACCGCTGGAGAAGGTGCGCACCGCCGGCCGGGCGCTGGCCCGCCTGGCCGACATCGCCGCCGAGCGGGCCGGCGATCGTCCGGTTCGGCTGGGGGTGCAGCACCTGGATGCCGAGGACAAGGCGCAGCAGGTCGCCGCCCTGCTCGCGCAACGCCTGCCGGCCGCCCCCCCGGTGCTGGTCCGCCAGATGGGCGCGGTCATCGGGGCGCACGTGGGTCCGGGCGTCGTCGCCGTGGTCGTGGCGCCGCACACCCCGGTCCCACCGGCCGAGGGGCCCTGACCGGCATCCCCAGCGGCGTCGGCCCCCGGCGTGTCGTCCCCAGGGCTCGGTCGGCACCGCCCTCCACCGGGTCGCCCGGCCTAGCGTCACCGGACATGGCAGCTCGCGGCGGGGACGACCCGTGGAGCCGAGTGCGGGCCCGTGCGTCCCGCGACGGCGCCGAGGGTGCGGGCGACCAGACCACCGGGGACGCAGCCGTCGGGCAGCGGCAGCTGCGCGGGCCGCACGTGGCCGTGGTGGCGGTGCTCGCCGTGCTCGCGCTCGGGCTGACGGTGCTGGTGCTGGCGGCTTCGCAGCCCCGGGCCACCTCGGTCCCACTGGCCGCGACCCCCACACCGCCCGCGATACCGTCGGCCGGGCCGACCCCGCCTGCGTCCCCGGGGCCGGCACCCACCCCCACCCCCACCCCCGCCGCCGACCTCGTCGTGCACGTGGCCGGCGCGGTGACCCGTCCCGGCGTGGTGGTGCTGCCGGCGGGCTCGCGGGTCGTCGACGCCGTCGACGCGGCGGGGGGAGCGCTGCCCGGCACCGCCCTGGACTCGGTGAACCTGGCCCGGCTGCTGGTCGACGGGGAGCAGGTCCGGGTCGGACTTCCCGCTGACCCGGCCGTGGCCTCGCCGGGAGGCCCGGACGCTGCGTCGGCTGCGGGCGGTCCGACCGGGGGCGAGGGCAGCGGGGTGGCGCCGGTCGACCTCAACGCCGCCACCGCCGCCGACCTGGATGCGCTGCCGGGGATCGGCCCGGTGCTCGCCCAGCGCATCGTCGACTGGCGGGCGCAGAACGGGCGCTTCGGTTCGGTCGAGGAGCTGCTCGAGGTCGCGGGCATCGGCCCGAGCGTGCTGGCCGACCTGCAGGGCAGGGTCACCGTCTGAGCGCGCCGACCGCGCCCGACCTGCGGCTGGCACCGGCGGCGCTCGCCGCTTGGGGCGGGGCCTGGCTGGGTACCAGCGGCACCGTGACCGGCGCCGCGCTGCTGGTGGCGGCCACCGGGGTGGGAGTGGCGGTGGCCGCGCTCGCCCTGCTCGCCGGCGCCGGGCGGGCGGGCGGTCGCGGGTGGACCGGTGCCCTCGCACCTCGGGCCGGCGTCGGCGTGCTGGCGGCGATCTGCCTGCTGGTCGCGATCGCTGCCGCCGTGGCCGGGGCGGGACGCGTCGCCGCGTTGCATGCCGGCCCTGTCGACGCGCTGGCCCGCCAGGGGCGGACCGTGCCCGTGCTGCTGCGGGTCACCGGCGACCCCGTGCCCCGTGCCGCGACGGGGGTCGGCTGGCGCGACGGCCAGGTGCGGGTGTCGGCCGAGGTTCGGCAGGTGCTGCGGGCCGGTCCCGACGGGGCAACGGTGGCGACAAGCACGCCGGTGCTGGTCCTGACCCCGCCGACGGACGGGCTGCGCCCGGGCGCCCTGGTCACCGCCACGGCCACGCTGCACCCTCCGCTGCGCGCCGGCCCGGTGGCTGCCCTCGCGGTCGTGCGCGCGGCCCCGACCGTCGTCGGCGCCGAGCCGGACGCCTTGGCCTGGGCCGACGGACCGCGACGCGCCCTGCGCGAGGCGGTGACGGGGCTGCCGGCCGGGCCCGCGGGCCTGCTCCCGTCCCTGGTGGTGGGCGACGAGACGCTGCTCACCTCGGCGGTTCGCGAGGACCTGCGGGACACCGGCCTGACCCACCTGACGGCAGTCTCCGGCGCCAACGTGGCGATCGTCCTGGGCGCGGTGCTGGGGACGGCCCGCTGGCTCGGTACCCCCTTGCGGGCGCTGCCCGCGGTGGGGGTCGTGGCCGTCGTCGGCTTCGTGCTGCTCGCCCGCCCCGAGCCGAGCGTCGTGCGGGCCGCGGCGATGGGCGTGGTGGCCGTGCTGGGGCTGCTCGGCTCGGGCCGCGGCCGCGGTGCCGGCCCGCTGGCGGCGGCCGCCCTGGTGCTGCTGCTGCTCGACCCGTGGCTGGCTCGCAGCACGGGGTTCGCCCTGTCGTGCCTGGCCACGGGGGGCATCGTGCTGCTCGCCGGCAGGTGGGCCGAGCGGGCCTGGTGGGTCCCTCGACCGCTGGCACTGGCGCTGACGGTTCCGCTGGCGGCCCAGGTCGCCTGTACCCCCCTGCTGGTCGGCATGACCGAGCAGATGAGTGTCAGCGCGCTGCCGGCGAACCTGCTGGCCACCCCGGCGGTGCCGGCCGCGACCGTCCTCGGCCTGGTCGCGGCCCTGCTCGGCGTCGTCAGCCCGACCCTGGCGCACCTGGTGGCGACGGTGGCGGTGCTGCCGACCGGTTGGGTGGTGCTGGTCGCGGCGCGGGGGGCCGACCTGCCCGGGACGGCCCTGCCGTGGCAGGGCGGGGCCGTGCTCGCGCTGCTCCTCAGCGCCGGCCTGCTCGTCGCGGTGCCGGTGCTGCTGGCATCACGAGCCCTGGCCGCGCTGTCGTGCCTGCTGCTGCTCGTGCTGCTGCTGCGCCCGGGGCCGCTGGCCTCCTGGCCGCCACCGGGCTGGGTGCTGGTGGCCTGCGACGTGGGCCAGGGCGACGGACTGGTGCTGCGGTCCGGGCCCGGCCAGGCGGTGGTGGTCGACGCCGGCGCCGACCCCGACCGCATCGACCGGTGTCTGGACGACCTGAAGGTGCGGGCGGTCCCGGTGCTGCTCGTCACCCACCTGCACGCCGACCACGCCGCCGGGGTACAGGGCGTGGCCCGCGACCGGCCCGTGGGTGAGGTGCTCACCACCGTGCTGGACGAGCCCGCCGAGCAGGCCGAGGCGCTGCGCGCCTGGGCCACGGCCAGCAGGGTGCCCGTGCGTCGGGCCCAGCCCGGGGAGGGGCGCCGGGTCGGGGAGGTCGGCTGGACCGTGCTGTGGCCGCACCGCCTGATCCACGAGGGGTCGGCCCCCAACCAGGCGAGCGTCGTGCTGAGGGTGCAGACCGCCGGGGGAGTGTCGTTGCTGCTCACCGGTGACGTCGAGGCCGACGCCCAGCGGGCGCTGCTGGCCCGTTACGGGTCCGGGCTCGACGTCGACGTGCTCAAGGTGCCCCACCACGGCTCGGCCGACCAGGACGCGGGCTTCCTCGACGCGACGAACCCAGCAGTGGCAGTGGTGAGCGTCGGCTCCGACAACCCCTACGGCCACCCCGACCCGGGGCTGCTCACCGACCTGACCAGGCGTGGCACGCAGGTGGCCCGCACCGACCTCGACGGCGACGTGGCGGTCGCCGTCGACGACCGGGGCGCCGTGGCGCTCGTCCGGCGAGGCCCTCGGCCGTGACCAGCGCCCGGGCGGGCCGTGGCAGGCTGGGCGCCGTGCCGTCCGCCGAGGTCCCGCCCGTCACCCTGGTGACCGGGTCGGAGGCGTTCCTCGCCGAGCGGGCGGTGGCCGGCGTCGTCCGCCGGGCACGCCAGGCCGACCCCGAGGCCGACGTGAGCCGGGTGGCCGCCGCAGACCTCACGCCGGGTGCGGTGGCGCAGATGCTCAGCCCGTCGCTGTTCGCCGCCAGCCGGATCGCTGTCGTCGAGGGCATCGATCAGGCCGACGACGCCCTCGCCGAGGCGCTGGCGCAGGTCGCCGCGGCTCCGCCCGACGACGTGGTGGTCGTGCTCGTGCACCCCGGTGGGGTCAAGGGCAAGAGGCTGCTCGACACCCTGCGCCGGGCCGGGGTCGCCGAGGAGCGCTGCGACCCCATCAAGCGTCCGGAGGACCAGGTCGGCTTCGTCGAGCACGAGGTGCGCCGGCACCGCGGCCGGGTGGAGCCCGACGCCGCGACCCTGCTGGTCGAGGTGCTGGGCAGCGACCTGCGGGCGCTGGCATCGATGAGCGAGCAGCTCGTCGCCGACGGCGACGGCGTGGTCACCGCGCGGCAGGTCGCCGCCTACGTCGAGGGCCGCGCCGACGTGAAGGGCTGGACGATCGCCGAGCACGCCGTCACCGGGCGCACCGCACAGGCCCTCACCGAGCTGCGCTGGGCGCTGGCCACCGGCACCGACTCGGTGCTGGTGGTGGGTGCGCTCGCGTCGTCGCTGCGCACCCTGGCTCGGCTGGCCGCCGTCCCCCGCGGCTACCGCGACGCCGACGTCGCGCGCGACCTGGGGGTGCCGTCGTGGAAGGTGCGGGTGCTGCGTGGCCAGCTGCGGGGGTGGACCCCCGCCCGGTTGGCTCTCGCGCTGCAGCGGGTGGCCGAGGCGGACCTCGCCGTCAAGGGCGCCTCCAGCGACCCTGCGCTGGCGCTCACCGATGCCGTCCTGGCCGTCTGCGACGCCCGAGCCTGACCGCGACGGTCAGGAGGACAGGGACGCTGCCCTCTTCGCGATGGCCGACTTGCGGTTGGCGGCCTGGTTCTTGTGGATGACGCCCTTGGCCGCGGCCTTGTCCAACGCGCGGCTCGCCTCGGCCGCCAGGGCGGTGGCCTTCTCGGCGTCGCCGGCGTCGGCGGCCTCGCGGAACCGGCGCACTGAGGTCCGCACCGACGACTTGACGGACTTGTTGCGCAGCCGACGCTTCTCGTTGGTCAGGATGCGCTTCTTCTGAGAGGTGATGTTCGCCACGGGTCGTGTCGTGCCTTTGCTGACGTCGGGATGAGGGCGCCGGTTGACGGGGGGACGGACCAGCGGTGGGGTCGCTCGTCCTGGCTGCTGGCACCAGGGTAGCAGCGCACAGCCGTCCCCCTACGATCAGCGCTCATGGCCCTCGCGCCCGGCGCCCCCCTGCTCGAGGGGTACCGCCGGGCCCAGGCCGGGGCGAACCACCCCACGTGGGACGAGGCGGTCTCGGCCCGAGGCCGTCCGCGCCCGGCCTACTCCGAGGTGCTGCGAGCCGTCGGCGGGCTGTCCACCGAGGAGATGCTGGCCCGGGCCGACCTGCTCGCCAACGCCTACGCCGACCAGGGCGTCACCTTCTCGTTCTCCGGCGAGGAACGCCCCTTCCCGCTCGACCCCATCCCCCGGGTCATCGACGCCGACGAGTGGGCCGAGGTCGAGCGAGGCGTCACGCAGCGTGTGCGGGCGCTCGAGGCGTTCCTGGACGACCTCTACCTGCGGGGCGAGGTGCTCGCGGACGGTGTGGTGCCCCGCCGCCTGGTGATGACGTCCCGGCACTTCCACCGGGCCGCCCACGGGATCCGCCCCGTGCGCGGCGTGCGCATCCACGTCTCGGGCATCGACCTCATCCGCGACGAGCAGGGTCGGTTCCGGGTGCTCGAGGACAACGTGCGCACCCCGTCCGGGGTCTCCTACGTGATCGAGAACCGGCAGGCGATGGCGCGGGTCTTCCCCGACCTGTTCGGGTCGCTGCCGATCCGCAGCGTGGACGACTACCCGTCCCGGCTGCTCGCGGCGCTGCAGGCGACCGCACCGGCGGTGGACGACCCGGTGGTCGTCGTGCTCACCCCGGGAGTGTTCAACTCTGCCTACGTCGAGCACACCCTGCTGGCCCGCGCCATGGGCGTCGAGCTGGTCGAGGGACGCGACCTGGTCGTGCGCGACGGCGTGGTCTTCATGCGCACCACCGAGGGCGAGCGCCGGGTCGACGTGATCTACCGGCGCATCGACGACGACTTCCTGGACCCCGTGCACTTCCGGGCCGAGTCCGTGCTGGGCGTCCCCGGCGTGCTCGGCGCCGCCCGGTTCGGCTCGGTCACCATCGCCAACGCGGTCGGCAACGGCGTGGCCGACGACAAGCTGCTGTACTCCTACGTCCCCGACCTGGTGCGCTACTACCTCGGCGAGGAGCCGGTGCTGCGCAACGTCGACACCTACCGGCTGGAGGACCCCGAGCAGCGGGCGCACGTGCTGGCCCACCTCGACGAGATGGTGCTCAAGCCGGTGGACGCCTCCGGCGGCAAGGGCATCGTCATCGGCAGCCGGGCCGAGCCACCGGTACTCGAGCGGGTCGCCAAGCAGGTGCAGCGCGACCCGCGCAACTGGATCGCCCAGCCGGTCGTGCAGCTGTCGACGGCCCCCACGTTCGTCGAGGGGCGGCTCGAGCCGCGCCACCTCGACCTTCGCCCCTTCGCGGTCAACGACGGCGAGCGGGTCTGGGTGCTGCCGGGCGGGCTCACCCGAGTGGCCCTGCGGCGTGGCTCACTCATCGTCAACTCCAGCCAGGGCGGCGGCAGCAAGGACACCTGGGTGCTGTCGGGGCTGGTGACCGAGACGGGCACCTTCCGCGCGGTCGGCCCTGCCGCTGACGCCGCGGTGCCCCCGTCCAGTGACATCGGCACCGCGGCGGGGGCTCACCCCTCGCTCGGCGGCCTGGTCGTGGGCCCTTGGGACGACAGCGCGCCCGAGCAGCAACAACAACAGCAGCAGCAGCAGGCGGGCCAGGGGACGACGTCGTGCTGAGCCGCATCGCCGAGTCGCTGTACTGGATCGGCCGCTACGTCGAACGGGCCGACGACACCGGGCGCATCCTCGACAGCCACGTGCACGGACGGCTCTACGGGCTGGACCCCGAGGGGGTGGACGCGGGGTGCCGGCGGCTGCTGTCGGTGATGGGTGCCGACGGTCCGACCGACCGGATGCTCGGCGTCGCCGACGTGATGGAGACGCTCGGCTACTCCTCGGAGCAGCCGACGTCGGCGGCCGGCTCGCTGCTGGCCGCCCGCGAGAGCGCCCGCGGGGTGCGCGAGGTGATCTCCGCGGAGATGTGGGAGTGCCTCAACGCCACCTCGCTCCGGCTGCCCGGTGAGCGGTCGCTGGCCCGACGGCGCGGCCCGGACGGCTTCCTCGCCTTCATCCGCCGCCGCACCGCGCTGTTCGCCGGGTACGTCGACTCCACCATGAGCCGCGACGACGGCTGGAAGTTCCTCGTGCTCGGGCGCAGCCTCGAGCGTGTCGACATGACCGCGCGACTGCTGTCGGCGGAGGTGCGCTGGGGGGCGCCGTCCGCGGCCTGGGTGCTGCTGCTGCGGTCCTGCGGGGGCTACGAGGCCTACCTGCGCTCGCACCGGGGACGGCTCACCCCCGACGGGGTCGTGCAGTTCCTCGTGCTCGACCGGCTGTTCCCACGCTCGCTGCTGCACGCGCTGGCCGAGGCCGAGCAGGTGCTGGCCACGTTGGAGCCGGAGAGCGACCGCAGCGCCGTCGTCGGCCGCGCGCACCGCATCGTCGGTGCCGCCCGGGCCACGCTCGCCTACAGCGAGCCGCGCGCGCTGACCGAGGAGCTGCCGGCCAAGCTCAAGGACGTCCAGCGGGCGATGACCGCCGCGCACGACGCCGTCGCGGACCGGTTCTTCCGCCAGGCGCTGCCGGTGGAGTGGTCGGCGGAGGCGCTGTCGTGACCGGGCCGGCCCGGCTCCGGGTGCGCCACGTCACCGACTACCGCTACGACGCCCCCGTCACTGCCTCGTACAACGAGCTGCGGGTGACCCCACGCACGGGCCCGGCCCAGGTGGTGCTCGAGGCCCGGCTCGAGGTGACCCCGGTGGGCCGGGTGCTCGACTACGTCGACTACTTCGGCACCGTCGTGCACGTGCTCGACCTGCACGTGCCGCACCGCAGCCTGGTCATCGTCGGGTCGGCGGTGGTCGAGACCGGCTGGCCGGTCGACGGGACGGGGGAGCCGGTGGTGCTCGACTGGCCCGACCTGGAGCAGCCGGGCGTGGCCACCCGGTTCGTGGAGTACCTGCGCCCGACCGAGTACACCGCCCCCGACCCCCGGCTCGACCGGGTGGCGCGTGACCTGCGCCGTCGCTGCACCCCGGCGCAGGCGCCGGCGGCGGTGGGCGAATGGACGCGCGCGGCGCTGGCGTACGCGCCGGGGACGACGGGGGTGCACACGTCGGCCCGAGAGGCCTTCGAGGCCGGCAGCGGGGTCTGCCAGGACTTCGCCCACCTGGCGCTCACGGTCCTGCGCGGCATGGGCATCCCCGCTCGCTACGTCTCGGGCTACCTGCACCCCAAGGCATCCGCGGGGGTGGGCGAGGCCGTCACCGGCGAGTCCCACGCCTGGATCGAGGCCTGGGACGGCTCGGCGTGGGTGCCGTCGGACCCCACCAACGGTCGTCCCGTCGGCCGCGACCACGTGCTGGTGGCGACCGGACGGGACTACGCCGACGTGGCCCCGGTCAAGGGCGTCTACGCCGGTGGCGGCGCGTCGACCCTCACCGCGACGGTGGAGATCACCAGGCTCACCTGACGGGCCCACGTGGGACACTGGGACGAGCCGCCGCCTGCCGCCGCGCCGCGGCCCCGACGACAAGGACGCCGACGTGCCGCCGACCGCGCCTGCTCCCGCAGCGACGCCGCAGGCGATCCTTCGCAACTTCTGCATCATCGCCCACATCGACCACGGCAAGTCCACCCTGGCCGACCGGATGCTGCAGCTCACCGGCGTGGTCGACGAGCGGAGCATGCGCGCCCAGTACCTCGACCGGATGGACATCGAGCGCGAGCGCGGCATCACGATCAAGAGCCAGGCGGTGCGGCTGCCGTGGACGCCGACGCACGGCGAGCGGGCCGGCACCCCGCACGTGCTCAACCTCATCGACACCCCCGGCCACGTCGACTTCAGCTACGAGGTGAGCCGGTCGCTGGCCGCCTGCGAGGGGGCGGTGCTGCTGGTGGACGCCGCCCAGGGCATCGAGGCCCAGACGCTGGCCAACCTGTACCTGGCGCTGGAGAACGACCTGGTCGTGATCCCGGTGCTGAACAAGATCGACCTGCCGGCGGCCGACCCGGACAAGTACGCCGCCGAGCTCGCGCACCTGATCGGTGGCCGTCCGGAGGACTGCCTGCGGGTGTCCGGCAAGACCGGAGCGGGTGTCGAGGAGCTGCTCAACGAGGTGGTCCGCCAGGTGCCGGCGCCGTCGGGCCAGCCGGACGCGCCGCCGCGGGCGCTGATCTTCGACTCGGTCTACGACTCCTACCGTGGGGTGGTCACCTACGTCCGGGTGGTCGACGGGCGGCTGAGTGCCCGGGAACGCATCACGATGATGTCCACCCGGGCCACCCACGAGCTGCTGGAGATCGGGGTCATCTCGCCCGAGATGGTGCCCTCGGACGGCCTGGCCGCCGGCGAGGTGGGCTACCTGATCACCGGGGTCAAGGACGTGCGGCAGTCGAAGGTCGGCGACACGGTCACCGACGCCCGCCGCGGCGCCGGGCAGGCGCTGGCCGGGTACCGCGAGCCCAGGCCGATGGTCTACGCGGGCCTGTACCCCATCGACGGGTCGGACTACCCCGAGCTGCGCGAGGCGCTGGAGAAGCTGCAGCTCAACGACGCCGCCCTGCAGTTCGAGCCGGAGACCTCGGCGGCGCTGGGCTTCGGCTTCCGCTGCGGGTTCCTCGGCCTGCTGCACCTGGAGATCGTCCGTGAGCGCCTCGAGCGCGAGTTCGGTCTCGGCCTCATCTCGACCGCGCCCAACGTCGTCTACCGCGTGGTGCTGGAGGGCGGCACGCACGAGACGTCCGTCGTCGTGACGAACCCCAGCGAGTTCCCGACCGGCAAGGTGGCCGAGGTGCACGAGCCGGTGGTGCGGGCCACCGTCATCGCCCCCAGCGAGTACATCGGCGCGGTGATGGAGCTGTGCCAGGCCCGGCGCGGCGCGCTGCTGGGGATGGACTACCTGTCCGAGGACAGGGTCGAGCTGCGCTACACGCTGCCGCTCGCGGAGATCGTCTTCGACTTCTTCGACGCGCTCAAGTCGCGCACCCGGGGCTTCGCGAGCCTGGACTACGAGCCGACCGGCGAGCAGGCGGCCGAGCTGGTCAAGGTCGACATCCTGCTCCAGGGCGACACCGTCGACGCCTTCAGCGCGATCGTGCACCGGGACAAGGCCTACGCCTACGGGGTGGCGATGACGGCCCGGCTCAAGCAGCTGATCCCCCGCCAGCAGTTCGAGGTGCCGATCCAGGCGGCCATCGGGTCGCGGATCATCGCCCGGGAGACGATCCGGGCGCTGCGCAAGGACGTGCTGGCCAAGTGCTACGGCGGCGACATCACCCGCAAGCGCAAGCTGCTGGAGCGGCAGAAGGAGGGCAAGCGGCGGATGAAGATGGTCGGCCGGGTCGAGGTGCCGCAGGAGGCCTTCGTCGCCGCGCTGTCCACCTCCGAGGCCTCCGCCCCCTGAGCCCGTGGTCGCGGCGGGTCCTCCCGAGCACTGCGAACGGAACGTCCGGACTTCCGACGAATCTGCGCATTCCGGGGTGTGAGATGAGCCGCAAGGCCGGTAACGTCGGGGCACGTCCTGCCGCCGTGGTGCGGCTCACAGCGCATGGGGAGGCTTGATGACCGACACGGTGGCCGAGCACCACAAGGGCAGCACCGCAGCGAACGTGGGGGAGATGTTCCTCGACCGGGTGAGGCTGACGCCGAGCTGGGAGGCTTTCCGCCAGCCGGTCGGCGAGGGCGAGTGGAAGTCCTACACCTGGGGCGAGACCGGTGACCTGGTCGTCTCCTGGGCCGCGGGCCTGCTCGCCCTCGGCGTCGAGCCCGAGCAGCGGGTCGGCATCGCCTCGAGCACCCGGCTGGAGTGGGTGTGGGCCGATCTGGCGAACATGTGCGCCGGGGCCGCGACCACCACCCTCTACCAGTCGACGCCCGCCGAGGACGTCGCCTACATCCTCAACGACTCCGACACGGGCATCGTCTTCGTCGAGGACCGCACTCAGCTGGACAAGCTGATGTCGGTGCGCGCCGAGATCCCGTCGCTGCGTCGGGTCATCATGCTCACCGACGCGGACGCCGCCGACGGGGACGTCGTCATCAGCGTCGCCGATCTCGCGGCCAAGGGCGAGGAGCTGCTCGCCTCGGACCCGGACGCGGTGAAGAACCGGGTGCAGAGCATTCGCCCGGACAGCCTCGCCACCCTCATCTACACCTCCGGTACCACCGGCAAGCCCAAGGGGGTGCGCCTGACCCACAAGAACTGGGTGTACGAGGGCGACGCGATGGACTCCCTCGGCGTGCTGCGCAGCGACGACCTGGAGTACCTGTGGCTGCCGCTGGCCCACTCGTTCGGCAAGGTGCTCATCTCCGGCCAGCTCAAGGTCGGCTTCGCCGCGGCGGTGGACGGTCGGGTCGACAGGCTCGTCGAGCACCTCGGCCAGGTACAGCCCACGTTCATCGCTGCCGTCCCGCGCATCTTCGAGAAGGTCTACGGGACCATCCAGACGATGCAGGAGCGCGAGGGCGGGGTGAAGTACCGCATCTTCCAGTGGGCCGAGGGCGTGGGTGCCGCCGCCGGCGCCGCCCGTCGCGAGGGCCGCAGCCCCGGAGCGCTCACGAACATCCAGCTCGGTCTGGCCGACAGGCTCGTGTACAGCAAGATCCGCGCCCGGATGGGCGGGCGGGTGCGCTACTTCGTGTCCGGGTCGGCGCCGCTGTCCGGCGAGATCGCCGAGTGGTTCGACAACGTCGGCCTCATCATCCTCGAGGGCTACGGCCTCACCGAGACCTCGGCGTTCACGTTCGTCAACCGCCCGCACAACTACTCCTTCGGCACCGTCGGCGAGCCCGCTCCGGGTACCGAGGTGAAGATCGCCGAGGACGGCGAGATCCTCGTCAAGGGCCCGGGCGTGATGGAGGGGTACCACAACCTGCCCGAGCAGACCGCCGAGGTCTTCAACGACGAGGGCTGGTTCCACACCGGCGACATCGGCGAGATCACCAGCGACGGCCTGCTGAAGATCACCGACCGCAAGAAGGACCTGATCAAGACCTCGGGCGGCAAGTACGTCGCACCGCAGAGCATCGAGGTCAAGTTCAAGGCGGCCTGCCCGTATGCCAGCAACATCGTGGTGCACGGCGACGGCCGCAACTTCGTCTCGGCGCTGGTGACCCTCGACGAGGCGTCCATCAAGGTCTGGGCGGACGAGCACGGCATCTCCGGCTCGTACGCCGACATCGTCTCCCACCCCAAGACCAAGGAGATGGTGGGCAAGCACATCGACGAGGTGAACAAGCAGCTGCCCCGCTGGGAGACGGTCAAGCGGTTCGAGATCCTGCCGCAGGACCTGACCATCGAGTCCGGCGAGCTCACCCCGTCGCTGAAGGTCAAGCGCAAGGTCGTCGAGCAGAAGTACGCCGACGTGCTGGACGGCTTCTACACCTGACTCAGCACACAGCGGAGCGGGGGCGGGCCGGTCGCGGCCCGCCCCCGCTCCGCGTCCGTGCCCTTGGTCCCGCGACGGCCCGGACACGCGGGCGTACGTTGACAGGTGGACGATCGTTCCCCCGGGGTGGTGGTCGGCATGCAGACGACGGTTCCCAAGACGACAGCGGGGGCGGCGTCCCTCGGTGCGATGTTCCTGGAGAGGGTGCGGCTCTCCCCGGACCGAGAGGCGTTCCGCGCTCCGGGGGACGCAGGGTGGCTGTCGACCACCTGGCAGCAGGCCGGGGACACGGTTGCGGCCTGGGCGGCGGGCCTGATGGCGCTGGGCGTCCAGCCGGAGCAGCGGGTGGGCATCGCCTCCAACACCCGGGTGCAGTGGATCCTTGCCGACCTCGCCATCATGTGCGCCGGCGGGGCCACCACGACGGTGTACGCGACGACGCCCGCCGATGACGTGGCCTACATCCTCACCGACTCCGACACCAGGGTGGTGTTCGTCGAGGACGGCGAGCAGCTGCGCAAGCTGGCGTCCATCCGCCACGCCATCCCGCACGTCGAGCGGGTCGTGCTGCTGACCGACTTCGCTGCTGCCGACGGGGACTGGTCGATCAGCACCGACGCCCTGGCCGAGCGGGGCCGGGCGCTGCTCGCGACCGACCCGGACCTGGTGGAGCGCACCGTCGCCGCGGTCCGCCCGGACAGCCTGGCCACGCTCATCTACACCTCCGGCACCACCGGCCGACCCAAGGGCGTGCGGCTCACCCAGGCGAACTGGGTCTACGAGGGCGACGCGCTGGACTCGCTGGACATGATCAGCAGCGACGACCTGCTGTTCGTGTTCATCCCGCTGGCCCACTCCTTCGGCAAGGTGCTCATCTCGCTGCAGCTCAAGGTGGGGTGTGTCTTCGGTGTGGACGGACGCGTCGAGAAGGTGCAGCAGAACCTCGCCGAGCTGCAGCCGACGATCTTCCCGGCCGTACCTCGCATCTTCGAGAAGGTGCACGCCGGCCTGCTCAACCGGATGGAGCGCGAGGGCGGGGTCAAGGCTCGACTGTTCACCTGGGCCATGGGCGTGGCGGCCCGAGCCGGACAGGCCCGGCGGTCGGGGACGGGCCCGGGCCTGCTGCTGCGCGCGGAGTACGCCGTGGCCGACCGGCTCGTGCTGGTGAAGGTGCGCGAGGCGATGGGCGGCCGGGTGCGGTTCTTCGTGTCGGCTGCCGCCGCGCTGAGCCTGGAGATCGCGCACTGGTTCGACGACGTCGGGCTGCTGATCCTGCAGGGCTACGGCCTCACCGAGACGTCGGCCGGCTGCTGCGTCGACCGGCTCGACGGCTACGCCTTCGGCACCGTCGGACCGCCGTTGCCGGGTACCGAGCTGCGCATCGCCCCCGACGGCGAGGTGCTGGTGAAGGGCCCGTGCGTGATGGAGGGCTACCACCACCTGCCCGACCAGACGGCGGAGGTCTTCACCGACGGCTGGTTCCACACCGGCGACATCGGACAGATCACCGCCGACGGGCACCTGCGCATCACCGACCGCAAGAAGGACCTGATCAAGACCTCAGGGGGCAAGTACGTCGCGCCCCAGGGCATCGAGATCAAGTTCAAGGCGGCCTGCCCGTATGCCAGCAACATCGTGGTGCACGGCGACGGCCGCAACTTCGTCTCGGCGCTGGTGACCCTGGACCCGGACTCCCTGCTCGGGTGGGCCGAGCAGCACGGCGTGCCGGGTTCGTACGAGCAGGTGCTCGCCCACCCGGCGACGACGGCGATGGTGCAGGCGTACGTCGACGAGGTGAACGCGTCGCTGCCGCGGTGGGAGACGGTGAAGAAGTTCACCATCCTGCCCCGGGACCTGTCGGTCGAGGCGGGGGAGCTGACCCCGTCGTTCAAGGTCCGCCGCAAGATCGTCGAGAAGCAGTTCGCCGACGTGCTGGACGGGATGTACCGCTGAGCTGCGTGGCGGGCCGGGCACCATGGGTGGCATGCCGGGACCTCTGCTGCCAGGCCAGCCCGTCCCTGCGGACGGGCTGCTGCCCGCGCCGGCGCTGGAGAGCTTCGGCGCGCGACCGTTCGGCATCTACCTGCACGTGCCGTTCTGCGTGACCCGCTGCGGCTACTGCGACTTCAACACCTACACCGCCACCCAGCTGGGGACCGACCCGGGGGCCACGCCGGACACCTGGGCTGACGCGGCGCTGGCCGAGCTCGACCTGGCCCGCCGCGTGCTCGGCCGGGCCGTGCCGGTCACCTCGGTGTTCGTCGGTGGCGGCACGCCGTCCCTGCTCGACCCGCACGACCTGGGCCGGGTCCTCGACGGTGTCGCCGAGCGGTTCGGGCTCGAGCCGGGCGCCGAGGTCACCAGCGAGGCCAACCCCGAGTCCGCGACGGCGCGCTGGCTCGTCGGGGCCCGGTCGGCGGGTGTCACCCGGGTGTCGCTGGGCATGCAGAGCGCCAGCCCGCACGTGCTCGCCGTCCTCGACCGGGTGCACACCCCGGGCCGGGTGGCGGCGGCGGTGGCCGACGCCCGGGCGGCGGGCTTGGACAACCTGAGCCTCGACCTCATCTACGGCACGCCGGGGGAGTCCGCGGCCGACTGGGAGGCCACCCTGGAGGTGGCGCTGGCGCTGGAGCCCGACCACGTCAGCGCCTATGCCCTCATCGTCGAGCCCGGCACGCGGCTCGCGGCCCGGGTGGACCGCGGGGAGGTCGCCGCCCCCGACGAGGACCTGATGGCGGCGATGTACGAGGCGGCCGACGATCGCCTCGGCTCGGCTGGGCTGGCGTGGTACGAGCTGTCGAGCTGGGCCCGCGACCAGGGGGCCCGCTGCCGGCACAACCAGCTCTACTGGACCGACGCCGACTGGTGGGGCATCGGCCCCGGCGCGCACAGCCACGTGCGTGGGGTGCGGTGGTGGAACGTCAAGCACCCGGCGACCTGGGCGCGTCGGCTGGCCGCCGGGGCCAGTCCCGCGGCCGAGCGGGAGGTGCTGGACGAGCCCAGCCGGCGGCTGGAGCGGATCATGCTGGGCCTGCGTACCAGGGCTGGGGCCGACCGCGCCGACATCGAGGCCGCGCTCGGCGAACGGGCCACCGGGGAGCTGGCGGCACTCCGGGCGCAGGGGCTGGTGGCCCCGGCGGACGCATCGTCCGGCCGGGTGCGGCTGACCCGCAGCGGACGCCTGCTGGCCACTGCGGTGACGCTGCGGCTCACCTGAGCCGGCGGGAGCGAGTCACATCGCGATCACCGTGGTGCGCACGACCTTGTCGGCGAAGGTCTGCCGCCGGGCGTCCCACAGCGGCCAGAGGAAGCCGAGGTAGCAGGGCAGCGCGTCGAGGACGTGGGCCACGTCTCGGGCGAAGGCCCGTCCCGCACCGATCGGTCGACCGTCGCTCTCGGCCAGCAGCACCAGCCCGACGGTCGACTTGCCCACCGATCGGCCGGTGCGGCCCTGGCGCAGCACGCGGTTCCACAGCCAGACCCCGAGGCCGGCGAGGCCGGCGAGAACGGCGACGAGCCCCAGCCCGCTGGTGTCGATGCCCGGACGGCCACCGCCGAGGACGACCACGACCTGGCCTACGGCGACCGGGATCGCCACCAGCGCCGCGTCGATGAGGTAGGCGAGCACCCGCACACCCCAGGAGGCGGGCTGGCCGACGTCCCCGACATCTGGGCGGTAGTAGCCATCGGGCGCCGGGGAGTCGGCCTCGTTGAACTCCGCCTCCCACATCTGGGCCGGCTCGCGGTCCTCAGGCGGGATCGGGGGCGGCACGCTCGGACGACTCATGGCCCCATGGTGGCACCTCCGAGCCGCAGGGGACGGGCACTCGCCCAGCGGCGGCGCGGCCCGCCCCGGCGTAGACTTGGCACTCACGAGCTCGGAGTGCCAGGTTTGCTCGACCAGAGCCAGGGAGGCGGTGACAAGGATGCTGGACGACCGCAAGGTGGACGTGCTGCGCGCCATCGTCGAGGACTACGTCGCCACCCGCGAGCCCGTGGGGTCCAAGGCTCTGGTGGAGCGGCACTCGTTGGGCGTCTCCTCGGCGACGGTGCGCAACGACATGGCCGTGCTGGAGGAGGAGGGTTACATCGTCCAGCCCCACACCAGCGCGGGCAGGGTGCCCACCGACAAGGGCTACCGGGTGTTCGTGGACAGGCTGAGCACGGTCAAGCCGCTGTCGCCCGCGGAGCGGCGGGCCATCTCGACCTTCCTCGAGGGGGCCGTCGACCTCGACGAGATCGTCACCCGCAGCGTCCGGCTGCTCGCCCAGCTGACGCGCCAGATCGCCGTGGTGCAGTACCCGTCGTTGACCCGCTCGGCGGTGCGGCACATCGAGCTGGTGTCGATGGGACCGTCCCGGGTGCTGGTGGTGCTCATCACCGAGAACGGCCGGGTGGACCAGACCGTGGTCGAGGTCCCGAGCGAGCTGGACGAGGTGGCCCTGGGTGACCTGCGCTCGCGCCTCAACGTCGCCCTGGTGGGCCAGCGGCTGGCCGACGTGGGGCAGCTGCTGGCCGACCTGACCGAACGGTTCACCCCGCAGGACCGGGCACCGGTCGCGGCCGTGGTCGCCGCGCTGCTGGAGAACCTGGCCGCCCAGCACGACGAGCGGGTCGCTGTCGCCGGCACCGCGAACGTCATCTCCTACGGCCGGGAGTTCGACACCGGGGTGCGACCACTGCTGGAGGCGTTGGAGGAGCACGTGGTGCTGCTGCACCTGCTCGGGGAGGCCACCACCCCGCTGGCGGTCTCGGTGCGCATCGGCGCCGAGAACGAGCACCAGGCGTTGGCCTCCAGCGCCGTCGTCTCCAGCTCGTACGGCACCGGGGGCGAGCTGTTCGGCTCGCTCGGGGTGGTCGGGCCGCTGCCGATGGACTACCCCGGAACCATCGCCACCGTCCGAGCCGTTGCCCGGTACGTCAGCCAGATCCTGGCCGGCTGAGCGAGTAGGAGAGCCGTGCCCACGGACCACTACGCGGTGCTCGGGGTTGCCCGGGACGCCTCGGCCGAGGAGATCAAGCGCGCCTACCGGCGGCTGGCGCGCCAGTACCACCCGGACGTGTCCGGGGACGCCGAGGACGCCGAGCGCTTCAAGCAGGTCACCAACGCCTACGAGGTGCTCTCCGACCCCCGCAAGCGGGAGATGTACGACCTCGGTGGGGACCCGCTGCGCAGCAGCGGCGCCGGTCCCGGCGGCATGCCCGGCGACGGCTTCACCTTCACCGACATCTTCGACGCCTTCTTCGGGCAGACCAGCAGCCGCGGGCCACGCAGCCGTACCCGCCGGGGTCAGGACGCGCTGCTGCGCATCGAGATCGACCTGGCCTCGGCCCTGTTCGGCACCGAGCACGAGGTGCAGGTCGACACGGCGGTCGGTTGCCCGAGCTGCGGCGGCCAGGGCACCTCCGACGGGTCGCAGTTCGTCCCCTGCGACGTGTGCCGGGGTCGCGGCGAGATCAGCCATGTGCAGCGCTCGTTCCTCGGCCAGGTCATGACGACCCGGCCCTGCCCCCAGTGCCGCGGCTTCGGCACCGTCAACCCCCGGCCCTGCCACGAGTGCGCCGGCGACGGCCGGGTCCGCACCCGCCGCACCCTGTCGATCAAGGTGCCCCCGGGTGTCGACACCGGCACCCGGCTCCAGCTGTCCGGCGAGGGCGAGGTCGGCCCGGGCGGCGGCCCCCCCGGCGACCTCTACGTCGAGGTGGTCGTGCGGCCGCACCCGGTGTTCTCCCGGGAGGGCGACGACCTGCTGTGCACGCTGCCGCTGCCCATGTCGGCCGCGGCTCTGGGCACCTCGCTCGAGCTCGAGACGCTGGACGGCCCGCGTCCGGTCGAGGTGCCGCCGGGCACCCAGTTCGGGGAGCGGATCGTGCTGCGTGGCCTGGGCGCCCCGAGGCTGCGCTCGTCCGGCCGCGGCGACCTCGTCGTGTTCGTCGAGGTGCGCACCCCCACAGGTCTGGACGAGCGGCAGCGCGCGCTGCTGGGCGAGCTGGCCGCGGTGCGAGGGGAGGAGAGGGTCGCCGCCCCCTCCGGTGCACCCGCCGAGGGCGGGTTCTTCGCCCGCCTGCGCGAGAAGTTCCAGTGACGGCTCCGGTCTTCCTGATCGACCCGGCCGACCTGCCCGCCCCCGACGCCGACCGCGTCGTGCTCACCGGCCGGGAGGGGCACCACGCCGCCGACGTCCGGCGGCTGCGCCCCGGCGAGGCCGTCCATCTCACCGACGGGCAGGGCCGCCGGCTGCGCTGCACGGTGCTCGAGGTGTCGCGCGGGCGGCTGGAGCTGCGGGTGGACGAGCGGGAGCAGGAGGAGTCGGCCCAGCCGCGACTGGTCGTCGCCCAGGCCCTGGTCAAGCAGGAGGCCGCCGAGCGTGCCCTGGCCACGCTGACCGAGGTGGGCGTCGACGAGGTGCTGCCCTGGGCCGCCGCGCACAGCGTGGTGGCCTGGGACGGCGAGCGAGCCGAGCGGGGGCTGCGCCGCTGGCGAGCCGCCGTGACGCAGGCCGCCAAGCAGTCGCGCCGGGCCTGGGTCCCGGTGGTGGGCGAGCCACTGGAGCTGGCCGGGCTGGTGGGTCGCGCCCGGCGTGCCTCGCTCACCGTGCTGCTCGACACGGTCGAGGCGGTTCCCGCCGTCGACCTGGACGTCCCGGCGTCCGGCGAGGTGCTTCTCGTCGTCGGCCCGGAGGGAGGGGTCGCCGACCACGAGCGCACCGCGCTGGTGCAGGCCGGGGCCCGGGTGGCCTCGCTCGGGCCGACCGTGCTGCGTTCGGCCACGGCGGGCACGGTTGCGGCCGCGGTGCTGCTCAGCGGCACCGCGCGCTGGCGGACGGGGGCAGCGGCCGGGGGGCGTGGCTAGCATGGCCGGTATCGACGCCTCCGCCGACGCCGCACCAACCCAGCACCGCAGCGTGGTGCCGGCCAGCATCCCCATGGTCAGCCTGCTGGGCTCCGGTGATGCGTTGCTGCGCGTGGTGGAGGCCCAGGTGCCCGACGTCGACGTGCTCGTGCGCGGCAACGAGGTGACCTTCACCGGACCGGCCCCGGAGGTGCACCTGGCCGAGTCGTTGCTCGACGAGATGGTCGCGGTGGTGCGTACCGGGCAGGGCCTCACCCCGGAGGCGGTGGCGCGCTCGGCCCAGATGCTGCGAGCGCGGACGGCCGAGCGGCCGGCCGACGTGCTCACCTTCAGCATCCTGTCGCACCGCGGCCGCACGATCCGGCCCAAGACCCTCAACCAGAAGCGCTACGTCGACGCCATCGACCGACACACCCTCACCTTCGGGGTGGGTCCGGCAGGAACCGGCAAGACGTACCTGGCGGTGGCCAAGGCAGTGCAGGCGCTGCAGTCGCGCGAGGTGACCCGCATCATCCTCACCCGGCCCGCGGTGGAGGCCGGAGAACGGCTCGGCTTCCTGCCCGGCACGCTGGCCGACAAGATCGACCCGTACCTGCGCCCGCTCTACGACGCCCTGCACGACATGCTCGACCCGGCCACCATCCCCCGGCTGATGACGGAGGGCACGATCGAGGTGGCGCCGCTGGCCTACATGCGCGGGCGCACGCTCAACGACGCGTTCGTCATCCTCGACGAGGCCCAGAACACCTCGTCGGAGCAGATGAAGATGTTCCTCACCCGGCTCGGCTTCGGCTCCAAGATGGTGGTCACCGGCGACGTGACCCAGGTCGACCTGCCGAGTGCCACCGTGAGCGGGCTGCGCCAGGTGCAGGCCGTCCTCGACGCTGTGGACGATGTCGCGTTCTGCCGCCTGACCAGCCACGACGTCGTCCGTCATGCGCTGGTGGGAGCCATCGTGGACGCCTACGGTCGGCACGAGGCAGCCGCCGACGCGGGACGGGGCGGGGCGAGGGGGCGGCGGTGAGCATCGAGGTGCTCAACGAGTCGGGCGCGGTCGTGGACGAGGCCGAGCTGCTGGACCTGGCCAGGTTCGTGCTCGACACGCTGCGCATCCACCCTCAGGCCGAGCTGTCGCTGCTGCTCGTCGAGGAGGCCGCCATGGAGCGGCTGCACGTCCAGTGGATGGACGAGCCGGGGCCGACCGACGTGCTGTCCTTCCCGATGGACGAGCTGCGTCCCACGCCCGACGGTCAGGACCCTCAGCCGGGCCTGCTGGGCGACGTGGTGCTCTGCCCGGCCGTCGCGCAGCGGCAGGGGGCGGCAGTCGGTCACGGCACCCGAGCCGAGCTGCAGGTGCTGACGACGCACGGCATCCTGCACCTGCTGGGCTACGACCACGCGGAGCCGGCCGAGGAGCGGGAGATGTTCGGGCTGCAGGAGCAGGTGCTCGCGCAGTGGCGGGCACGGGTCGACCCGCAGGTCGGGTCGTGACGGCCCACTCACCGCTCCGGCGGGGGGCGAGGTGACCACTGCGTGGGCCGTCGTCGCCGTCGTCGTGCTCGTCGCGGTGGCCGCGCTGATCGCGATGGCCGAGGCGGCGCTGTCCTCCTACTCCCGCGCCCGCGCCGGCGAGCTCGTCCACGACGGGCGCACCGGGGCCCGCCGGCTCCAGCAGCTGACCACCGACCCCGCCCGCCACCTCAGCACGGCTCTCTTCCTCCGGCTGGTCGCCGAGATCGGGGCGGTCGTGCTCGTGACCTCCCTCTACCTGGACGCGCTGGCGCCACGCTGGGCCGCCCTGCTCGCCGCGGTGGCGACGATGGTGGTGGTGTCGTACGTGGCGATCGGGGTCGCGCCGCGCACCCTGGGCCGCCAGCACGCCGACCGGGTGGCGCTGGCCGCGGCCGGGCCACTCACGGTCGCCACCCGTGTGCTCGGGCCGCTGTCGAGCCTGCTCATCCTCATCGGCAACGCGCTCACCCCCGGCCGGGGCTTCCGCCAGGGCCCGTTCGCCAGCGAGGCGGAGCTGCGCGAGCTGGTCGACATGGCCGAGGCGAGCCAGGTCATCGAGGAGGACGAGCGGCAGATGATCCACTCGGTCTTCGAGCTCGGCGACACCATCACCCGCGAGGTGATGGTGCCTCGCACCGACATGGTCTTCGTGGAGCGGCACAAGACGCTGCGCCAGTGCCTGTCGCTGGCGCTGCGCAGCGGGTTCAGCCGCATCCCGGTCACCGGCGAGGACGTAGACGACGTCGTCGGCGTCGTCTACCTCAAAGATGTCGTCCGGCGCGTCTACGACCGGCACGAGGCGGAGTCGACCGAGCGGGTCGACTCCGTCATGCGCTCGCCGATCTTCGTGCCCGACTCCAAGCCGGTCGACGAGCTGCTACGCGAGATGCAGGCGGGTCGCACCCACGTCGCCGTGGTCGTCGACGAGTACGGCGGCACCGCCGGGCTGGTCACGATCGAGGACGTCCTCGAGGAGATCGTCGGTGAGATCGACGACGAGTACGACCGAGCCGCCGATGCCGTCCACCGCCTCCCCGACGGATCGGTGCGGGTGAGCAGCCGGATGAACATCGAGGAGGTCGGCGACCTGTTCGGGGTCGACCTGACCGACGACGACGTCGACTCGGTCGGCGGACTGCTCGCCAAGCACCTGGGCCGGGTGCCCATCCCCGGCTCCCAGGTGCAGGTCGGTGGGCTCGTGTTCCGGGCCGAGTCCGCCTCGGGGCGGCGCAACCGGGTGGGCACCGTGGCAGTGCGCCGTGCCGAGGACACCGACGACGCCGGCGGGGCGGCGCACCCCGAAGGGGCGAGGCCGGTCGGGTGACCGTGCCCCACCCCTGCGTCGCCGGCCCGGCACACTGTGTCGCGTGCCGCGCGACCTGTCGACCGACCTGCCGTCCGACCCGGCGCCCGCGCACCGCAGCGGCTTCGCCTGCCTGGTCGGCAGGCCGAACACCGGGAAGTCGACGCTGACGAACGCGCTGGTCGGGCAGAAGGTGGCGATCACGTCGAGTCGCCCGCAGACGACGCGGCACGCCATCCGCGGGATCGTGCACCGGCCGCACGCGCAGCTCGTCCTCGTCGACACCCCCGGCCTCCACCGCCCCCGCACGCTGCTCGGGCAGCGGCTCAACGACCTCGTCCGCGACACCTGGTCGGAGGTGGACGCGGTCGCGTTCTGCTCGCCGGCCGACGAGCGGGTGGGTCCGGGCGACCGGTTCGTGGCGCAGTCGCTGGCCACGCTGGCACGTACCCCGGTGGTCGCGGTGGCCACCAAGATCGACACGGTGTCGCCGGACCGACTCGCCGAGCACCTGGTAGCCCTCGCCGGGCTGGGTGAGCGGGTCGGCCTGGACTGGGCCGCCGTCGTTCCGGTCTCGGCCGTCACGGGGAAGGGGGTGCCGGTGCTCGAGCGGGTGCTCGTGGACCTGATGCCGCCAGGGCCGGCGTTCTACCCGGACGGCGAGCTCACCGACGAGCCGGAGGAGGTGCTGGTCGCCGAGCTCATCCGGGAGGCCGCGCTGGAGGGGCTGCACGAGGAGATGCCGCACTCGTTGGCCGTCGTGGTCGAGGAGATGGTGCCGCGTGACGACCGTCCCACCGACCGGCCGCTGCTGGACGTGCGTGCCGTGCTCTACGTGGAGCGCAGCAGCCAGAAACCCATCCTGGTGGGCCGTTCCGGCGAGCGGGTCAAGCGCATCGGCTCGCAGGCCCGCCGGCACATCGAGGCGCTGCTCGGCACGCCGGTGTACCTCGACCTGCACGTGAAGGTCGCCAAGGAGTGGCAGCGCGACCCCAAGCAGCTGCGTCGCCTCGGCTTCTGACCCCCGCCCCTCGCCGACCCCCCGTCCATCCCGTCCGAATGACCACGTCAAGTGGGCGTTCAGGCACCTGGCGAGGTGTGCACGCCCCGCCAAGTGCCTGAACGCCACGTTCGCGTGGTCATTGGCGCCGGCGCGAGGCTCGGCGGTCGCGGCGCGGTCGCGGCGCGGCCGTGGCTTCGGTCGGGGGCGGGTCGGGGCGGGGCGGGAATGTGGCACCGATGCAGGTAGTTGAACAAGCAACTAAATGCGATCCGTGGAGGCTCCGATGACCGAAATACACTCCGTTCTCGCCGAGCGCACCAGCCCGCGCTCGTTCGACCCCGCTCACACGTTGCTCGACGCCGTCGCGCTCGGGCTGCTCGAGGCTGCCCGCTGGGCACCCAGCGCGATGAACCGGCAGCCGTGGCGCTTCGCCCTGGCTCGTCGCGGGACGAGGCTGCACGCCGCCCTGCTGGCCGCGTTGCACGAGGGCAACCGGCGGTGGGCCGGGGACGCCAGCGCGCTGGTGGTGGCCCTGGCCGAGCGGTCCCGGGACGGCCGCCCCATCGGCTCGGCCGACTACGAGCTCGGGCTCGCCGTGGCTCAGCTGGGGGTGCAGGCCCACACCGCCGGTCTGGCCGTGCACCAGATGGGTGGGTTCGACCACGCCGCGGTGCGTGACCTGCTCGCCGCTCCCGAGGGGGTGGAGCCCGTCGTCGTCGTCGCGGTCGGTCGGCAGGCACCCGCCGATCGTCTGCCCCCCGACCTGCGGACCCGCGAGCTGGCCCCCCGTGGCCGGCGCCCGCTCGCCGAGAGCCTGCTGGTCTGGGACGACACGGTCTGGCCGGCCGTCCCCGAGGCCGCGGCGCCGGCACCGGCAGCCTGAGCCGGCTCAGCGTGTACTCTGGCGCCGTGCTCGAAGGCGCGCTGCTCCTTAGCCGCCGCGACGGGGCCTAGACCGACCGGCTCCCTCGTCGCGGAGCCTCGCGCTGCCGGTCTCACCCCACCTCGCCGAGGGAGACCACGTGAGCAGCACCCCCCACCGCACCACCCAGCCGCGGACGACGTTCCCGCCGGCGCAGCGGCCGTCCGGGCTACCGCTGGCGCGCTACACGCCCTTCGAGGCGCGCGGGTACGTGCCGGACCTCCCCGACCGCAGCTGGCCCGGTCGCCCGATCACGCAGGCCCCGCAGTGGTGCGCCGTCGACCTGCGGGACGGCAACCAGGCACTCATCGACCCGATGAGCCCGGAGCGCAAGAAGCGTATGTTCCACCTGCTCGTCACGCTCGGCTACAAGGAGATCGAGGTCGGGTTCCCCTCGGCGAGCCAGACCGACTTCGAGTTCGTCCGGATGCTGGTCGAGGACGACCTCATCCCCGACGACGTGGTGATCCAGGTGCTCACCCAGTGCCGCGAGCACCTGATCGAGCGCACCTTCGAGGCCGTCCGCGGCGCCCCGCGCGCGATCGTCCACTTCTACAACTCGACCTCGCAGCTGCAGCGGCGGGTCGTCTTCGGGCTGGACCGGGACGGCATCACCGACATCGCCACCAGCGGCGCGCGGCTGGCGATGAAGTACCACGAGATCGTCACGCCGGACACCGAGATCTTCTACGAGTACTCCCCGGAGTCCTACACCGGCACCGAGCTGGAGTACGCCCTCGAGGTGACCAGCAAGGTGATCGATGTGATCGACCCGACGCCGGACCGCCGCCTCATCGTCAACCTCCCGGCCACCGTCGAGATGGCCACCCCCGACGTCTACGCCGACTCCATCGAGTGGATGCACCGCCACCTGCCGCGCCGGGAGTCCCTCGTGCTCAGCCTGCACCCGCACAACGACCGGGGGACGGCGGTCGCCGCCGCCGAGCTGGGCCTCAAGGCAGGTGCCGATCGCATCGAGGGCTGCCTGTTCGGCAATGGCGAGCGCACCGGCAACGTCGACCTGGTCACCCTCGGGATGAACCTGTTCAGCCAGGGCGTGGACCCGATGATCGACTTCTCCGACATCGACGAGATCCGTCGCACCGTCGAGTACTGCAACCAGCTCCCCGTGCACGAGCGGCACCCTTATGGCGGCGACCTGGTCTACACCGCGTTCAGCGGCAGCCACCAGGACGCGATCAAGAAGGGCTTCGACTGGCTGGAGAGCGACGCCGCCGCCGCCGGGACGCCGGTGCGGGAGTTCGGCTGGGACGTCCCGTACCTGCCCATCGACCCCAAGGACGTCGGCCGCAGCTACGAGGCGGTCATCCGGGTGAACTCGCAGTCGGGCAAGGGCGGGGTCGCCTACGTGATGCGCACCGAGCACAGCCTCGACCTGCCGCGCCGGCTGCAGATCGACTTCTCCCAGGTCGTCCAGCACCACACCGACGAGGCCGGCGGCGAGGTCGAGCCGGCGCAGATGTGGCAGATCTTCGCCGGGGAGTACCTCGACCGGACGGCGCCGCTGGCGCTGAACTCCGTGCACACCTCGCGGGCTGCGGGTGGTCGGGACGCCCTGGAGGTGGCGGTCTACCTCGACGGCGAGCGCCGGGTGCTCACCGGGGAGGGCACCGGCCCCATCGACGCCTTCGTCACCGCACTGGCCACGGTCGGCGTGGACGTGCGCGTGCTCGACTACGCCGAGCACGCCCTGTCGGCCGGCGGCGACGCGACGGCGGCCGCCTACGTGGAGTGCGCGGTCGGCGGTCGGGTGCTCTGGGGGGTGGGGATCGACCCGAACATCGTCACCGCGTCGCTGCGTGCGGTGGTCTCGGCGGTGAACCGGGCGATGTGAGCATCGCCGTCGTGCGGACGGATCGGCCGCCGCCGCACCAGTTCCCAGACGCCGACCGGGCAGCAGAGCGACGCGGCCCGTGCCGCCCGACGTGCCGGTGCTCGCGCAGGGCGCGCAGCCCGTCCTGGTCGGTCACGGGGGGTCAGCCTGGCACGATGACGCCGTGGTGCTGTACCGGGACGAGGGCGTCGTGCTGCGCACGCACAAGCTGGGCGAGGCCGATCGCATCGTCACGGTGCTCACTCGCCGCCACGGCCGGGTGCGCGCCGTGGGCAAGGGGGTGCGTCGTACCCAGTCGCGCTTCGGGGCCCGGCTCGAGCCGTTCATGCGCGTCGACCTGCAGTTCGCCACCGGCCGCACCCTCGACGTGGTCACCCAGGCCGTCACGCTGGACACCTACGCCGCCCGCATCGCCGGGGACTACTCCCGCTACACCGTGGGCACCGCCATGCTGGAGACGGCCGAGCGGCTCGTCGACGAGCGCGAGCCCGCGACCCAGCAGTACCTGCTGCTGGTGGGGGCGCTGCGGGCACTGGCGGACCGGCACCACCCGGCCGACCTGGTGCTCGACGCCTACCAGCTGCGGGCCATGGCGGTGGCCGGGTTCGCCCCGAGCTTCCACGACTGTGCGCGATGCGGGCAGCAGGGACCACACCGCTGGTTCTCCGTCCCGTCGGGCGGCGCGGTCTGCAGCGGCTGCCGCCCGCCCGGTGCGGCCAGCCCCGCACCGGGGACGCTACGGCTGCTGGCGGCGCTGCTCAGCGGGGACTGGGACGCCGCCGGTACGGCGTCCCAGTCCGAGCGAGGCGAGGCGCACGGTGTGGTCGCCGCCTACCTGCCGTGGCACCTCGACCGTGGGCTGCGGTCGATGGCGCTGGTCGACCGAGGTGCCCGATGAGCGCGCAACCGCTGCGAGCGCCGACACCGCACGCCTCCGGAGCGCGACCACCCGCGGTGCCCCGGCAGCTGCTGCCCCAGCACGTGGCCGTTGTCATGGACGGCAACGGCCGATGGGCCCAGCTGCGCGGTCTGCCGCGTACGAAGGGCCACGAGGCAGGGGAGACGGCGCTGGTCGATGTGGTGCACGGAGCCCTCGAGCTGGGCATCCCCTACCTGTCCGCCTTCGCGTTCTCGACCGAGAACTGGAAGCGCTCGCCCGAGGAGGTGCGCTTCCTCATGGGGTTCAACCGCGACGTCATCCGGCACCGACGCACCGAGCTGCACGACATGGGGGTGCGCGTGCGCTGGGCAGGGCGTCGTCCTCGGCTCTGGCGCAGCGTGCTGGAGGAGATCGAGGCGGCTGAGCGGCTCACCGCTCGCAACACGCGGCTCACCCTGCAGTTCTGCGTCAACTACGGCGGGCGGGCCGAGATCGCCGACGCGGCCCGGGCCATCGCCGCCGAGGTTGCCGCCGGACGGCTGCACCCCGACCGAGTCAGCGAGGAGACGCTGGCCAGGCGGCTGTACAACCCCGACATCCCCGACGTCGACCTGTTCCTGCGCACGTCGGGGGAGCAGCGCATCAGCAACTACCTGCTCTGGCAGTCGGCCTACGCCGAGCTCGTCTTCGTGCCCGACCTGTGGCCCGACGTGGACCGCCGCCACCTGTGGCGGGCCGTCGAGCAGTTCGCCCAGCGAGACCGACGCTACGGCGGCGCGGACCCTGCCGGGGTGGCGGCCACCGACCCTTCCGACTGAGGGCTGGTTCGGTCGGGGAGGTGGTCGGCCTTGCCGTCGGCTGCGGCCCGTTCCAGGGTCTGCAACTCGGGCACCAGCGTGTAGCGCTTGCCGTAGGTGTCGAGCACCGAGATGACGATCGCCACCACGGGGATGGCCAGTAGTGCACCCGCCGCACCGAACAGGATGCCGCCGACGAGCACTGAGCCGAAGGCGACGGCCGCATGCACCTCCAGTGTCTGCTGCGTGACCCGGGGAGTGAGGACGAGGTTCTCCACCTGCTGGTAGGCGATGGTGACCCCGATGATCACCAGGGCCAGCACCGGCTGGCCGCTGGTGAGGGCGATCACCACCGGCAGGGCACCGGCGAGGTAGGTGCCGATCGTCGGGATGAACTGGGAGACGAAGCCCACCCACAGGGCCAGCGGCAGCCAGTAGTCGAGCCCGACCAGGGCGAAGAAGATGGCGAAGACGATGGAGGAGATCACCGCGAGGATGCCCCGCGAGATCACGTAGGTGCCGGCCTTGTTCGCCGAGATCGTCCAGACGGTGTAGAAGACGCGCTGGCGCTGCGGCGGCAGCCAGGACGCCATGGTGCGTCGCAGCTTCGGCCCGTCGGCAGCGAAGTAGAAGGCGAACAGCAGCCCCGCCGCCGCCGCGAAGACCAGCCCGACTGCTGACACGAGCACCGAGAGCAGGCCGGTGCCCAGCTCACGCGCCAGGCCGGCGAAGAAGGCTGTGGACAGTCCGATGGCGGCCAGCGCGGACTGCACGGTGAAGTCGGTGCCGAACCGGCCGTTGACCCAATCGAGCGTCCGGTCGATCACGCTCGGAAGGTCCTGCACCAGTCCCACCAGCTGTGTCACCAGCAGGTTGCCGAAGGCGACGAAGAACACGATCGTCCCGACGATGAGAGTGGCCAGCACCAGCCCGGTCCCGGCGCCACGCCGCAGGCCCTTGCGCTCGAGCCAGTTGACGATCGGTTCGATGGCCAGGCCGATGAAGAAGGCGAAGGCGATGATCGGCCAGAATCCACCGAGCCGGGTGAACATCCAGGTGCCGACGAGGAAGGCCAGCACCACGAAGCCCGCATAGACGATGCCGCGGCGGAACCACGAGGGCACCGGCTCGCGCGGGGCGGGATCCGGACCCGATGCCAGCGTGGCCAGCGCGTCGAGCGAGGTGTCCTCCGGGGGCAGCGTGTCGGACAGGTGCCAGCGCCCCGGGTGCCCCGGCTGCTCGCTCATGGCACCTCCCCAGCTGTCGACGTTCACCCCGCCCCGGCGATGCTAGACGGCGGGTCCGTCACAGCGCTCCGGGCTCATCGAGGGAGCCCGCCAGCAGCGAGCGCTCCTGCTCGGGCGTCGGTCCGACCCGCAGCGGCGGGAAGCCGCGGGCCGCGTCCCAGGAGACCGTGTCGGCCGCGGTCTCGGCCAGCGAGCGGGTGTGCAGCCCGGCGGCCACGGCGCGGGTGCCGGGCCGCGTCATCAGCGCGTCGGTGGCCGGGTCGTCGCAGACCAGCGGCAGCACCAGGCCGGCCGCGGCCACCACCTGCGGGTCCACCTCGACCAGCTGCGGTGCCCGGTCGGGGACGGCCAGGGCGCCGAGCAGCTCGCGCAGCCGGGCCCAGGGGCCGACCGCGTCCATCGTGCCGACGACGCGGCGGGTCGCGCAGGTGAGCAGGAAGGCCCCGAGGTCGCGGGCGTCGATCACCTGCACCGGCCGGTCGGACGCCGTCACGGCGACGCGTCCGCCCCGCGACATCCGGCGGGCCCAGTAGGTGAACCGGTCGGTGGGGTCGTGCGGGCCGACCACGTAGGTCGGTCGCACCACCGCGCAGGCACCAGGACCGAGACGACGGGTCGCGGCCCGCTCGCAGGCCGCCTTGAGCGGGCCGTACGTCTCGTCGTTGACCTGCTCGGTGCGCGGCTCCGGCGGCGGCCACAGCGGGGAGTCCTCGTCCTGCCGGGCGCACCGCGCGTCGTAGGCCGACACCGACGAGACCTGCACGTAGTGCCCCGCTCGGGTCCCGAGGGAGTCCAGCACCTCGGTGACGTGCCGGGGCACGTACGCGGTCACGTCGACGGCGGCGTCCCAGCTGCCGGTCGTCAGCGATGCGTAGTCACCCGTGTCGCGGTCACCCGAGCGGTGCTCGACCTGAGGGAACAGGCCCGGGTTTGTGCGACCGCGGTTGAACACCGTCACCGCGTGCCCGTGGGCGAGGGCGGCGTGGACCAGGTGACGGCCGACGAACGACGTCCCACCCAGGACCAGCAGTCGCATGCGGCGACGCTAGCCCTACCGTGGCGCTCGTGCTGAGCGTCACCCGTCACCGGGTCCCCCTGCCCGACGCCGCCGCATTCGAGGCCGACGCCCGGGTTGCCCTGGACGCGCTGCGGGCGCGGCCCGGGTTCCGCAGCGGCACCGTGGGCCGGTCCACCGACGACCCTGAGCTGTGGGTGCTGGTCACCTGGTGGGACAACGTCGGGTCGTTCCGCCGCGCCCTGTCGGCCTACGACGTCAAGGTGACGGCGGTCCCGGTGCTCGCCACGGCCATCGACGAGGCGACCGCGTTCGAGCCGCTGCTCGTCGCCACGGCCGACGGGCTGAGCGCGAGGGCCAGCGACCGCGCCGCCGACGCCGACACGGCCGGGCCGGCGCATGGCTGAGCGAGACCGGCTGCCGTCCACCGTGCTGGCCCTCCGGCCCTGCCCCGACCTGCCTGCTGACCAGTGCAGCAGGCCGAGGTGAGGGTGGCCTCCGGCGCCGACGCCGGGGCCGGTGCTCACCGTCGCCGTGGCGGGGTCGGCTGCCACCGCGTTCCTCACCATGCTGCTCGCGCACGGCCGTCGGCGCGCACGGCGGTGACGTCGCTGGGGGTGCTTGCCGGCCTGCTGCCCAGCGGTCGGGTCATCGGGGCCCTGGGCGTGCTCGACGACGCCGGGGCCGCCATGCTCACCACCGCCCTCGGCGCGTCTGTGGCGGCGGCCGGGCCCGGCTACCCTGGCACTGCTGCGACCTGCCCACTCCCTGCCCCCCGGACGCCTGCGGCGTCCGGCCCGTCCCCCGGAGAACCTCCCCCACCGTGCCCACTGACCGCACCGACGCCCTCGTCTCGCTGGCCAAGCGCCGCGGCTTCGTCTACCCGTCCGGGGAGATCTACGGCGGTACCCGCTCGGCCTGGGACTACGGGCCGCTGGGGGTGGAGCTCAAGGAGAACATCCGCCGGCAGTGGTGGAAGGCGATGGTGCAGACCCGCGACGACATCGTCGGGCTCGACTCCTCGGTGATCCTGCCCACGCCGGTCTGGGTGGCCTCCGGGCACGTGGAGGCGTTCGTGGACCCGTTGACCGAGTGCACCGCCTGCCACAAGCGGTGGCGCTCGGACCAGCTCGAGGAGGCCTACGAGGCCAAGCACGGCCGCCCGCCGGCGGGCGGGCTGGCCGACGTCGCCTGCCCGCACTGCGGCACCAAGGGGCAGTTCACCGAGCCGCGCATGTTCAACGGCCTGCTGCGCACCCACCTCGGCCCGGTGGAGACCGAGGAGGGCCTGCACTACCTGCGGCCGGAGACCGCGCAGGGCATCTTCGTCAACTTCCTCAACGTGATGACCTCCGCTCGGATGAAGCCACCCTTCGGGATCGCCCAGACGGGCAAGTCGTTCCGCAACGAGGTGACGCCGGGCAACTTCATCTTCCGTACCCGGGAGTTCGAGCAGATGGAGATGGAGTTCTTCGTCGAGCCCGGCACCGACGAGCAGTGGCACGAGTACTGGATCACCACCCGCTGGGACTGGTACGTCGGCCTTGGCATCGACCCGGACGACATGCGGCTGTTCGAGCACCCCAAGGACAAGCTGTCGCACTACTCCAAACGCACCGTCGACATCGAGTACCGGTTCGGTTTCGGGGGCACCGAGTTCGCCGAGCTCGAGGGCATCGCCAACCGCACCGACTTCGACCTGTCGACGCACGCGACGAGCTCGGGGGTCGACCTGTCGTTCTTCGACCAGGACAAGGCGCAGCGCTGGGTGCCCTACGTCATCGAGCCGGCAGCGGGGCTGAGCCGGTCGGTGCTGGCCTTCCTGCTCAGCGCCTACGACGTCGACGAGGCGCCCAACACCAAGGGCGGTGTCGACAAGCGCACCGTGATGCGCTTCGACCCGCGCATCGCGCCGGTCAAGGTCGCGGTGCTGCCCCTGTCGCGGCACGCCGACCTCTCGCCCAAGGCGCGGGCCCTGGCCGCCGAGCTGCGCCAGTCGTGGACGGTCGACTTCGACGACGCCGGGGCCATCGGCCGGCGCTACCGCCGCCAGGACGAGATCGGCACCCCCTTCTGCGTCACTGTCGACTTCGACAGCCTGGACGACGACGCGGTCACCGTGCGCGACCGTGACTCCATGGCCCAGCAGCGGGTGCCGGTCACCGGCGTCCGGGCATGGCTGGGCGAGCGCCTGCCCGTCTGCTGACCTCATCCGCCTGCGGCGGGGCGCCGCGTCCCTGCCCGCCGTCCCCCTGCCCCGCCGTCCGACCGCCGCGCCGTCCGACCGCCGCGCGACGTGCCGCCACCCCCTCGGTGATCCACGGCAACGGAACCTCCGCCACTGTGTGATCCACGGTGGCTAATCCACCCTGGGCGGTGCCTCGTTCACTTCGACGCGGCCCGTCTGGTGGATGGCTTGCCGTGGATCATGGCGATGGCCCGGGGGTCGGTCCCTCGTGGACGACCTGCGGGGCCCGGCCGGCCCGGCGGCCCCATGGCCCGGCGGCCCGACCGTCTGCGGTCGACCGTTCGCCGGTGCCGTCCGACCGCTCGTCGCAGCGGGGACGTCCGGCGAACGCCGCGTTCTGCCCGCTGGGCGCGTCCGGGCGCGCAGGTCCTGTGACCCGTCTCACGCACGCCCTAGCGTCCGCGCCACCGGTCGAGTGGACCACCGGGTCCCCGCACACCAGGAGGTAGGGCGTGAGTACCACGGACGATCGTCGCGCCGGGGGCATCCCCGTCGCGACCTACGAGTCGGTGCAGAAGAGCCCCGACTTCCAACAGCTCAGGCGCAGCTACCGCGGCTTCGCCTTCCCCATGACCGTGGCGTTCCTCGCCTGGTACATGCTCTACGTCCTGCTGTCGATCTTCGCGCCTGAGTTCATGGCGACCGAGGTGTTCGGCAGCATCAACGTCGGCATCCTGCTCGGGCTGGGCCAGTTCGCCTCGACCGCGCTCATCACCTGGCTGTACGTGCGCCACGCCAACCGCTCGCTCGACCCGTTGGCCGAGCAGCTGCGGCACGAGATCGAGGAGGGTCGGGCATGAGCGGCATCCTCGCCGCGGGGGCGACGCAGGTCGGCAGCCCCGCGCTCAACATGGCCATCTTCGGTCTCTTCGTCGCGATCACGATCGTGATCGTCATCCGGGCCTCCAAGCAGAACACCACCGCCGCGGACTACTACGCGGGCGGCCGCAACTTCACCGGCCGGCAGAACGGCACCGCGATCGCCGGCGACTACCTCTCGGCCGCGTCCTTCCTCGGCATCACCGGTGCGATCGCCCTCACCGGCTACGACGGCTTCCTGTACTCGATCGGCTTCCTCGTGGCCTGGCTCGTGGCGCTGCTGCTCACCGCCGAGCTCATGCGCAACACCGGCAAGTTCACGATGGCCGACGTGCTGTCGTTCCGCATGCGCCAGCGTCCGGTGCGCACCGCGGCCGCCATCTCGACTCTGGCGGTGTCGCTGTTCTACCTGCTGGCCCAGATGGCCGGTGCTGGTGGACTGGTGTCGCTGCTGCTGGGCGTGACCTCGACGGTCGGCCAGGCTGTCACGATCGCGGTGGTCGGCGTGCTGATGATCGTCTACGTGCTGGTCGGAGGCATGAAGGGAACGACCTGGGTGCAGATCATCAAGGCGGTGCTGCTGATCTAGGGTGCCGCCCTGATG